>Ga0082335_1003180_pt1 | contig 27741 bp, 18 predicted proteins | sample Subgrocontami58m_FD_72375 | JGI IMG/M metagenome (GOLD analysis project Ga0082335, IMG submission 72375) | Subsurface groundwater microbial communities from S. Glens Falls, New York, USA - GMW37 contaminated, 5.8 m (SPADES assembly) (version 2) ...
ACATACGCAGATCCATGACACTTTGCTCGGTCCAGGGCATCGGGGTTACCTCCGGATGCCGAGCTTCCGCTGTTACCCATGTGCCCGGTCCAAAGTGTTACCTATGTGCCCGGTTTGTACCGGGCAGAGCCCCTGGTGGGGTTCCGGGGCAAAGCTCCGCCCCTCAAACCATTGCCAACCACCCACTCCCATCGGATGCTGTCCCTACGACACGAGAGACTCGACCATGGCAACCGAAGCCGACACCTATGATTTCATCGTCACCGGCGCCGGCTCCGCCGGCTGCGTGTTGGCCGCTCGCCTGTCGGAATCCGGCCGCTACCGGGTCCTGCTGTTGGAAGCCGGCGGCGAGGACCGCAGCTTCTGGATCCATGTCCCCATCGGCTATGCCAAGACCTTCGTCGATCCGCGCGTCAACTGGATGTTCGAGAGCGAGCCGGAGAAGGAACTGAACAACCGCACCATGTACCAGCCGCGCGGCAAGGTCCTCGGCGGCACCAGCTCCATCAACGGCATGATCTACATGCGCGGCACCGCCGCCGATTACGACCAATGGCGCCAGATGGGCAACGAGGGATGGGACTACGCATCCGTCCTGCCCTATTTCCGCAAGGCCGAGGACAACGAACGCGGTGCCGACGAATTCCACGGATCCGGCGGCCCGTTGCGCGTATCCAACCAGCCGTACAAATGGGAAATCGCCGAAGCCCTGGTCGAAGCCTGCAAGCAGTCCGGCATTCCGTATAATCCCGATTTCAACGGTGCGACCCAGGAAGGCTGCGGCTATTACCAGACCACCACCAAGGACAAGCGCCGCTGGTCCACCGCCGCCGCCTATCTGACCGAGGCGAAAAAGCGCTCCAACCTCGTCATCAAGACCCGCGCCCACGCAACCAAGGTGCTGATCGAGAACGGACGCGCGGTCGGGGTGGAATTCCAGACCCCGAAGGGCCGGGAAACCGCACGCGCGGGGCGGGAGGTGATCGTCTCCGGCGGTGCCTATGGGTCTCCGCACCTGCTGCAACTGTCAGGGCTGGGGCCGGCCGAACATTTGCAGGACATGGGCATCCCGGTGCTGAAGGACATTCCGGGCGTGGGGTCCAATTTGCAGGACCATTTCAACACGTTCTGCACCTACCGGATTTCCAAGAACCTGTCGTTGAACGCGCTGCATTACAGCCTGACTCATCGGCTGATCTCGGGTGCGCGTTATGTGTTCTTCCGCTCCGGGCCGATGTCGGGCAACGGGCTGTATGTGGGGGCGTTGGTGCGCAGCGATCCCAGCCTGGAGCGGCCGGATTTGCAGTTGAACATTTCGGCCTGGAGCACGATCGACCGCACCCGTGACGGGATCATTTCTCACCCGTTCCCAGGCATTTCCATCAGCCCGGTGCATCTGCGGCCCGACGGACGCGGCACGGTGCGGCTGAAAAGCCCGGACCCGCTGGCACCCCCGGCAATCCATTTCAACTTCATCAAGTCCGACTACGACATGCAGGTCATGATCAAGGGCGTGCGCATCGCACGAAGCATCGTGCGCCAGCAGGCCTTGCAGAAGCTGATCGTGGAGGAAACCGCGCCCGGCATCTCGGTCCGCACGGACGAGGAACTGATCGAGGACACCCGCCGCCGGGGCGTGTCCAACCTGCACCCGGTGGGCAGTTGCGGCATGGGGCACGGCCCGATGTCGGTGGTGGATCCTCGCCTGCGCGTGCATGGCGTGCCGGGGCTGCGGGTGGTGGATGCCTCGGTGATGCCGATGATCATCGCCGGCAACACCAATGCACCGACCATCATGATCGCCGAGAAGGCATCGGACATGATCCAGGAGGATGCCCGGTCCGCCGCGTAGCGACGACGGCGTCCCATGTAACTGTTTCGATCACACTGTTACCGCGGCCGCACAAACCCGACCGCGGCCCAGTCATGTGTAACGAATGGTCACGAACCGAGGTTCGCATCTTGCCTGGCGTTCATCGTCCGTGGCTGGGTTGCCCGACCGCGGGAGATTGACCGAAATGGCCACTGCACCGAAGCCAGCGACATCCGTATCCGGTTGGACCGTCAACCAGCATTACGCCGTCGGCGACATCGTCTCCTATGACGGTGTGACCTATCGTGCCTTGCAGGCCGCGACAGCGATATTGACCTGGGATCCGGTCTCAGCCCCGGCGCTGTGGGCGATTGTCGACGGCACGCCCTCGCCTCCGCCGCCACCCAGCCCGGCACCCATGCCGGGCTCTTGGGGGGCAACGTCCGTCTACACGGCGGGGATGACCGTCGTCGTTGGCGGCGCCACCTATCGCGCCAACTGGTGGACCCAGGACAACGACCCGCTCAGCCATAGCGGCCCCAGTGGCAGCGGCCAGCCATGGACGCTGGTGTCCGGCACCAGTCCGCCCGCGCCCGCGCTCCCCTCGACGCCCGGCGGCGTGCTGGCGGAGGCGACGACAGACAGCGCGACATTGTTACGGTGGCAGCCCTCGACCGTGTCCGGCGGTGGCACGGTCAGCGCCTACAACATCTTCCGCGATGGGCAATTGGTCGGCACGGCCACCGACACGCGCTTCACCGTTTCCGGCCTGACGGCGCGGACGACATACAGTTTCACCGTGGCCGCAGTGGCGGCCGGAGGGACGTCGGCGCCATCCACTCCGCTCGCCGTGACAACGACGGCGGGGGCACCTCCGCCACCAGCCCCAAACGAGGCGCCGGCCTGGCTGACCGGCTCCGTCTATACCGCGGGCATGACGGCAACCGTCAATGGCGTTGTCTACCGGGCGAACTGGTGGACCCTGGGCAACGATCCCACGACCAGCAGCGGCCCATCCGGCAGCGGACAGCCGTGGACGGTAGTCGGCGGTGCCCCCTCCCCCACCCTACCGGGAACCCCGAAGTCGCTCGCGGCGATCGGCACGTCCAGCACCGGCACCGTGCTGTCCTGGCAGGCACCCATGGGCGGGGCGAGCCAATACACGGTCCGCGCGAACGAGCAGACCATCGGCACCACCTCGGCCACCAGCTTCACCGTCACCGGCCTGACACCGGCGACCTTCTATGACTTCACCGTCTCTGCCCGCAATGCGGTGGGCGAGTCCGGCCAGAGCACGCCGGTGGCCGTGACCACGCGCCCAGGCGGCGATCCCGACCCGACGCGCGATTCGGTGTTCGCCCCCTATATCGACATGAGCCTCTACACGTCGCAGGACCCGGCCTCGATCCAGGCCGCGTCCGGGATCCAGCATTTCACCCTGGCATTCGTGCTCGATTCCGGTGGTGGCCAGGTCGGATGGGGTGGGAACGGATCCATCCAGAACGACACGCTGCCCAACGGATCGTCCATCCAGTCGCAGATCCAGACCATCCGGGCGGCGGGCGCCGACGTGATCATTTCATTTGGCGGCGCCAATGGCACCGAGCCAGCCCTGGCCGCCCATGATGTGGCCAGCCTGCAAGCCTCCTATCAGTCGGTCATCGACCGCTACCACGCGACCTCCCTGGATTTCGATATCGAGGGTTGGGCGGTGACCAACACTGCCTCCATCACGTTGCGCGATCAGGCTCTGGTGGGGTTGAAAGCCGCCAATCCGGGACTGGAGATTTCCCTGACCCTGCCGGTACTGCCGACCGGCCTGGACACCAACGGGTTGAACGTGCTGCGTGCGGCGAAACAGGACGGGTTAGACCCGGACGTGATCAACATCATGGCGATGGATTACGGGCCCGCGGTGGACAATGGCGGCCAGATGGGCACCAACGCCATCAGCGCCGCCCTGAACACGATCCAGCAGATCGAATTCATCGGCCTCACCTCGAAGGTGGGCATCACGCCGATGATCGGCGTGAACGACGTCGCAACTGAAGTTTTCACCCTGGCAGACGCCCAGATGCTGCTCGACTTCGCCCGCACCAATGACAGTGTGGAGAGGCTGTCGATGTGGTCGGTCTCCCGCGATAACGGCGCCGGTGCGGGCTCGCCCTGGGCCTCCCCGGTCAGCAGCGGGCTGCATCAGCAGGATTACGCGTTCAGCTCGATCTTCAAGGGATTCGATTGACCAAAGCCGGCCGCCCTACTCGATATCATCCAGACTGAACTGCTCCGCTTCCTCGTCATAGCTGAACAGTTCGGCGTATCGCCCCCAACCGATCACGGTCCGCAACGTGTCCTCGGCATAATCCGGCGACATATGGTCTTCCAGTTCGTCGCGAAACCGGACCGCCGAGGCGCGATGATTCCAGCGCTCGTCCAGCACCTGGCGGATCATGCCGACCAGCGGCACATGCGCGCGGAGTGCCGCGGCGAAGATATGCTTCCGCGCCTCGGTCTCCGCATTGACGAATTGGCGGCCGGCTTCCGTCAACAGGATGTCCGCGTCCTCCAGCACCGCAAACCGCAAGAGCTGCAGGGTCTCCCCCAGCGGCAACAGCTCATCCACCTCATACTGCAACGACCCTGCCAGCGCCGGCAGATCCGCTCGACCGAGATACGGCGGCCCGGCCAGCGCCTCCATCAAGCCCGACATCTGGTTGGTGCCGACCCGTTGCAACGGCATGGCCATTGGGGGCACCGGCGCCGCGGCGGTTGCGCGAGGGCTCACCGGCGCGCGCCTTGTCATCAACGCATAGATATCGTCCACCATCTGGCGGAAAGCCGGATCCAATCGATTGCGCGGATGCGGGAACGGGATGCGGACCTCGTTCGCGACTTTTCCGGGATTGGAGGAAAACACCAGGATGCGGTCGCACATCAGCACCGCTTCCTCGATATTATGCGTTACCATCAGCACGGATTTGGCGGGCAGCTTGCCATCAGACCACAGGTCGATCAGGTCCGTGCGCAAGGTTTCCGCCGTCAGCACGTCCAACGCGCTGAACGGCTCATCCATCAGCAGCAGGTCAGGATGCACGACCAGCGCACGCGCCAGCCCCACCCGCTGGCGCATGCCGCCGGACAATTCCTTCGGATAGGCACTCTCGAACCCGCCCAACCCGATCAGGTCGATTGCAGCCTCCGCGCGGCGCTCCAATTCCGCCCGGGGTATCCGCCGCGCTTGCAGACCGAGTTCGACATTTTCCTGCACGGTCAGCCAAGGGAACAGCGCGAAACTCTGAAACACCATGGCCACGCCATCGGCCGGGCCATGGACGGGCATGCCACGCCACAGCACCTGCCCAGAGGTCGGGGACAGCAATCCCGCGACGATCCGCAACAGGGTGGATTTTCCGGAGCCGGACCGGCCAAGGAGCGCGACGATTTCGGCCTCGTGGAGGGTGACGTTGACGTCATCCAGCACAACCAGGTCAGGGGTCGCGTCCTTGTGGTAGGCCTGCCGGCAGTTGCGCACTTCCAGCAGTGCCACCGGTGGGGTTGATGCGGCCATCGGGGGGTTCCTCAACTCAGGATCAGCCGGCGGCCGGCATAAGCCTGCAACGGACGCCACAACATGCGGTTCAACAACACGACGAACGCCGACATGACGATGACGCCGAGCAGGACGCGGGGAATGTCGCCACGCTCGGTGGCATGGGCGATATAGGCACCCAGGCCGTGCGCGGTCAGTTTCGTGTCGCCCCAGGATGCGACCTCCGCCACGATCGCGGCGTTCCACGATCCACCCGAGGCCGCAATCGCGCCCGTGATATAGTGCGGGAAGATGCCCGGTAGCATGACGCGGCGCCACCACAGCCAGCCGCCGACTTGCAGGCTGCTCGACGCTTCCCGCAGATCGCCCGGGAACGCCGCGGCCCCGGCGATGACGTTGAACAGGATGTACCACTGCGTGCCGAGGATCATCAGCGGGGTCAGCCAGATATCCGGGCTCAGGTGGAAATGGACGATCGTCATGACGAAGGGCGGAAACAGCAGATTGGCCGGGAACGCCGCCAGGAACTGCGCAACCGGCTGCACCCGCCTCGCCCAGACCGGGCGCAGGCCGAACCAGACGCCGACCGGGACCCAGAACAGACTGGCCAGAATGATCATCGCGGCAACCCGCAGGAAGGTGATCACACCGAGGCCAAGCGCGTCGGTGAGATCCGCCCAGAAGAGTTCGGTGGCGCCGAAACGGCCGACTTGCCATCCGATCCAGGCCAGCACCACAGCCAATACCAACAGCCAGACACCGTCGATGACCCGAGACGCCTCACGGGTCGCCGTCACTTTGGGCGTGAGGAACGACAGCCGCAAACGCCCGACCGTGGCGGCGGCGGCGCCGATGCCCCCGCCGATCGCCGCCAGCAGGCGGGTGCGCCGCATCAGACGCAGCACCCAGGGGTCGGTCGCGGTGGTGCCCGCCGTGGTTTCCATGCGGAACTTCGCCGACCAGGCCACCAGCGGGCGGAACAGCAACTGGTCGTAGGCCAGGATCACGGCAAGCATCGCCAGGATGGCATAGAGGACGGCGGCGATGTCCCGCTGCTCCAACGCCACGGCCACGTAGGAGCCGATGCCCGGCAGTTTCCACGTGCTGTTGCCAACCGAAACCGCTTCCGACGCCACCACGAAGAACCAGCCGCCGGACATCGAGATCATGGTGTTCCAGACCAGACCCGGCACGGCAAAGGGCACCTCCAGACGCCAGAAGCGCTGCCAGGCGGACAACTGAAACCCATGCGACGCTTCCAGCAGGTCCGGCGGCACGGTTTTCAGCGACTGCACCATGCTGAACGCCATGTTCCAGGCCTGGCTGGTGAAAATGGCGAAGATGGCGGCGAGTTCGAGTCCGATCACCTGGCCGGGAAACAGGCTCATGAAGAAAACGACGGTGAAGGTGAGGAAGCCCAGGATCGGGACCGATTGCAGCACGTCCAGGATCGGCACCAGGATGATCCCAGCGCGCCGGCTTTTGGCGGCTGCGGTGCCATAGGAGAAGGTGAACACCAGCGACAGGAACAGCGCCGCGAACATGCGCAAGGTGGTGCGGATGGCGTATTCGGGCAGATTGGCGGGATCAAGGCTGATATCCGTGGCACCCGGCGCATCGATGCTGGTGAACGTGCCCTGCGCCACGTGGGTGGTGCCAGCCAGCGCCCCGAAGACGCACAGCATCGCCACGATGTCCCACAGGTTCGGCAGGCGCCGGCCGGTGGCCAGCAGTGGGACGTTCGAAGCGGTCATACGGTTGGGGCCCTGTGCGGTTCAATCGGTGCCGTTCCAGTCAGGCCGGGTCGCCTTCAGAGCGCGTTGACCCGCATTGGAAACGGAGAACGGGCCCCAATACTCTTTGGGCGAGCATCATCCATCGTCAGCCCCCTGACCATTCGTCTCGATCAAATGCCTGATTGGAGAGCATGGTTCACGTTCCGGCACGGTTCGGCTCAACCCTTGCATGGTCTAACCCCATCCGCATCATCGCGTCACGCGCGATCGGGATGGCAATTGCATGACGGTCATACCGTTCGACCTACCGTCGACCGGTATGCGCGCAGGGTTGGTGTGGCGGCTGCGCGCGAAATCAACGAGATATCAGGCGCCCGGCCAGCTATCGACGAGTCAAGGGTTCGGGCGGCTGGTATCAGTGCGCCCGGTATCAGTGCAGTCGGGGCGCCGTCTTCCCGGCTGCGGCGCGATACAGGGTGCGCAATACCAGGGGCACGGTGAGCCCCTGCAACACGATCGTCGCGATCACCACGCCATAGCCCACGGCGAGCAACGTGTCGCGATATTGTGTGTCCGGCAAGGTCAGCACCAGCGCGATCGAGATTCCTCCACGCAGGCCGGTCCAGGTCAACACGGCGATGCCTCGGACCCGATCATGCGCGGGAATCCGCAGCAGCAGCATCGCCGGGCAGACACTGATAGCCCGCGCCAGGACCGCGAGCAGGAACGCCAGCGGCAGAAGGATTGCGGCGGAGGCGCCCATGGTCACCGCCAGAAGCTGAAACCCCATCAGCGTGAACAACAAGGTGTTCAACAGGTCGTCGATCACGTCCCAGGACGCCATTGTGTTGGCCAAGGGATGAGGTTCCGCATGGGCCTCCGCGCCTGGCCCTATCTTCGCCTTTGCCTTTGCCTTCGCCGCGGCCCGGCTCCGTCGCGGCAGATGGCGGAATGCCAGACCGGCCGCGACCACCGCGATCGGACCTGACACACCGAACGCGGCGGCCAGCCGATAGATACCCAACGCCAGGGCCAGCGAGACGATCACTTCAAGCGACCGGTCCTTCAGGGTGCGGCAAATCACCACCCCCATATAGCCACCCAACCAACCGATCAGCCCGCCCAAGACCACCTCTTCCAGGATTTTCAGGGCGAGGCGGCCTTGGCCGATCACATCAGGTTGGCCATCGGCGATCGCCAGCGCAGCAAGGAACACGACCACCGCCGCTCCGTCATTGAACAGGCTCTCGCCCGAGATCGTGCCGCGCAGCACCCCAGGCATCCTGACCTGGCGCAGCAGCCCCTCGACCACCACCGCGTCGGTCGGGGCCAGGATGGCGCCCAGCACCAGACACCAGACCAGAGGGACGGGTTGGCCGAACAGGACTGTCAGCAGATGGAACCCACCGCCGAACAGCGCCGTCGCCACGATCACGCCGATGGTCGCGAGCAGCGCCACCGGCCACGCGCGGTCTCGGAGCTCCCGCAGATCCACGTGCATGCTGCCTGCGAACAGCAGCAGGGCAAGAATCCCGTCCAGCAGCACACCGGACAGGTTGGCGTGCTCGATCCTGTTGCGCCAGTAGGCTAGGCCCCCGCCCTGGACCAGCCAGGTATCGACCGCCATCACCACGGATGCCAGACACAACGCGCCCAGCAGCAGAGCGATGTTGCGCGGCAAGTGGAACCAGCGGTCGTTGGCCACGCCGATCAGGGCGGCGACGACCAAAAGGCAGGCCGCGGCGTCGAACGTGGTCACGGCGAGGCCCCGACCATCACGCCGCGACCCGGGTCACCAGCCGGAACGGGGGCCGACTGGCACTGCCTCCCGAAACGAAATGGGGGTCGCCTTCCGGCAGTCCGCGCCCTCGCCCTCTCCCTCGCCCGAGGAAGGGAGATCGTGACCGAGGCCAAGTCCAGGGCGATCGCATGTGGCCAGACGGAAGCCCCAGATAGGAGCCCCAAACGGGAACCCCAGACGGGAGCCCCTGACGGAAACCCCGGAGGGAAACCCCGGACGGAAGCCAGGCTCTGCGTGCGTGCCGCGGTGGTCGGCAGCCCGGACAGCCGCTGCGCCACGACCACAACGGCCGTCGCTCCCAACCAGATCCTACGACGCTTCGCGTTGTCCCGTTCCACGGCGCGATGGCCCCTTGTCATGGCGACCGGTAGCCGATCCAACCTATGGCGTCAGTATCACAGGAACGGGGCGGTACACAGGCTTGCTCGCCGCCCGGACGCACCGGACATCAGAATCGGCGCGCCCTCAAGCCGCCCGCGCCTTCGCAGCCTCGAACAACGCCAGACGTTCGGCGAATTTTCCTCCCAAGGTGGATTTACCGCTGGTCGGATGCGCCACCGGGATGATCGTTTCGAAAAAATGGCAGGCGACGCGATGTGAGCCACCCGTGGCCCCCGGCGCATCCCGCAGCAAGGGCTCCTCGCTCCGGCAACGATCCTGGGCGTAGGGACAGCGCGTATTGAACCGGCACCCGGCCGGCGGGTTGATCGGGCTGGGGACGTCGCCGGTCAGGATGATCCGCTCACTGTCCAGGGTCGGGTCGGGCTTCGGAATCGCCGACAGCAGCGCCTGGGTATAGGGATGCAGCGGATTCGCGTACAATGAGCGTTTGTCGGCAACTTCCACCAGCTTGCCCAGATACATCACCGCCACGCGGTCGCTGATATGTTTGACCACCGCCAGGTCGTGCGCAATGAACAGATACGACAGGCCGAAGCGTTGTTGCAGGTTCTGCAACAGATTGACCACTTGCGCCTGGATCGACACATCCAACGCCGAGACCGGCTCATCACAGATGATCAGATCCGGCTGCACCGCCAGCGCCCGCGCCACCCCGATCCGCTGACGTTGCCCGCCCGAGAACTGGTGCGGATAGCGCGTGGCATGCTCCGGCAGCAGACCGACGAGTTGCAACAACTCCCGCACCCGCGCCTGCTGGGCGGGCCCCTGCTCCAGACCGTGGACGTTCAGCGGTTCGGTCAGCATCTCGGCCACCGTCATGCGGGGATTCAGGGACGCGTAGGGGTCCTGGAAGATGAACTGCATGTGCCGGCGCATCTTGCGCAGGGTGGGCTTGTCCAGCCCGGCGATGTCGGTGCCCTGGAAGTTGACGGAGCCGCTGGTCGGCTCGATCAACCGCAGGATCAGGCGCCCGGTGGTGGACTTGCCGCAGCCGGACTCACCCACCAGCGCCAAGGTTTCCCCGCGCGCGATCTCGAAGCTGACATCGTCGACCGCGCGCACATGGCCGACCGTCCTGGCCATGATCATGCCGCGGCGGATCGGGAAATGCTTGACGAGGTTCTGGACCTGGAGAACCGGTGCCTCGGTCATGCCGCCACCCCAACATTGAGTTCGATGGGCGCCTTCCAGCAGGCCGCATGGTGCCCCGGCGAAATCTCCCGCAACGGCGGCGGTTCCTCCCGACAGCGCCGATCCGCAAACGGGCAACGCGGCGAAAACCGACACCCCTTCGGCTGGTTACTCGGGCTCGGCACCGTCCCTTCAATCGTGGAAAGACGTTCCCGGTCCGCATCGAGCCGGGGGATCGAGCCGAGCAGTCCAATCGTGTAGGGATGCTGCGGATCGCCGAACAGGTCGCGGACCGGCGCGGTTTCCACGATCTTGCCGGCATACATCACGACGACCTCATCGGCGATTTCCGCGATCACGCCCAGATCGTGGGTGATGATCAGGATCGCCATCCCCAGGCGGGATTGCAGGTCGCGCAGCAGGTCCAGGATCTGCGCCTGGATGGTGACATCCAGCGCGGTTGTCGGTTCATCGGCGATCAACAGGCTGGGATCGCAGGACAGCGCCATCGCGATCATCACGCGCTGGCGCATGCCGCCGGACATGTGGTGCGGATAGTCGTCGATCCGCGACGCCGAGGACGGGATGCGCACCAGATCCAGCATCTCGATCGCGCGCTTGCGGGCCGCCTCCATCGAGATTGGCATATGGGCACGAATGCACTCGATGATCTGATGCCCCACCGTGTGCACCGGGTTCAGCGAGGTCATCGGCTCCTGGAAGATCATCGACATCTTGCCGCCGCGCAGCAGGCGGCGTTCATCCGGGGAAAGCCGCAGCACATCGCGGCCCTCAAAATGGATTTCCCCGGCGTCGATGCGCCCCGGCGGCATCGGGATCAGGCCCATGATCGACAGGGACGTGACACTCTTGCCGCATCCCGATTCACCCACCAGCCCGACGGTGCGTCCGGACGCCACGTCGAAGCTGATGCCATCCACCGCCCGGAACAATCCGCGATCGGTATCGAAATAGGTCTTTAGGTCGCGGACTTGCAGGATAGGTTCGGCCATGCAGGCTCCAGGTGCCGGGGTTCGGACAGGGGCGGGGTCAGTAAGAGAAGTCGAGCGCCTTGTAGATGGTGCTGTTGTAGAGCATGTGCGGGCGGGGATTCTTCAGGCGCTTGTTGGTGACCTGATGGATGGTGATGTTCAGGATCGGCATCCACAGATGCTGGTTCATCACCAGTTCCTGCACTTCCTGATAGTTCTTCGACCGGTCCGCCGGCGTCAGTGCCATCCGCCCGGCGGCCAGCAACTCGTCGGTGCGAGGGTCCTTCCAGTTCATCCGGTTCGGAGTCGGTATGTTCTTGGAGTCGAAATACAGGTTCATCAGATCGCCCGCCGACATGTAAGGCACGGTGACGGACCAAATTTCGTAGTCCTGCTCTCCCATCTTGATCGGGGAAATGCTCGAATCGAGTGCGTTCAGGCGCCAGTCGACGCCGATCTTGCGCATGTAGCCCTGGATCGCCTCCGCCGGGCGGACCGAGTTGTTACCGATGGTGAAATAGACCTTCGGCGCCAGTTTAACTCCATCCTTCTCACGGATGCCGTCGGAGCCCATCTTCCAGCCGGCCTCGTCCAGCAGGCGCTTGGCCCGTTCCACGTCTTCCTTGACGATCGTCTTGGTCGAGGGCGCGAAGTCCTGCGCGTCGGGATCGACATAGGTATAGGCGGCCTCGGCGTGCCCCAGCATGATGCCCTTGTTGATCTCCTCGCGGTTGATGCCGATGCTCATGGCTTCCCGCACACGCGGATCGGCCACCATGTCGCGGGTGGTCTTGAAGCCGAAATACAGCAGCCCGAACGCGCCCTTGGCTTCCTGCACCAAGAGGTTCGGGCTCGCCTTCGCCTGGTTCACGAACTGGCGGGGGAAGGCACTGGTAAAGTCGAACGTACCGGCCATCATGGCGGCAAGGCGGCTCGATTCCTCGGGGATGATCTTGATCACCATCCGCTCGAACTTCACCGGGCCCTTGTTCTGGTACATCGACGGACCCCAGCGATAAGCGTCGTGCCGGCGCAGGACCGTTTCGGTGCGCGGCTTCCAGTGCACGAAGCACCAAGGGCCAGTCCCGTCCAGGCCGGCGATCGCGTAGTCCTTGCCAAGTGCGTCGACGTTGTCCTTGTTGATGATGACGTTGGTCCACATCGTCAGTTGCAGCAGCAGCTCCGAGAACGGCTCGGTCAGCTCATACTCGACGGTGTAGGGGCCCGTCGCGCGGACCTCTTTCAGCCGCCCGGCACGCCAGCCGAACGGTGCTCGGTTACCCAGCTCCGTCAGTCGGTTGAAGGTATAGACGACGTCGACGGAGGTGAATTTCTTGCCGCTGCAGAACGTCACGTCATCGCGCAACAGGAACGTATAGGTCTTGCCGTCGGGGCTGACCGTCCAGGACTTCGCCAGATGCGGGATCGGCGTCTTGGCATCCCAGTCCAGGGCCACCAGAGTATCCTGGGTCAGCAGCGCGACGATCCCGGTCGGGCCCCAACTGGTGCGCTGGGCATCAAGATGCGGCGCTTCCAGCGATTGCATCACGTTGAATGTCTGTGCCTGGGCAGTTGCCGTGGCCAGGCCGAGACCCAGAGCCAACGCGGCGGAACGGAGCAACGTTTTCATTATCGCCTCCCTGATGGTTATGGCATGCTGTCAGAACGAAACATCGAGACCCTTGTAGAAGGTGTTCTGGTACAACATGTGCGGTCGGGCGCCTTTGACCTTCTTGTTGGTGATCATATACATGTTGATATTCATCACGGGCATCCACAGATGCTCATTCATCACCAGGTCCTGCACCGCGACATAGGCCTTCGTGCGATCTTCGGCGGTCAACGCGGCCCGCCCCATCGCAAGCAGCTCGTCCGTCCGCGGGTCCTTCCAGTTCATCCGGTTCGGGGTCGGTATATTTTCCGAACTGAAATAGATATTCATCAGGTCCCCGGCCGCCAGATATGGCACCGTCACGGTCCAGATTTCATAGTCCTGTTCAGCCATTTTTGCGGGTGCGATCGTCGAGTCCCACGGATGCAGCCGCCAGTCGATGCCGACCTTGCGCAGGTAACCCTGTATTGCTTCCGATACTTTCGGCGAGTTTCCGGCCGAGGTATAGTAGACTTTCGGGGCCAGTTTCATGCCATCCTTTTCGCGGATTCCATCGGCGCCGACTTTCCAGCCGGCCTCTTCCAGCAGTCGCTTCGCCCGTTCGACGTCCTCCTTGATGATCGTTCTGGTGGAGGCTGCGAAGTCCAGGGCATCGGGGTCGACAAATGTGTAGGCCGGATCGGCATTCCCCGACATGATCCCCTTGACGAGTTCAGCGCGGTTGATGGCGATATTCATCGCCTCCCGCACCCGGCGGTCCGCGACGATCGGCCGCGTGGTCTTGTAACCGTAATACAGCAACTGGAAATTTGGCTTGGCCTGCTGGACCTGCAGCATCGGCGCGGCTTTGGCCTGGGCGATGAACTGCGAGGGAAACGCATTCGTCAGATCGAATTGTCCGGAGAGCATCGCGGCCACACGGCTCGATTCCTCCGGGACGATCTTGACGAGCATCTTCTGGAACTTGACCGGCCCCTTGTTCTGATACATCGACGGGCCCCAGCGATAGGCGTCGTGCCGTTTCAGCTCGATTTGGGTGCGTGGCTGCCAGGACACGAAGCAATAGGGTCCGGTGCCGTCGATGCCGTTCACGCCGTAATCCTTGCCCAGCGCCTCCACGCTCTCCTTGTTGTGGATGGTGTTGGTGAACATGGTCAATTGCAGCAACAACTCGGAATATGGGCTTTTCAGCTCATAGGACACGGTATACGGCCCGGTGGCGCGCACGTCCTTGATATCGCCCGCACGCCAGGCGTACGGACCACGTGTCGCGGGATCTTTCAGACGCTTGAAGGTGTAGACCACATCCTCGGCGGTAAATTTCTTGCCGCTACAAAACGACACATCGTCCCGAAGCTGGAAAATATAGGTCTTGCCGTCCGGGCTGACCTCCCAGGATTTGGCCAGATAGGGGATGGGGGTCTTGCCGTCCCAGTCCAGCGCCACCAGCGTGTCCTGGATCATATTGACGATATCGGAGCTTGGCGACCATGTCGTCCTTTGACCATCGAAGTGGGGTGCATCGTTCGCGCGCATAACGGTCAGGGTTTGCGCCTGCCCGGTGGCCGGAAGGCTGGCCAACCCGGCCGCCAATATTACGCCGATGATTGCTTTTTTCATGATTGCCTCCCTGTCGTCGGATCGCGGCGCCGGGTTACGGCGTCGCGTCCAACAGCTTGTAGACCATCGACGTATAGACATGATGCGCGCGCATGTTCTTGACCCGCTTGTTCACCACCAGCGCCAAGCCCTCATGCACCAGCGGCACCCAGAGCGCCTGCTCCTGCACGATTTTCTGCACCTGAGCCAGCGCCGCGAACCGCTCCTTGGGATCCAGCGCGGTGTTGCCGATATCCAGCAGCCGGTCGGTTTCCGGATCCTTCCAGTTCATCCGGTTAGGCGTCGGGATGTTGCCGGAGTGGAAGTAGAGCCGCAGCGCGTCCCCCGCGCTGGAATAGGGAAAGGCGATCGACCACATATCGTAGTCCTGTTGCGCCAGCTTCGAGAAAACGATGGTCCCGTCCCACATCTGCAGGCGCAGGTCGACGCCGATCTTGCGCCAGAACCCTTGGGTCGCCTCGGCCACTTTCGGGGACCGACCACCAGCGAACCCGTACAACTGGATCGTCAGCTTGTTGCCGTCCTTGTAGCGAAATCCGTCGGCGCCCAGCTTCCAACCTGCCTCATCCAGCAGGGCCGCGGCGGCCTGGGGGTCATACCGGTTGAACGGCGATTCCGCCGCCGGATCGAAACTCGGGGTCTTCGGGTGCATGAAGGTCGTCGCCGGCTCCCCATTGCCGAAATAGATCGAATCCACCATTTGCTTGCGATCAACCGCCATGCTCAGCGCACGCCGGACTCGAACGTCGGACACATTGTCGCGGGTGATTTTGAAACCGAGATAGAACAGCCGCAGATCCGCCTCTGGCCGCAGCACCTGCAAATTCGGCATTTTCGCCAGTTGCGGCAGGTATTGATCCGGCATGCTGTAGGTGACGTCGGCCTGCCCACTGGCCATCGCGGCCAAACGAGCTGCTTCCTCCGGCACGATCTTCCAGATCAGGCGTTCGTACTTGACGGGCCCGCGGTTCTGATAGATCGGCGGCCCCCATTTATAGGCTGCGTGGCGCGTGGCGGTGACGTGGTTGCGCGGTTCCCAACTCTGAAAGCAGAACGGGCCGGTGCCATCGATCCCCTTGACCCCAAAATCCTTGCCCAGAGCCTCCACATTTTCCTGGTTGACCACGGTCGCCTGGAAATTCGTCAGTTGCAGCAACAGCTCCCCGTATGGCGCGGTCAGTTCGTATTCGACCGTGTAGGGATCCGGCGCGCGGATTTCCTTCACCGGGCCCATACGCCACAGGAAAGGCGCTCGGGTCTCGGGATCCAGCACGCGCTTGAAGCTGTAGACGACATCGGCCGCGGTCATCTTCTTGCCGGAGCAGAACGTCACGTCGTCGCGCAGTTTGAACGTGTACAGCTTGCCGTCCGGGCTGACCGTCCAGGAACTGGCCAGCAGCGGGGTGATGGTTTTCAGGTCGTAATCCAGCCCCACCAAGGTATCGCCGATCAGAAAGCTGATCTCGGTCGTGGCGCCCGCCGAGGTGCGCGCGGGATCGTAATGCGGCGCATCAATGTTTCGCAGCATGGTCAGAGTCTGTGCTGCGGCCGGTGCCGTCAGCATCAGGGCAAGCGCCAGCCCGATCAGGAATCGCATCAGGAAAAGCTCCAGGTCATTGCTGCAAGCGGGGATCCAGCACGTCGCGCAACGCATCGCCCAGCAGATTGGCGGCGAGGACGATGACGAAGATGGCCATGCTGGGAATGGTGGCGATATGCGGCGCCAGGAACAGGAAATCGCGGCCCTGGGACGCCATCATGCCAAGCTCCGCGGTCGGCGGTTGCGCGCCCATCCCCAGGAAGCTCAGGGTCGAGCCGATCAGGATCACCTGGCCGAAGCGCAGGGTCAGATAGACGAAGATCGTGGAGATGCAGTTCAGGGTCAGGTAGCGCCAGAGCAAGGTGAAGTCGGAGACGCCGACGACGCGGCCAGCCTCCATGAACTCCTGGCTCATGATACCGATCGCTGCCCCGCGCGCGACACGGGCGACGGTGGGAACGGCGGCGAACACCAGGGCGATGACGACGGAGGTGATGCCCGCGCCGAAGATGGCCGCGACAGCAAGACCGATCAGGATGGCGGGAAACGCCAGCATGATATCGACCAGGCGCATGATCCAGCCGTCCAGCGCACGATAAAACGCCGCCAGCAACCCCAGGATGGCACCGAACACCCCGCCGATCAGCACGCCGGCGAGGCCCATCAGCAATGTCGTGCGCGTGCCATAGATTATGCGGCTGAGGATATCGCGCCCGGTGCTGTCGGTGCCGAACCAGTTCACCTCGTTCGGCGGCTGCATCACCTTGGTCAGGTCGGTGAAATACGGATCGTATGGCGAGACCCAGGGCGCCAGCGCCGCCATGATCACCACAAACGTCAAGAACAATGCGGCCACAAGCGCCACCTTGTCCCGCGCCAGGCGACGCAGCACGCCCGCTCGCCCTGGCAGCACCGATTGCGTTGCTTCGGCCGGGGCGCCGGCCAAGGTCATGGTCTCACCGCTCATCCGCGTTGCACCCTTGGGTCAAGCCAGGCGTAGATCACGTCCACCATCAGGTTGATCAGCAGGAAGGCCAGCGCCAGGATCATGATGGCGCCCTGGGCGGTGGGGAAATCGCTGGACAGGATGGCGCCAACCGCGAGGCGCCCGACGCCGGGCCAGGAGAACATGGTCTCGGTCACCACCGCGCCGCCCAGCAGGAACGCGGCTTGCAAGCCGATCAGGGTCACCACCGGTATCAAGGCATTGCGGAGTGCGTGGTGGATAATCACCGTGCTTTCCCGCAAGCCCTTGGCGCGGGCCGTACGGACAAAATCGGCGCCCAGGACCTCCAGCACGGCGGTGCGGGTCATGCGGGCGATCGGACCGATCAGCACGCTGCCCAGGGTCACCGCCGGCAGGATCATGTTGGGCAGGCCGCCAGCCCAGACCGGGCCCTCCCGCCCGGTAAACGGCAGCAGGCCCCATTTGAAGCCGACATACTGAATCAGGATCAGTCCGATGAAGAACACTGGCATCGACACGCCGGCCACCGAGAACGCCATGATGGTACGATCGACCAGGGTACCACGCCAAACCGCGGCGAAGGTGCCAAGTGCGATACCGATCGGCACGCCCATCAGCATGGCGCCCACCATCAGCTCCAGGGTCGGACCAACGGTGTTGACCAGCTCCTCAATGACCATCTTGTTGGAGATGATGGAGCGGCCCAGATCGCCCTGCGCAACCCGCAGAATGTAGTCGCCAAACTGGATGATGATCGAGCGATCGAGCCCGAGTTCCCGGCGGATGGCTGCGACGGTTTCGGGCTTGGCGTCGGGGCCGGCGATGATCATCGCGGGATCCGAGGGCACGACCTGCAGCAGGCAGAAGCACAGGAACAGCACCCCGACCAGTGCGGGCAGCAGGATTAACAGGCGGTGGACGATATGTCGCCCCATGCGTCGCTCCCGAACCGGGGGGAAGCGGGTGGTGCAACGGCCCTTATCCAGCAGTCGGAGCGGATCAGGGGCGTGTTGCTGCCCTACCCTGCCGAGCGTGGTGTCGTCCGAACCGAATGGGCGGGGATGGTGAATCCTCGGCATCCGATGCGGCGGCGCTGTAACCTCCCATGCCATGCGATCCGGTCCATATCGCGCGGCAGATTGTGACGGCGAGGCCTTGGATTATCCAACCAATTCGAGCGCCACGCCATCTTACGCAAGCTGGCAATTTTCCGGGGCGAGGTCAATCACTTCATGGCGAGCAGCGCTTGACGTTGTCGCGGAGCTTCGATGTCGCCGCGCCCTCAATTTCCCGCAACCGCGACCCCGGTCAGGACATCATCGAACCCGCCCGACTGTCGTTGCCACAATCGGGAATAGACCCCACCGCGGGCCAGCAGTTCCGCATGGGAGCCGATTTCGACAATCCGGCCTTCATCCAGCACCACCAACCGGTCCATGCGCGCGATGGTCGACAGGCGGTGCGCAATGGCGATCACCGTGCGCCCCTCCATCAGACCATCCAACTGGCTCTGAATCGCCGCCTCCACCTCCGAATCGAGCGCGGATGTCGCCTCATCCAGCACCAGAATCGGCGCGTCCTTCAGAATGACCCGCGCCAGGGCAACCCGCTGTCGCTGGCCACCCGACAGTTTAACACCGCGTTCGCCGACATGGGCGTCATAGCCCTTGCGCCCGAACCAATCCTCCAGGCCGACGATGAACGGGTGGGCCTCGGCCCGCTTCGCCGCGTCCACGATCATCGCGTCGGTGGCATCCGGCCTGCCGTAGCGAATGTTCTCGCGGATCGAACGGTGCAGCAGCGAGGTATCCTGCGTGACCATGGCAATACGGGACCGCAGGCTCTCCTGCGTCACATGGGCGATGTCCTGTCCGTCGATGAGGATGCGTCCCTGCGCCGGCTCGTAGAAATGCAGCAGCAGGTTCACCAGGGTGGATTTTCCGGCGCCGGACGGGCCGACCAGACCGACCCGCTCCCCCGGCGCGATGGTCAGGTCGATGCCGTGCAGGACGCCGATCGGGCGGCCGTCGCGGTCTTCCCGCTTGCCGCGGCCATAGTCGAAATGCAGATTCTCGAAACGGATGCCGCCACCGGTCACGACCAGTTCCGCCGCCCCCGGCGGATCGGGCATCTGCCAGGGCACATCGATGGAGCGCATGCCGTCCTGCACGGTGCCGATATTCTCGAAGATCGAGGTCACGCTGCGCGCCACCCAGCCGGCGATATTGGTCAACTGCCAGGACAACGGGATCGCGGTGGCGACCGCGCCGACCGAGATCGCGCCCACGCGCCACTGCCAGATCGCGACGCTTGCCGTGCCGACGATCAGGCAGGCATTCATGAACATCAGCGTAACGGTATAGGCGGTCGTCATCCGCGCCTGATCGCGCATCGCCGCCGTGTGCTCGTCTATCGACTCGCGCACGAATGCGTCCTCGTCGCGCGCGCGGGCGAACAATTTCACCGTCAGGATGTTGGTATAGCTGTCGACCACCCGGCCCACCACGGTCGAGCGCCGCTCGGACGCGGTGCGGGACCGGTCGCGCAGGCGCGGGACGAACCAGCTCAGCATGGCAGCATAACAGACGAACCAGGCGATCGTCGGCACCGCCAGCCGCCAGTCGACGGTGACCAGCAGCAGCACCGAGGTCGTGCCGTAGACGATAATGTACCAGGCGGCGTCGAACGCCATGACCAGGCTTTCGCGCAGGGCCGGCCCGGTCTGCATCACCCGGTTGGCGATGCGGCCGGCAAAGTCGTTCTGGAAGAACGTCCAGCTTTGGCGCACCACGTGCCAGTGGTTCTGCCAGCGGATCAGGCTGGCAAAGCCTGGGTTGGCGATCTGGTTGACCAGGATGTTGTGCGCCATGTGCCCAAGCGGACGCGCCAGGCCGATCACCAGCGCCATGACCAGCAACTCGGGCCAGGTGTCGGCCAGCAGGGTCTCCGGCTGATGGGTGGAGACGAGCGAGACCAACCGGCCGATGAAGGTCGGGATCATCGTGTCCAGCATGGCGCTGAGACCGCCGACGATGAACAACGCCACGGCCAGCCATCGGACCTGACGGATGAAATGCCAGTAGAACCGGACCAAACCGGCGCTGGGTGGCGGTTCCGGGACGGACGCGGTGGGATCGAGCAGGGCTTCAAAGCGGCGGAGCATGCACGAAGGCGTGGACCCGGCGGGCGCCGGCGTCAATCCGTGGGCGTTGTGGGGGGAGGAAGTGCGGGGCTTCCGCCCCGGACCCCGACCAGGGGCTTTGCCCCTGGACCCCACCAAGGGCGACGGCCCTTGGAACCGGAACATTGGAGCGTTTGAGGGTGCGGCCCAACACGGACCTATCACCGTCCGGGTTGGGCCGCACCCTCAAACGCTTCAAAAGAATCGCATTCCAAAGGCCGCGCCTTTGGCGGGTCCAGGGCAGAGCCCTGGTCGGGGTCCGGGGCGAAGCCCTGCGCTGCCTACGCCAACCGTGCCAACCGATCGAACTCCGCCACCGACAGCGTCTCCGCCCGCCGCTCCCCCGCGATCCCGGCACGCTCCAGCAGCGCCTCCCCCCCAACCGATTTGAGCGCCCCCCGCAGCATCTTCCGCCGCTGCCCGAACGCCGCAGCGGTCATCCGCTCCATCGCCGCGAACAGATCGGCCGGCGGCTGCACGGGGCGCGGGGTCAGGACGACGACCGCCGACCACACCTTGGGCGGCGGCACGAACGCGGTGGGGGGAATGCGCATGGCGATATCCGCCTCGCAGATCCATTGAGCCAGGACAGACAGGCGTCCATACGCCACGGTATCCGGCGGCGCGCAGATGCGTTCCGCGACTTCCTGCTGGAACATCAGGGTAAAGCGCTCGAAATCCGCCGCCTGGCGCAACCAGCCGACCAGCAGGGGCGAGGCCACGTTATAGGGCAGGTTGGCCACGATCTGCCGCGGTGGCGGCACCAGGGAGGTCAGATCCAGCCGCAGCGCATCCGCCTCGATCACCCGCAACCGGCCGGCGCTGGCCTCGGCCAGGTCTGCTATGGCCGTCACGGCGCGGCGGTCCAGTTCGATCGCGGTAATGCTGGCGGCGTCGGAGGCCAGCAGCGCGCGGGTCAGGCCACCGGGGCCAGGCCCGACCTCGATCACGTGGCGGCCGGCGAGCGATCCAGCCTCCCGCACGATGCGCGCGGTCAGGTTGCCATCCAGCAGGAAATGCTGCCCGAGGGAGCGACGCGCGTTCAGCCCGTGGCGGGCGATCACGTCGCGCAGCGGCGAGGAGGCAGATGGCGGGGGAAGGCTCAACCGGTCAGGCGCCGCCGCCGCGGTGTTCGATGTTGGCCTGGCGCCGCAGGTCGCGCATCATCTGGCGGGACAGCAGCTCGACCCGCTCGTTGATGATCTGCCGCTGCGCCTCCCCCTTCGACATGCTGGCCATGTTCTTCTGTTCCCGCCCGCATACGATCATCACGGCGATCCCTTCGATACTCACCAAGGGCTCACTGGCGCGTCCGATGGGGAGCGAGCCAAGCAACTGGCGAAAGCCGGGTGGGCTGACGGTTTCCAACTTGATTTCGCCGGGGTCGGCTGGCCGGGGAGAATTGTTGGCGCGCGCGACCTCTTCCATCTGCTCACAGCTTCGGACGCTGGCGCTGATGCCGCGCGCCTTGTCCAGCAACTGGCGCTGTTGATCGGTCGGGGCCTGCGGGTTGAGCGGCGTGGCGAAGGGCAGAAAGACCTGGCGGACGCTGACTGCGGTGGCCAGATCCATGCCAAGCTGACGCTTGCCTTGCAGGGTCACGATGGAGTAGCCGCCGGCGACTTTTACGGGATTGCTGATGGCGCCCGGCGGCATTTCGGTGACCAGGCGGGCGATCGATGGATCAAGCTGGGATTGCGTGACCCAACCGACTTCGCCGCCTTCCAGCGCGGATTGAGTCTGGCTGAACTGAGCCGCCACCATGGGGAAAGGGGCGCCAGAGCGCAGTTGCCCGATCACGGTTTCGGCGAAACGTTGGGCGTCGGCGGTGTTGTTGGGATCGTCGATCGGGATGAAGATTTCGCCCACCCGGAACTCCTGGCGCCCGACCAGTTGCGCTTGCAGGCGGAGGAACTCATCGACTTCCGATTCGGATACGATCCCACGTTCCGCGAGCTGCTCGCGCAGGACCTGGGTCCAGGCGAGCTGGGTCCGGATCTGGGTGACCAAGGTGCGTTGGCCGACGCCGTCAGCGGCCAGACGATGGCGCAGGGCGCCGGGGGCCATGCCGTTGCGCTGCTCAATATCGCGAATGGCGGCGGCGATCTGCTGGTCGGGGATCACAATCTTGCGACGCTGGGCTTCCTGCATGCGCAGCCGTTCATCGATCAACTGGCGGATGATCTGTGGTTTCAGGCGCCCCAGCACCTCTGTCGAGGTCGACATGCCGGTGGACAGTGCGAACAGGCGGGTGCGGGCATTGACGTCGGAGGAACTGATGACGTCGTTGTTGACCACCGCGACGATCCGATCGCCTGGCAGGGACGCGTCGTCCGGCTTGACCGGGGCGCGTTGCGCCAGCGCGGATAGGGGTTTGACCAACGGGGCCACGACCATACAAGCCACCACCAGGCAGGAAAGCAAACGGCGGATTGCCGCGACAGGCACCATTTCACGGTCTCCGGGTCCTAAAGCGCGATCACTCTGCGCGGCACGTAACAGCGTGCGAATCGCTCGGCAACGCATTCCACGCGCGATCACGCTGAGCGGACCGTAACAGCGTGTGAATCGCGCGACAAAGCATACCACGCGCGATCACGCTGCGCGGCACGTAACAGCGTCTGAATCGTTCGGCAAAGCAAAACCTCACAGCGCACGATAGCCGAAGTCGCCGATTGTTTTCAGCGTGAACAGCAGCATGACCGTCGTGGCGCCATTGTCATTGTTGAACGATGTATAGCGGCGATACACCCGCAGATCAAAGATGAAGCACTCGTCTTCATAGACCAGGTCGGCGCCGAACGAGACCATGCGGTTCAGGGCCACATCGCGCCTGGCGTTGCCCTCGAAACGGTACTTGCCCCAGCGGGCGGAGGTGCCGACCGAGACCTCGTTGCGGGGGATATAGAAGCTGGAACCCACGGGCGGCGGTGCCGGCTGCGTGTAGAACGAATAGGGATTGTAGTTCGAATACAGATAGCCGCTCGAAAGCCGGAAGCCTGACCAGCCAATCGAACCCACCGCCTCGCCCATCCGGGCGGACCCGTTGTTCTTGTCCACCCGGGTGCGATAGGTCAGGTCCAGCCACTTGGTGGGAGAAAACGTGCCACGGATCACAACATCGGACACCGTGTCGCGCAGGCCGGATATCTGCGGCACCGAGGTGTTGGGGGTGGTGCGATAGGATTGCCCGATCAGACCGTCCAGCGCCATGCCGCCCAGATACCAGGCGCCGTGCATGGCGACATTGGCACGCACGCCGCCTTCCAGGCGATCGACGCCAGGCAGGCGGTTCCAGCCGAACAGGTTGGCGTCGGTGAACTCGAAATCCAGGCTGTCCTCGTTCGGGTAGCGGCGGAACTGGCTGTCGCCGACCTGCGGGGCGACCACGACCTGGGCGATCGGCTCGATCACCTGGCTGCCCCAGCTTCCCGACGAACGCGCGAAGGGCCAGCGGAAATCGAGCGCGGCCTGGGGCAAGGCGCGAGCGGCCTGGATCCCGCCTGGGGCCGCGAAATTTGGCTGGCTATTCATGTGGGAGGCGTCATAGGCGATGGCGTCGTTGTGCAGGCTGATCTTCCAAAGATCGCCCAGCATGCCGGTGAAGGGGCGTTCCCAGTTGACCGTCAGGCTGGCGCGCCTTGTGCTGGTGCCGTCCGAGCGCATGACGTTGAACGCGCCGGCATCCACGGTCAGGCGTCCGCCCCACCGATCGGGGTTGCCGAAATAGCTGTACTGGTAGCGCGGCAGCACGACAGGCAGCAGGCTGGTGCTGATCGAACTGTTCAGCCCCTGATAGTACTTCGTGTCCAGGCGCGAATAGGCGCCGCGGCCGAAGCCTTCCGCATAAAGCTGGCTCGCCAAGACGGTGGTGCCGTTCACGATGCGCGTGCCGTAGCTGAAGTTGCGCACGTAATTGGCCGAGGAGGCGCGGTTGATATCGAAACCCCAGCGCCAGGTGTCGTTCAGGTTGAACTGCCCGCGCGCGACGAGCGAACCCTGCAGGGTTCCGTCCGTCATGCCGGCCGTCGGGTTCATCAGAATATAACCGTTGTTGTAGCGGCGGCGGTATTCCACGGCCAGATTGGGGCCGGAGCGCGTTGTCATCATGGGGATGATCGTGGCGTCCGACTGGTCGTCGATCACCCAATAATAGGGCTGCGCATAGAAGGCTCCGATATGGGACGACATGCCGGCCGACGGGGTCAGCAGCCCGGACTGGCGCTTCACGGACGGATCCGGGTGCCAGAAATACGGCGTATAGGCGACCGGCACGCCGTACATCTGCAGCACGGAATCGTAATACTCGATCTTCTTGTTTTCCAGATCCTGCACGGCGGAGGCCGCCCGGATCTGCCAGAGCGGCGCGCGTTTCGGGTCGTCGGCGCACAGATCGCAACTTGAGTAGACGACTTTGGACAACTCGTTGATCGCCCCGTCGGTGCGCCGCACGCCATTGGCAACGAGGCGGCCGTTTTGCTCCAGCAGCGCGCTCATGCCCTTCAGGATGCCGTCGCGCATGTTGCGGGTCATTTCGGCGTATTCGGCGAATATGACCTGACCACTGGGTTCCAACAGGACGACATTGCCCTTGGCGGCCGCGACGCCGGTGTTGCGGTCGAAGGTGATCTGGTCAGCACGCAGGACGTGGTCGTTCTGCCAGGCCTCGACTCGGCCGCGCGCGACCACCAGGGCGTTGTCGCGGTCGTATTCGACCGCGTCGGCGGTGAAGGTGACGGGGTCATTGCGGGAGACTGTTGCGCCGCCGCCGGCGCCCGCGGCGGCAAGCGCACCGAACTGCGCCAGCGCGGGGCGCGCCGCGATCGCTGCGCCCACCAGGACGAGCGCCATTCGGACGAGAGCCATAGCCACAAATCGGATCGAAACGCTGCGCCGCATCATCACCCATCTTCCGTGTGCAAGAGCAGCGCGATGGTCAGCATCAGACCGGCCACGGCTGGCGCCCAGGCAGCCAGGATCACCGGCAGGATGCCGGACTGCCCGAACTCCTCGGCCACCTTGGATACCAGGAACAGCGCGAACCCCGCTGCCACCCCGCTGCCGATCATCCTCGCCACGCCGCCCCGTCGGGCAGGCCGCATTGAGAATCCGGCTGACAGCAGGGCCATGGTGGCGGCAAGCAGCGGCAATGCCAACAGAGCCTGGAAATGCAGCCGGTGGCGGATCGAGGAAAACCCGGACCGGTCGAGCAGGGCGATGAAATCCGGCAACGCCCAGACCGACAAGGTGCTGGGCGAGGCGAAGCTCTCCTGCACTCGCGATACGGTCAGATCGGTTGGCAGATCAAGGGTTTCGGCCGGTTCCGGCATCTGCTCGGGGCGGATGGTGCGCACCTGTTCCAGGCGCCAGTTGCGGTTGACGAGGGTCGCTCGGCTGGCCTCGATCCGCGCCAGCAGCCGGTCGCCGTCGTCGAGGCGGAAGACGCTGACATCGCGCGCCGTCAGTTGGTTGCCCCGCAGTGCCACACCCAAAGCGTGGATGATCGCCACGCCGCGCGGAACCAGTTCAGTGTCGGACTGGCGCACCCAGAGCTGGCCGCCATTCAACGCCAGCGGGCCGCCACCGGTGCGCAGATAGGCGTTGTCCATGATCTCGGCCCGCCCCAGCATAACCGACGACACCGGGCTGATGGCGGCAGTGGCGATGACGCCGAACAGCAGGGCGCAAAAGGTTGGCGCGGCCAGGAACTCCCATGCCGAGACGCCGGCGGCGCGCGCCACGATCAGCTCCGAGGACCGGGTCAGCCGCCAGAAGCACAGGATGCCGCCCAGCAGGATGCCGAATGGCAGGATCTGCATGGCGATGAACGGCAGCTTGAGGGCGGCGATCTGCGCCACGATGCCGAATGTGGCGTCCGGCTTGCTCGCGGAGCGGCGCAACAGCTCGATAAAGTCGAACATCGACACCAGCCCGGCCAGCGCCAGCAGCATGGCCAGCACCGAGGCGGAGAATTGTCGGCTGATATACAGCGACAGGGTGACGATGGCGATCACGTCGCGGACACTTCGTGTTCCACTTTCTGTCCCGATTCCTGTCCCGCTGGGCGGTTCGGCCGGCGCACCGGCAGCGGCGGACCATAGAGCAGCCAGGCGCAGACCAGGCCCGGCAGGACCGCATGCGCCCACATCAGCGGCACCAGCGCATTATCCCGCGCGGCGAGCGTGCCGATACCGAGGCCGGCGGCCAGCAGGGCCACCATGGCGGCGATCGTGACCAGCGGGCGCAAAAAGCCCCCATGGCGGCGGAAGGTCCCGGTCAGCGCCGACAGCAGGGCGACCATGGCATAGGACAATGTCGTCAGCGGGATGGTCAGACGCTTGTGCCCCTCAGCATACCATTTTGGGGTGTCCCGCACATTGATCGGATGCGGATCGAGCAGCGCGCGCAGCGGCACTTCCGACATGTCCAGGATTCGCGCGCCATCGTCCTGGGCGGCCTCCCCGAGGTCGATCTCATTCTCCCGGAAGGTCAGCAGATTGAGCCGACCGGTCTGGTGGTCGATCTCCTGGCGGCTGCCGTTGAGCAGCAGCACCCTGGGACCCTTGGCGCCTTCCAGCAGGCTGCCGCGTTCGGCCAGGATCGTCGCGTGGGCGGAGCTGTCGCGCCCGTCATCGACCATGATGCCGCGCAAGGTGCCGTCCGGATCGCGCGAGCGCACATAGACCGTCAGTTTCTCCGAGATCGGCGTGAAGACGCCTTCCTGCAGCAGAAACGCGGCCATCCGGTTGCGGATTTCCCATTGGAACTGGCGGAAACTCGCCAACGTGGTGGGGACGCCCCAGATCGTCAGCCCGTAACCCACAACCATGGTCAGCAAGGCAAGGGCCAGGGCGGAACGGGACAGGGCGAAGGGCGACAGACCGGCGGACCGCATCACCGTCAGTTCCCGGTCCGCGGCCAGGCGCTGGTAGACAAACTGGATCACGACATAGGTGGTGATGGGCAGGATGATCGCCACGAAGCTCGGGATCAGCAGGCTGGTCAGATGCAGGAACACCACAAAGGACAGGCCGCGGTTTACCACCAACTCCACGAAGCGAAGCGACTGGGTCAGCCATATCAACGCCGTCAGCCCACCGGTGACCACGATCAAGGCCAGGAGGAGCTGGCGGAACATATAGTGATCGAGCCGGGTGACCAGCTTACCGGAGCGCATGGGGTGTTTCTGCGTTAGCGGGGCGGCGGATGCAACCCGTGCGTGGGGATCGCGGGAAAGGCGGGGCTCCGCCCCGGACCCCGCCAGGGGCTTTGCCCGGTACAAACCGGGCACATAGGTAACACTTTGGACCGGGCACATGGGTAACAGCGGAAGCTCGGCATCCGGAGGTAACCCCGATGCCCTGGACCGAGCAAAGTGTCATGGATCTGCGTATGT
>Ga0082335_1003181_pt1 | contig 27739 bp, 24 predicted proteins | sample Subgrocontami58m_FD_72375 | JGI IMG/M metagenome (GOLD analysis project Ga0082335, IMG submission 72375) | Subsurface groundwater microbial communities from S. Glens Falls, New York, USA - GMW37 contaminated, 5.8 m (SPADES assembly) (version 2) ...
TTCGCAAGACACTTTCATTTTCAAAGCGTGATGCCTTTCATCACATGGTTACCAAATGGTTCATTGTTGATCATAATCTAGCCAGAAAACAATTCGCATCACTTACTTTGTGACCACTACCCATAAAGCAGGATAAAGTTGTCCACGCGGCGGAGTCTGTTTGAGGCAGCCTTTCCGCGGGTGGGCTTCCCAATATGTTCCTACCGCTGTTCTAGTCATTGCTGTCCGCGTTCCACGGCCACCCGCATTTCAATCCCGTCTGTAATTACATCGATCCAACCATTGCGGTCTGTCCGCAATAATGAATATTCAGCCAAAGAATCCAACACATCCTGAGAGGGCAAACCGTCCGGGTCGCCTGCGGCAACACTCAATACAACCAGTTGTGGATTCAAATTCTCAAAAATATCTGGCGGGTTCGCAGGCGCGTACCCAGAATCCGACAGCAACAGCACATCCACGGTGCCGATTATATTTCCAAATTCTAGGGACTCGTACATGCCCTCGCTCACGCCGATTGGAAGGAATGCCCGAAAATTCCCATATTGAACGAGAAGTACGCTTCCTCTCGGACCTGCGGCCTGCACCTTGATTAATGCGCCGCCACCCAGGTCAAGCATTTGTCCCGCTTCCGCGCGGGTGAAGGGGATTCCTTCCGCCGCGAAATATTCGTCCAGCAAACGCGCAGAGAACGAGGCTTGCACATTCCCGCTCCACAACACATGCCCAGGCGGATATCTTTCGATCACACGCGGCAAGGCCGAAAGTTGCTCTTCCTGCGTGGAAGCGATGATCAGCCAGTCCAACTTGCGCGAAAAGAATGGAAGCCTTCTGCCGAGTTCATCGGATAATTCAGATGTGCTCGTGCCGCCATTGATCAGTAAGTTCCTGCCTTCAGGCGTTTGAATGAGGACTGCATCCGCTGAACCGACTTCAAGAAATGTGATGTGAAACTGACCATCCCCGGCGGTTGCGGCGGAGCGCCATAGCACAACCATGCAAACAAACAGGAATGCAAGAGTCGCAGTCCATGCGACGGCTCGCAGAGAATCTGCTGAAGAGTGGAACCAGTCCCGAATGCGCGACCAGTTGAAGGTCGCAGTAAGTAGCGCGATGTAAAAGAATAGCACGATCCAAATGGACGCATCCCCGAGAAAGATCATCCCATGCGGCACACGGTCAAAGAATTCCACAATGCGGATGGTGTATGCAGCAAAGGGCCAGGCGATCCACGCAATCAGTTGACCGAGAGGCTGAATGATGAGGCTGGTAAAAACCGCCAACCCGCCAGCGATCATCACTGCGGGCTGAGCAGGCAGGATGAACGGGTTGGCGATGAATGAAATCAGGGAGATGCGTTTGAAATGATAGGCCATGATTGGAATGGTTGTGAGTTGAGCCGCCAAAGTAAGAATGACATTTTCATTGATGATGCGCGTAAAGGTACTTGTATCATGTTTTGAAAGTTTGGCGATCAAGTGACCCGTGAAATTTGAAAACGGTTCGGAGTATAGGATCAAGCCTAGTGTGGCGAAAAACGAAAGCTGAAAGCCCACGTCCCAAAGCACCAGCGGATTGATGAGCGCCATGATAAGCGCAACCACCATGAGCGCGTTCAAGCCCATGTTGCGCCTGCCGATTTGGCGCGCAAACAATGAAATGCTGCCCATGAATGCGGCGCGCATGACTGCCGCATCCCCGCCGACAAGAAACGCGTACATGAAAATCCCGATGATCGCGATCAATGCGCCCAGGCGTTCATTTGTAATATTTTTGAAGATGGAAAAGAAAACCCCTGCAATGATGGCAATGTTAAATCCGGAGATGGCAATGATGTGCGCCGTGCCCGTGCTCTTGAAGGCCTCCTGCAGCTTGCGCGGTAAACCAGTATCCACGCCGAACAAAATGCCTGTGAACAACGAGGCTTCTGGGTCTTGATATAAACGATATGTCTTTTCCAATAGTTTTGATTTTAGTTTGTAAATCTGCGCGGTGACGATGTTGCCGCCATGCCCCGGCAACTCGGTCACTTCTGCAATGGACATATATGAATGAATGCCTTCACGCGCAAGATAATCGCGGTAGGAAAATTGCTCGTCTTCAGGCGGGGTTTTTAATTGTCCACGCACCCGCACGAGTTGACCGTATTCATAAGTCTGATTTTTTGCGACACGCACGAGGATCAATCCGGAAACTGGCAGGTCGCCGCTGCCGCTGTCCACAGCTTCCACTTTGAGTTTGAGGTTAGTGTACTTATCGCGGGTATCGGGCGGCTCGACGAAGAAACCTGTAATTAGTAAATCGTAAGTGCGGTCGTTGTAAAAGGCGATGTGAAAGGCGTCTATGTTCGGCTGGCGGAATTGATAGTAGGCGGAGCCAAGGAAGAGGGATATTAAAAGGGTGAAGGATAAAGGATGAAGGATAAAAGAGAAAAGATGAAGGATAAAGGATGAAGAAATAAAGCGTGTTCTGAGCGAAATTGATGGGCTGAAGGCGGAAAACGTGAAGCGTGATTTTAGATAACGAACAAACAGGTAAAGCAAAAAAATGGAAGCGGCGAGTACAACCCATATCCAAGTGGGGAGGGGGAAGAGACTGGCAAGTATGATTCCTGCAATAAAGGATAAAGAAATCCAAAATAATGGCATGTTGTGGATTTTACATTAGATTGAAAGATCACCCCAATGCAAAAGGGGCATTGCCCTGCGGAAGCATAAAAATGCGGCAGGCGGGTTATTTAATGAATTCAATAAAACTTTTCAAATCAACGGGGTTATAGCGTCTATGACAAACTTAATCTTCCCCATTCTCGGCTATCTGTTTGGCTCGCTTCCATTTTCGATTTGGATCATTCGTTTCGTCAAAGGTGTGGATGTGCGTGATGCGGGATCAGGCCATGCCACAACGACCAACACCATTCGTCAGGCGGGGTTTGGCTGGGGCGCGCTGGTTCTGATGTTGGATATCTCCAAGGGATATATTCCAACATGGCTTGCAATTAATTATGCGGACGACGTTTGGGTGGTCGCACTCACTGCGACTTTTGCAGTGATCGGCCATATCTGGCCTGTGTTTGCAAATTTTCGCGGCGGGATGGGACTGGCAACTGTCGGCGGCGCGTTTTTGGCTGTAAACCCATTGACATTTCTGATCTGCGCTGCAATCCTTATTTTTCTTGTGCTGGTCATCCGTCACTCTGCACGGGCGAGTGTATTTGCGGGCATCTTCGCCGCGCCTGCATTGTGGATCTTCAATATCCGCGATGATTCTTTTTGGGTTGCCTTAGGCGCAGGACTTGTGATCGCAGTCCGCTTTTTGATTGATTGGAATCGCAAATATCGGGAATTATGGCTGGACAGGGAGAAGGCAGAGAAAAGCTCGGGCTGAGCTTCTTCTTTTTTTATTCGAAGGCCTCGTTCAGTTGAGGCATGGACAGGAGCACGACGGTAATGTTGTCATATCCGCCGCGTTCATTGGCCAGGGTCACCAGCGCTTCCGCCGCAGACTTCAGGTCTTTCTTTGAGCGGATGGTTTTTTTAATTTCATCATCCCAAACAAGATCTGTGAGTCCGTCACTGCACAACAGGATGGTATCGCCGGGTTCAAGATTAAAACCCTGGTTGAGCCCTGATTCTTCCTCGGTTTCTTCGTTGTCAATCCGCAGGCGAAAATCAACTTCGGGTAATTGTAATCCGCCAAGATATCGGCGGATCACATGCACGTTCGGGTGGCCGTGCATTTGTTCGACTGTGATGACGCCTTTTTCGAATGCTTCCTGCACCCAGGTGTGGTCAATGGTCAGGCGTTGAATATGTTTACCGCGCAAAAGATAAATGCGCGAATCGCCCACATAGGCCGTGTAAAGTTTATTTTCGATGACCCACGCGCAGGCACAGGTTGCGCCCATGCCCTCTTCGTCCGCTTTTCCGGCGGATTGAGTGGAGATAGCATGGCTGGCAGCATGGACGGCGGTTTCGAGAATTTCTACAGGGGTTTTTGCGTTACTTTCTGCAACCCCCATGCTGATGGTATTGACTGCAAGTTCGGCGGCTACCTCGCCGGCGCGATGACCACCGATGCCATCCGCAACTAGCGCAAAAACGGATGGGCGCGAATCATCCTTGCTTAACACGAACGATTTGACCGAATAACGATCTTCATTGTTCTTGCCAGACATTCCGGCGTGGCTGAGCGCGGCAACATGCAGGTGGGCAGGTATGGAAGGGATCATTCTTCAGTATTTTGAAAGGTGATCTTGGGGGTTGAGACCGCTGGGGGCGCTTTTAGCATAAAACGATACGTTACTTGGCCGAAGTTTATCATATCGCCATGCATCAACCGATAACCTTCCCGCAACACCGGTTCGTAATTTACCCACGTGCCTGCAATCGAATTGTTATCCTGCAACAGGTAACCGCCTTTATCGGTTTGCCTGAGCCGCGCATGGATGGATGAAATGGAGGGGTCATCCAGGATTTGATTACATTGCACAGGATCAGTGCCAAAGGTGATTTCTTTTTCAATCAACCGGATGGGCGCGACTGTGGCAGCCTGTCCATCTGAATTAATACGGAGGAGGGAAGCCGGCGCCTCCACACTGGATTTTGAGCCTGCTCCTGTTTTCTTGGACGGGGTCCGCCGCTTTTTGCTCTTCCCCGTAGAGGCCAGGGCGGCTTGCGGAGTATCTTCCACTCTTGCCAGGATTGGCTGTGTCAGAGGGTCAATACTAGCGCGGTGCGCTGCCTGCGCGGCACGCAAAGTTGGAATACGAAAACGTCCGCTCAGTAGAATAAAAAAGAGCACCAAGCCCGCGAGTCCGATCGAACCGATTGTAAGAGGCGTGCGGTATTTTGCTAGGAAGACGGCGGGTCCGCTTGGCGGCTTTATGACCGTGACGATCACGGGAATGGGCATGCTTATTTTGTTCAAACCAAGCACATCCATCGCTTCTACCACGATCTGATGTTCCCCACTGCTGGTGTAAGCCTTCAGATCCCAGGTGAAGAGGTTGAATGGTTCGGCTGTGTTCTCGTCCACGATCCTGTCATCAACATACAGGGTGGTGCGTGTCAGCGGACGGACATGCCCATCAGGAAATTCAATGATGATCTCGATCTCCTGTGTGGCGGGTAATAGAATTTCCTGGTTGAAGGGATCATCCGCCGGAGCCTGCCGCGTGATCTGTGAGGACAACGCTATCGGGAACGGGTTGGGCGGTTGAACATCCACGTTGAAATTCTGCTCGGCGGATATCACAGGCCCTGTGGACAGGCTCACCTGCACGCTGAAAGGATGTTCGCCCGAAGTATTCACACGCGAAGTGTAGGAAAGTACGTAGATTCGGCGCAACGCAGAAAAATATGATTCGAGGTCAGGGAACCTCTCCTCCCCCGAATACTGAAACATGGCGCCGCCGGTTTGGATGGCAAGGTTATTGAAGACCGCCGCGCTTGTGTTGGCGAATGTTGTATTTGCATCCACATACCAGACGAAGATGCGGATGCCGCTTTCATTTGCGCTCTGGATGTACGGCTCCAATAACGCGGCCAAGTCCGGCTCATCCATTTGGGGAGTGATGAACAGGATGGCGCGTTTCATGCCCAGCCGAGGAGTCTGCGCGTTGACTGTATCAATTGCGGTGGCAAGGGATTGCAGGTTGGGATTGGCAATACGCATGTCAGGTTGAAAGCCGTTTACCCCGACGATGAAATCATTTGCGCCAGCATGATTAATGACCGGTCCCGCCTGGCTGACAAGGCTAAGGTCATCCGGCAGGTTTGCCGGGCGGCTTTGTGCCCATTGTGTGATCACCTGTGCCACGCGTTGAAAGCGGGAGAAGCCATTCGCATTGCGCGCATCCAGTGCCGCGCCCTGATTGACAGCAACAACAATTTGCAAAGGAATGGCGATTTCAGTCAATGAGTCGCTTGGGAGTGGCTGTCCGTTTTCAATAACGGTAACAGCTTCGGGTTTAAGTCCCGAGGTGAAAGTTTTTTGGGCGTCGAAGATATCAAAATATGCTGAGACAATTGGAAAAGCGGATGCATCCGCAGGGTAGAGAGTCGCAGTTGCGAGGTTTTGCTGTGCACGAACAGAAGGCGCAGTGCCAAGCAAGAAGCCCAGGCTCAGAAACAGAGCAAGAAGTTTACGCATTTCCCACAACAACAGCCGCAGATTCTGCGGGTTTGGTGAGGCGCAGGCAGGTCAGCGTCCATACGGATTGAATACAGGCTGTCAGAATGCCATTGAGGAAAATGATCACAGGCAGATACAAGGCACAGCAAGCGAGAGCAATATAAACGGGTGTAAAAGATTCATTCAATGTGTTCATGCCAATAAAGATCGGCAGAACTGACAAAATGGAGTTTCCTCCGCCGGCGCTGCTCCCTCTGCCGCCACGCGCAAAGCTGGCGAGAATACCAAAAACCCACAAGACCTTATGTTTCCAAATTGTTTTCCACGAAGTGGTCAGCACTTCGCCAAGGTTGAAATTGTTCATAATGCATCCTCAATCGTGGTCTCGACACCTGCACTGCACAAAACGCAATGCGGTGCAAGTGTACGCAAAGAACGCTACCCTTCGATGAACTCAAGACACCGCTCGACCACCAATCGTAAATCTAAAATCGTAAATTGCTTCACTCCCATTCAATTGTCGCGGGTGGTTTACTCGTAATATCATACACTACGCGATTAATTCCGTCCACTTCATTGACGATCCGATTTGAGATTTTCGCCAATAAATCATGCGGCAGGCGTACCCAATCTGCCGTCATAAAATCCTCGGTGGCCACTGCTCGAATCGCCGCCGCCTCCTGATAGGTGCGCTGGTCACCCATCACACCCACCGATTTCACTGGGAGTAAAACCATAAAAGCCTGCGATGTCTGTGCACCTTTCCCTATAAACCCTGCATTGGATAGTTCCTCCAAAAGGATTGAGTCAGCCGCCCGTAAACGGGATATGCGCTCAGGCGTACACTCCCCGATACAACGCACGGTCAACCCCGGACCTGGAAACGGCTGCCGCCAAACGAGGCTTTCACCCAGCCCGAGTGCCTCACCCACCAATCTCACTTCATCTTTAAACAAATACCTCAACGGCTCAACCAGTTCAAATTTCATGTCTTCTGGAAGTCCGCCCACATTGTGATGCGTTTTTATTTTCTCGGCTGTGTTCCGGTCAGACGCTGAGGATTCAACCACATCGGGATAAATTGTCCCTTGCACAAGAAACTTTGGCCGGCCTACTTTCTTAGCCTGCGCTTCAAAAATGCGGATAAATTTTTCCCCGACAATTTTTCGCTTTTGCTCAGGGTCTGTGATGCCTTTTAACGCGCCGAGAAAATCATCACTTGCTTCCACTGTGATTAACTCAACGCCCAATCTGCCGCGTAGTGCTGATGCAACCTGCTCACCCTCTTTATGCCGAAGTAAGCCTGTGTCCACGAAGACAGTCACAAGTTGACCACCAACTGCTTTATGCACCAAGGCCGCTGCGACAGCCGAATCTACACCGCCGCTGACCGCTGCGAGGACGCGTTGATCGCCGACTTGTTCACGAATTCTCTTTACGCTTTCATCAATAATGGATCGAGGAGTCCATTCCGGTTTTGCGCCGCAAATATCAATCGCAAAATGTTTGAGCAATTCAACTCCATTCGGTGTGTGATGCACTTCGGGATGGAATTGCACGCCAAAATACTTTCTTTGCATATCGCCCATCGCCGCGAAGGGACTGTTGCCCGATTTTGCCAGCGCGATAAATCCATCGGGCATGCGTGTGATCTTATCGCCATGAGACATCCATACCTGCGAGAGATTAGTAATTAGGGGATTAGGGATGATCAGGCTTTCGATTTCAGCATGTCCATATTCGCGCTGCGCAGACGGGTCCACTTTGCCGTCGAGGGCGTGGGTAAGGGCTTGCATGCCGTAACAGATTCCAAGAATAGGCAAACCCGACTCTAAAATGAACTTTTGGATATGCGGCGCACCTGCCTCATAAACGGATTTCGGTCCGCCGGAGAGGATGAAGCCTTTGGGATTGATCGAAAATATCTTCTCACGGGGCGCATCCCACGCGAATAACTCGCAATACACATTTACTTCACGCACACGGCGCGCAATGATCTGCGCATATTGTGAACCGAAATCGAGGATGGCGATGGAGTTCATTATATTTATTGTAGGGACACAGCGCCGCTGGTCCCTGCCCTTTCAATCAGAGATCAAATGAAAATGCAAATGTGGAAAATCCTGATATTCGCCGCCATTGACGATCAGGCGATAGGCTTTTAGGTGATATTCTTCCACAAGGCTTTGGACGGTTGAATATAAGTCAGTGAGGAAGATGGTATCGGCTGGATCAAGTTGTGAGAGAGATGCAACCTGACGCTTCGACATGATCAGCACATGAAACTTGTAAGCTGGAGAAGGATGATGAAAGGCAAGCAGGTTCGAGGTCTCACGGAGGCGTGTGACAGGGATCAGAAAACTCATGGTTGCGAAGATCCAGCCGATTAAAGGGGAGAGAATCCAGAGAAGTTTTTTAATCCAAAAATTTTTACTCAAGACGGCGTCCTTGCCGCCGATGACGGCGGCAAGAGCAAGGTTAATCCACAAATTCGATTTTACCGTTATTGAGGGATTTGATGCAGGCAATCGACTCAATCGGCACGCCAAGGGATTTCAATGCATCGCGCCCGCCTTCGAAGATTTTTTCAATGAGCGCGCCAATGCCGACAACTTTTGAACCTGCGGCTTCGGCCAGACGGGCGAGACCCAGGATGGTTTGGCCGCTGGCGAGGAAGTCATCAATGATGAGGACACTTTCGTCATTGGCGAGGTATTCGGGAGAAACAATCAGCTCCACCATGCGGCCTTTGGTATGCGATGGCGCGAGGGTCAGATAAACCTGGTCTGGCATGGTGATGGGTTTTGTTTTGCGGGCGTACACAACAGGAAGCCCCATATGAAAGGCAGTGGTGAGCGCGGGCGCAATGCCTGAAATTTCGGCGGTTAGGATTTTTGTCGCGCCTACATTTGCAAAGCGTTTTGCAAAATCACGCCCGCAGGTATCCATGAGGATTGGGTCGACTTGATGATTAACGAAGCTATCCACTTTTAATATTCCATTGCCGAGCACTTGCCCCTCTTTCAAAATACGTTCCTGTAATTCGTTCATCACGCCTCCATTGACTGGACAAATATGTATGGATTTTACAACCCCAGAACAGAAGTTACCAGAGGGGAATTTTTTACGGCTACTTATGCTGGCTTAAGGAGGGAAAAAGGACTGTGTTAGAATCTCGCACGTGAATGGAGAGATAGTTTTAGTGCTGGCGTCCAACTCGCCGCGCCGCAGGCAATTGCTCGCGCTTGGAAACTGGGCTTTCAGTGTCAAAGTTGTTGATATAGATGAAACCCCGCTGGCAGACGAATTGCCCAAAAATTATGTGCTCCGCCTTGCCCAGGCAAAGGCGCTGGCTGTCTCAGAGAAGACATTTCCTGAAAATATCATCATCGGCTCAGATACGACGGTGGTGGATGGCGACTCTATTCTCGGCAAACCAAACGATGCACGGAATGCCGAAAGTATGTTGAAGCAATTACGCGGACGCACGCATCAAGTCTACACGGGGATTGCACTGTACCGCGTGCAGGATGGAAAGATGCTGACAGAACTATCCATCACAGATGTGTTGATGCGGAATTATTCCAATGAAGAGATCACCGCCTATATCGATACTGGCGACCCGATGGACAAAGCTGGCGCGTACGCAATCCAACATCCTGAGTTCAATCCAGTTGCATCCAAGCAGGGATGTTATGCCGGTGTAATGGGATTGCCCATGTGCCATGTCCTCCGCGCTTTACAAAAGTTTGATATATCCCCCGCAACCGATGTCCCCGCGGCTTGCCAGTCTGTGTTGAATTTTCATTGCCAGGTTTCCCCCGCGATCCTGCGTGGTGAAGCATAATAATAACCCAGTCATTGCGAACCGCGCTCTTGCACTTGGCGGCGAAACAATCCTTTTCGCAATATGGAGATTGCTTCCCTTCGACATGGTGAGCGAAAGTCGAACCATCAGGACAGGCGTCGGAAAGAGCACCCTGCTCGCAATGACGGAATGAGTCTTGTTTTGAAAGGAAACGTAATGAAGTCATTACGCTGGATCAATTTAATTCTGATCGTTATATTTCTCTCCGCTTGTGTTTCCAACGGCGGGAGCAATCCGTTTGTCGGCATTTTTGCCAGCCCAACGCCGCTGCCGACAGCGCAGGCTCGCATCACTCCCGCACCGGATGCGCCGTCGGCGGTCACAGCATTTTTTCAAGCCTTGCAACAAGATGATTACGAGACCATGTATGTCATGCTGGCACAGTCCAGCCGCGATGTAGTGACCCTCGAAGAATTTTCCAAACGCTGGAACGATGCCTTGAACGCCATGAGCGCATCCAGGATTGATTTCTCGATCATGTCCTCCCAACTGGGTCCGCATGATGCCGAGGTTGGCTACAGCATTACCTATAAAACGGTTCTGGCTGGCGATATTCAACGCAACACGGTCATGCGCCTTGCGAATGAAAATGGCATTTGGAAAGTGCAATGGGACGACGGCTTGATCCTGCCTGAACTCGCAGGCGGCAACCAGCTTGTGATGGATTACAGCATCCCTGCCCGCGGTGATATTTATGACCGCGAGGGTCTACCCATCGTTTCACAATCAGTCGCGTCCGCCTTCGGTATCCAAACGGATCAGATCGACCCGGACATGCGCGGGGCATTAACCACAGAACTCGGCTTGCTATGCGGATTGGATCCCCTGGACATTGAAGATCAGATCGACGCATCCGGACCCGGCTGGTACCTGCCCATGTGCGAAGGGACACGCGCCGAAGCCCGAAGATTGCTCGACATCAACCCCGGCGGACTGGTGGTGACAGACTACGAATCGCGTTACTATTTTGAAACAGGCCTTGCGCCGCAGGCCGTTGGTTTTACACTTTCCATTTCACCGGAACAACTGAATCAATATCGCCGCCTCGGTTATAACGGAAGCGAGAAGGTGGGACAATCTGGCATAGAAAAATGGGCTGAGGATTATCTGGCCGGACAGCACGGCGGCACGCTGCGCGTGGTCACTCCGGATGGTCAGATCATCTCCCAACTTGGGCAGAGCAATCCTCTACCCGCTGACTCGGTCTACCTCACCATTGACAGCAACATGCAGGCTTATGCCCAGTCTGCAATTGAATTCTTCCGCGGCGCCATTGTTGTGATGGAAGTGGATACTGGGCGCATCCTTGCCATGGCGTCCAGCCCGGATTTTGACCCGAATCTCTTTGAACCGGAAAACCCGAACAATGCGCTCGGCCTGGGCGAATTGCTGAACAGTCCCAACGACCCGCTGCTCAACCGAGCCACGCAGGGACAGTATCCGCTCGGCTCGGTATTCAAGATCATCACCTTCTCCGCCGCACTCGAAAGCGGATTGTATTTGAAAGACACTCTCTACGATTGCCAGTACGAATTTACCGAACTACCCGATAAAATCCGATACGACTGGACCTATCAACATTGCCAGGACAGGATCGCCGCCGGTCAATTTTGCAACACATCGGACAGCACGCCATCAGGTCTATTGACCTTACAGGAAGGCCTGATGCGCTCCTGCAATCCGTATTTTTGGCATATTGGCAACGATCTCTTTACAAACTGGGATCGCGGTAACGACATCGCCAATATGGCGCACGCTTTTGGTCTTGGCTCCAAAACGGGCATTGAACAGATCGCTGAGGAAACAGGACAGATAGATAATCCTGCCACCAATATAGACGCCGTCAACCAGGCAATCGGACAGGGGACGGTGCAGGTCACTCCCTTGCAAGTCGCCAGGTTCATGGCCGCCATAGCCAATGGAGGCACCTTATTCAGGCCGCAGATCGTCGAGAAGATCCAACCCATCGAAGGCAATCCGCTTCTCGTGTTCAAACCCGAAGCGCAGGGTACCCTGCCGTTGCGCAGCGAAAATTTGGATATCCTGCGCGAAGCCTTGTTGATGGTGACGGAGGACTCACTCGGCACCGCCCGCTTCAATATGCGAGGACTTCAATTCAAGGTGGCAGGCAAGACCGGCACAGCCGAATCAGGCAGCGGCCAGCCTCACGGGTGGTTTGCAGGTTATACATTGAATGAAGAAAACACGGGCCTGCCCGATATTGCGATTGCGGTCATTGTGGAGAACATTGGCGAAGGCTCAGATTATGCAGTGCCGATTTTCCGCTACATGGTAGAAACTTACTATTATAAAAACCCTGGAAGATTTTCTTATCCCAACTTTACAGTTGGACAGCCGCCTTATACGCCCACTCCATTTGGCGCCCCTACACAGGGGGATAATTAAGGTGAATATTTGACGAGCGAGATCACCAAACAAGGTTTGATCATCAAGGCCCAATCTGGTTTCTTTACAGTTGAAACAGGGGAGGGTCTTGTTATTTGTCAGTTGCGTGGAAAATTAAAGCAAGGCAGAGCCAAAGGGGATATTGCTGCGCTTGGCGATCGTGTCACCATTACGCTTTTGGAGGACGGCAGCGGGGTCGTGGAAAATGTCGAAGAGCGCAAGCAGGCTTTGGTCAGGTTGGACCCGCGCCCGCAGGGTGAGTATCAGCAGGTATTACTGGCAAATGCCGATCAGGTCATCTTTGTGTTTGCGTGCGTGCATCCGAATCCAAAATTAAGAATGTTGGACCGCTTCCTGGTCATCGCTGAAAAGCAAAAGATACCGATTATCATCATTGCCAATAAAATTGACCTTGTTGAAAATGAAGAAGATATTTTCGGTTTGTATGAAAACATCGGCTATCGCGTGATCTACACTTCGGCAAAACTGAAAAAAGGACTGGATGAATTACGCAACGTGTTGAAAAATAAAATCTCAGCGCTGGCGGGACCAAGCGGCGTGGGAAAATCAAGTTTGCTGAATGCACTTCAACCCGGCTTGGGGCTGGCGGTGAATGAAATCAGCAAGGTGATGAACAAAGGCCGGCATACCACCGTCACGCGCCAGATGTTCCCGTTGGAAGGCGGCGGATACGTGGCGGATACGCCGGGCTGGAAATCGCTGGCATTATGGGATACCGAAGCCGCGGAGATGGATGAGTATTTTCCAGAACTGCGTGATCTTGTGCCGCATTGTCAATTCAGTGATTGCACGCACGTCCACGAGCCGGGCTGCGCCGTGCTTGCCGCACTTCAAGCGGAAAAAATTTATCCCGAACGATACGAATCATATTTGAGATTGCGGGCAGGGCAGGAATAGGAATTAGTTGATAAGGAATTAGGGATTTACGAATTATCGTTTATGATTAATATCATTTGATAAATCCTAATTACCTGATGCCGAATTACCAAATTGAACTTATGACTGATAACTGGAACATCCTTGGACACGAATGGGCTGTGGATATGCTTCGCCAGCACGCCGCGCGCGGGGATGTGCGCCACGCATATCTTTTTTGCGGACCTCCCGGCCTGGGCCGGCGGACTTTGGCTTTGCGTCTCACGCAGGCCTTGAACTGTAAAAAACCCATCGCTGCCGGAGTTCCCTGCCAAACATGCCGCGATTGCAAACAGATTGAGAACATGCAGCATCCAGACTTGAATGTTGTTGAGCCTGCTATCCTTGACCCTGATGATCGCAAAGAATTAATCCCTGCTCTTAATGGTGAAATTCGTATTTCGCAAATTCGCGATTTGCAAAGAACCTTCAACCTCAAACCTTATCAGTCAAAATATCGTGTGGCGTTGTTTTTGCGTTTTGAGAAAGCAAACGATAACGCCGCCAACGCTTTGTTAAAGACCCTCGAAGAAGCGCCCGCGCATGCGGTCCTGCTATTAACTGCGGATGCACCCGAACAACTTTTACCCACCATTGTTTCCCGTTGTGAGATCCTGCGCCTGCGCCCTTTGCCCATCGAAGCCATTGAAACGGACTTGATCAAACGCGGCCTGGAAACAGAACGCGCCCGTTTGCTTGCACATATCTCAGGCGGACGTCCCGGCTATGCGCGGCGAATGCTTGGGGATGAGACCCTGCTCGAGAAGCGCGAGGAAAGACTAAACGATCTGCAAACGCTTTTGCCTGCTCCCCGCGTGGAGAAATTTTCCTACGCTGACAAACTCTCCAAAGACAAGGACGCCATGCGCCAGGCGATTCTGATCTGGCTCTCCTACTGGCGCGATGTGATGCTGCGCGTGGCTGGCGCGGAGACTCCTCTCATCAACATAGATCGCAATATGGAAATTGAATTCCTCGCCGGGCGGTTGGATCTCTCCACAGTGCGGCGCGTGGTGGGGGATTTGGAGTCCACATTGGAGCAGATGGATAAGAATGTGAATTCGAAATTATTGGCGGAAGTGTTGTTGTTGGATTGGCCAAAAGTTTAAATGTAGGGTCGCCCCTGCATGATCAGGAGATTATCATGTGCCGAAGCATCAAACCTCTGCGTAATATGGATCACCTTGCAACTGAGCAGGAGATTCAGGAAGCCGCCTTGCAATATGTGAGGAAGGTCAGTGGGTATCGAAAGCCTTCAAAGGCGAATGAGAAAGCGTTTCAGAAAGCAATTGAGGATGTGGCCGAGGCGACGAGGAAGATGTTGGAAATTCTTAGTCCAATACACAGCGGGGATTAATAAAGGAGGAATTACGATGTTTGAAAGGATATTTTTCTACTCAATCGCCTCGCGCAGTTTCCGCGCCAGCTTTCCAAAATGCGGCGTATAACGAATATCGTCTTTTCTGGGACGCGGGAGGTCAACTTCCACGTCCAATTTTATTTTTCCGGGGCGCTGGGTCAATACCAGAACACGATCTGCCAAAAACAACGACTCGTTAATCGAGTGCGTCACCATGATGACGGTCTTTTGCTTGGCCTGCCAGATGCGGGATAACTCTGTCCACATGCGTTCACGGGTGAGCGCATCCAGCGAGGCAAAAGGCTCATCGAGCAGGAGCAGGTCTGGGTCGTGGATGAGCGCGCGCGCGATCCCCACCCGCTGTGCCATGCCGCCGGACAGGTCGCGCGGCAACGAGCCTTCGAATCCTTGAAGCCCCACCAGTTCGATCATCTCCAGCGCTTTTTTCCGCGTTTTCGATTCGCCCAACCTCTCCAACTCAAGCGGAAGTTTGATGTTATCCAGCACAGTGCGCCAGGGCATGAGGCTGGCTTGCTGAAAGACCATGCCGATCTTTGGCTGCTGGCGGTGAATGAAATGCACCAGCCCCGTTGTGGGCTGTAATAGATTTGCAACCACCCTCAGCAGGGTGGTCTTGCCGGAACCCGATGGGCCGAGGAAACAAATAAATTCGCGCGGACTAACTTGGAATGAAATTTCCTCAAGCGCGCGTAATCCTCCATTGCTGTCAGGAAAAACAACGGAGAGGTCTTGGACGGTGAGGATGGGTTTGGTGGTCATATGTTGTTAAGGCACAAACTCATTCGTGAATGCCTTGCTCAAATCCAACGGCGCGGAGATCAATTCCATTTTTACCAAAAGATCATTCATGTTCTCCCAGGCTTGCGGGTCTGAGTAACCAATTTTCTCTGTTTGCCAAAATTCAATGGATGTATGCAGGATTTGCAATTGGACTGTCTTGTCTTGATCTGCAAGATTCTCAACGAATTTCAAACTGATCGTATAAGCCGCATCGGGATTTGCAATCGTATCTGCAATGCCTTTGGCAAATGCGCGCGCCATGCTTCGCACCAATTCAGGTTCGTTTGTAATCGTCCTTTCACTTGAAAGGATGCCGTTGGCGGTCAACTGCACATAATCTGCCACGCGCAACTCATTCACTTCATAACCCAGCGATCTTAATACGATCGGTTCATTCGCCGCGTAGCCAACCACAATATTTTTTTGTTTCGCTGCAAACGCTTCCACCTGATTGAACCCAATGGCATCCATCTTTACATCCGCTGGTTTAAGTTCCGCAGAAAAAAGAAGCGCCTGCAAACCAATGTAATTCGCGCCGAACAAACCGGGCAGACCGATCATCTGTCCGCGCAGGTCGGCAGGTTCATGGATGTTCAACTCAGGCGCAGAGATTATCGAAATTGGAAATTGCTGATACCAGGCAAAGGTATAAACCACGGGCAACCCCTGCGAACGCGCCAGTAAAACCTGCTCCCCTGAAGCCAGCGCAAAGGGCAGTTCGCCCGCGCCCACCAAGGCCACACCATCAGTCTCGAAGGAATAATCAAATTCGAGTTCGATCCCCTCCTCGGCAAAATAACCTTTATCCACCGCGACATAGAACGGCGCATACTGGATGTTTGGGATATATCCCATCGGAAGTTTGACGCGGCGCGTGCGGACTATATCCGCTTCATTACCGCCCTGTGTCTTGCCGCAGGCCGAAAGGCTGAGTGCCAGCCCAAGCATGAGTAAAACTAATTTCTTAAACATTTTGTCTCCTTTGAATTTTCTTCGCGCTGGGCGGAGCGAGCGAACTTCGCGAGTGCAGTCGAAGCACCCCCGTCCTTCGACTACGCCACATAAAGAACATGTGGCTCTGCTCAGGACGAAGTGTTTTGCCATTTCAAAAATTTTCTTTCAAGCAAAGTCACCACACCGTATAGTGACAAGGCCAGTGCGATCAGCGTGAAGACTGCCACAAAGACCATGGACGTGTCATATTGAAAATCACCAAGCTGCAAAAGGAAACCGAGTCCCTGCTCTACGTCCACCAGTTCGCCGACGATTGCGCCGATCACAGATAAGGTAGCGCCGATTCTTAATCCGCCAAGCAGCACAGGCAGTGAAGCAGGGACTTCCAGTTTCAGCAGAATCTGTAAGCGAGTGGCACGGATGGAATGCATCAGGTCATACAATGCGGACGGCACAGCGCGCACGCCAACCACTGTATTCACCAAAACGGGGAAGAACACGATCAACGCGCAGATGACCACCTTCGAGAGAATCCCATCCCCAAGCCAGATGACCAGCAAGGGCGCAATCGCCACAACGGGAATGGCCTGGCTTGCCACAAGATACGGTGAAAGGATTTTTTCAAGCGAGCGTGATTTTGCAAGCATGTAACCTGTCACCGTGGCAAAGAGGATGCCGGACAGCAAGCCCAGCACGATCTCTGCCAGAGTAATCCGCGTGTGATAAAGCAGGCTTCCATCCATGAGCGCTTTGACGAAGCGCGCCCAAACGTCTGCGGGCGCGGGCAGGATAAAACGAGGCAATTGGGTCACTTGCACAGTCAATTGCCAGGCCAGTAAAGCAAAGGCAATCGAAAGGATCGCAGGAAGGATATTTTGAACACGCTTGAATAGGGACATAAAAAATGTGCCTCGCTTGGTTTAACAATCGGGGCGCAGAGGCAGGACAAGGCGGAGTCAGAGGCGGATATCATGCCAGATAAAAAATCCCGAAAACAAGAATCGTTTTCGGGGCATGAATCCACACAGACCGCGCAGGTCCGCGTCACCTTCTTCTATCCAGACTATACTGTCGGCCTTGGAATTACACCAAGTCATGCGCTTCTGGAGGAAGCTTGCTTCCGTAAATTCCGACAGCATGCTGTTGGACTCCAGAGTTGCTCGTGGGCTGTACCACCGATCGGGAATTGCACCCTGCCCCGAAGGTTGATATTTGATTGATATGATTATAACTCACAACTTAATATATTTTTTAATTCACATGACCATTTGAAAGGCGACATTTCATTCTGCATGATATACTTTTCCTAACTCAAATAAACATTTATTAAAATCTTATGAATAGATTACGCGCATACAAAACCGAACTTGACCCAAATAACGAACAACGCACGATGTTTCATAAGTGCGCGGGAGCAGCCCGCTTTGTGTTTAATTGGGCACTGGCCGATAGAAAAGAGAAATTTGAAAAAGGCGAGAAAACCGGCCTTTATGAACAAAAGCGAAGATTTAATTCGATCAAAGTTGAACAGTTTCCATGGATAACAGAGATTCCCTACCGTACACAGGAGGAAGCATTTCGCAATCTAGATTTAGCTTTTAAGAATTTCTTTCGGCGTGTAAAGAACGGCGAAACGCCAGGGTATCCAAAATTTAAGAGCAAGTCAAAGGGTATTGGAGCATTTACATTAAGAGCTCATATTCATGTGGAAGAAAAACGAATTAAGTTGCCTGTTATTGGATGGGTACGATTAAAAGAAAAGGAATATTTGCCTCAAAAAGATGTCAAAATATTATTTGCAAATATATCTGAGCGGGCGGGGAGATGGTTTGTAAGTTTACAGGTTGAAGAGGATGTTCCTGATCCCGATACTCCCTGCAACCCGCCTATTGGAATGGATTTGGGCATAAAGTCTTTGGCGGTTCTATCAGATGGAACTGTGTTTGACAATCCAAAGAGTCACAGACAAGCCGAGAAAAACTTAAAACGATTGCAACGTGAACTTTCTCGACGTGAGAAGAGCGGGGCAAACTACAAGAAGACAAAAAAGAAACTGGCAAAAGCTTATGCTAAGGTAGGCAATATTCGCCGCCACACATTGCATCAAATCAGTCATTCAGTTGTAGAGAAAAAGCCTCGCGCGATTGTTATGGAGGAATTGAATGTAGCAGGAATGGTGAAAAATCATCATTTGGCGCAGGCAATATCTGACGCGTCCTTCAACGAGTTGCGTCGCCAAATTACCTATAAGTCTGTTTGGAATGGAATTAAGGTAAAATTTGCAGACCAATGGATGCCTTCGAGCAAAAAATGCTCATGCTGTGGAAACGTAAAAACCGAATTAACTTTGGCTGACCGCATTTATACATGTGACAATTGCGGTTTGATTATTGATAGAGACTTGAATGCTGCTATAAATTTAGCGGCTTGTGCAAGTGAAGGGTGAAACGCACCCGGATTGCCTGGGGAGTTGGCGTGAACGAATGGCGCTACTGTGAACCAGGAAATAGGCAAGAGTTTTTTTCTATAAGTCCTGTACGGGACCCTTAAGGGTTCACTCCGCACACGTGTGGATGTTTGGCAAGCTGCATATTGTAGGGACACAACGGCGCTGTGTCCCTACATGTTATTTCAATTGCGCCTTCAACTTCCTGGCAGTATCTTTATAACCATCCAGTTTCTCACGTTCTTTTGCGATCACATTTGCAGGAGCTTTGTTCGCGAAATCACTGGAGAGAAGTTTTTCCAAACGATCAATATGAGACTGTGCTTCCTTCAATTCTTTTTCGAGGCGGGTTTTATCATTTGACAGGTTCACCATGCCCGCGAGAGGGATATAAATTTCCATCGAACCAACCACGAGCGCGGCGGAGTCGGCGGGTTTTTCGGTTAGAGACTGGTGAATAGAGAGTAGAGAGTAGTCCAGTCCTGTAAGAGATGTAATGACAGAAGCCTGGCTTGTAACCAAATCAAGTTTGTTGCCTGCTGAAATCGTCGCGGCGATCTTCTTGGAGGGAGCCACGCCTTTGTCCGCGCGCAGGTTACGGACGGAACGCACGATTTCCTGAATCAATGCGAAGTCTGCGATCTTTTCCTCTTCCCAACTTTCTGTTGGGCGCGGTTCAGGGAATTTGGCAACGATCAATGCAGCGGGCCAGTCTTTTGAGAGACTAGAGATGGGGGATTCGCGCAAGGCGCTGTGCAAATGTCCCCAGATTTCTTCCGTGACAAACGGCGTAAACGGGTGCAATAAGCGCAGGCAGATATCGAACACACGAGCCAGAGTCGCAACGGTTTGGTCTCTAGTCTCTGCTCTCTGCATCTGTCCCTTCGCGATCTCCAAATACCAATCCGCGAAGTCAGACCAGACGAAATCATAGATTTGCTGGCCAGCCTGCCCATATTGGAAGTTCTGGAATTGGCGTTCCACATCGCGAATGAGGAATTGTAGTTTTGCCCAGATCCATGAGTCAGCGAGGGTGTAGGAATTAGGAATTAGGTGATTAGGGATTAGGGATTCGGAACTGATTCCTGATTCCTGATTCCTAATTCCTAATTCCTGTCCACTAATCCCTTCTATTGCATTAATTACAAACCGTCCCGCATTCCACAATTTATTTGCAAAGTTGCGGTTGGCTTCCACTTTGCTGATGCTTAGGTTCATGTCATTGCCGGGAGTCGAGCCTACCAGCAAGGTGAAGCGAAGTGCATCCGTACCGAATTGATCCATCACGATCAGCGGATCAATCCCATTCCCGAAGGTTTTACTCATGCGCCGGCCGAACTCATCGCGAATTGTTCCATGCAGGTACACGGTGTGGAAAGGGATTTGCCCTGTGTATTCCAAGCCGCTCATGATCATGCGCGCCACCCAGAAGAACAGAATATCATAGCCTGTTTCCATGTAGGAAGTGGGGTAGAAATATTTGTAATCCGGTGTTTCATCCGGCCAGCCAAGCGTTGAGAAGGGCCACAAACCGGAGGAGAACCAGGTATCCAGCACATCTTCATCCTGACGAATTTCTTTTGAGCCGCAGGTCGCGCACTGCGCAGGCGTCTCTCGCGCCGCGGTCATATGGTTATCGGGGCAATACCAGACGGGGATGCGGTGCCCCCACCACAATTGGCGGCTGATGCACCAATCCTTGATACGCGAGGGGTCGAGCCAGTTGTAATAGGTTTTCTCGAATCGCTCGGGCACGATCTTGATGCGTCCATCTTTCACCGCTTCAAGCGCGGCTTCTGCTAAAGATTCGATTTTCACGAACCATTGAGTCGAGATCATCGGTTCGATAATTTCACCGCCGCGTTGTGAGCGCGGGATGGTGGTCCTATATTTTTCTTCCTTGATGACAAGCCCTGCGGCTTTCATGTCAGCCCACAGATTCTTGCGCGCTTCGAATCTATCCTGACCCTGGTACCTGCCTCCGTTTTCATTGACCTTTGCCTCCACGTCCAGCATGGAGATGATCGGCAGGCTATGCCGTTGCGCGATGGCATAGTCATTCGGGTCGTGACCCGGCGTGATCTTTAATGCACCCGTACCGAATTCCATACTCACGTATTCATCCGCGATGACGGGAATCTCGCGCCCGAGAATCGGAACGATCACGGTTTTGCCGATGAATTTCTTGAAGCGTTCATCCTCCGGGTGGACTGCCACAGCGGTATCGCCAAGGATGGTTTCAGGGCGGATCGTGGCGACCGGGATATGTTCGCCAGAATCCTTCAACATATATTTGAAGTAATACAAATTCGCGTCTTCCTCCTCGTATTCCACTTCCAAGTCCGAGACGGCAGTCTTGAGGCCCGGTGACCAGTTGATGAGACGCGGGCCGCGATAGATCAGTCCTTTTTCATACAGCCGAACGAATGCCTCTCGGACTGCCCGGCTCAGGCCCTCGTCCAGTGTGAAGCGTTCGCGGTCCCAGTCACAGGATGCACCGAGGCGTCGAATCTGATTGTAGATCATGCCGCCGTATTTGCGCTTCCATTCCCAGGTGCGGGCGACAAATTTTTCGCGTCCAAATTCTTCGCGCGTGATTTCCTCTGTTTTAAGCAAGTCGCGCTCGACCATGAGCTGTGTTGCGATTCCTGCGTGGTCGCTGCCGGGAACCCATAAAGTTGAGAAGCCCTTCATGCGGTGGTAGCGAATCATCAGGTCTTCGACGCTGACGAACATGGCGTGACCGATATGCAGTTCGCCCGTGACGTTGGGCGGGGGAATCGAAATGACGAATGGTTTGACATTCGGATCGAAATCGGGTTTGTTGGGATCGTTGTGCGGTTTGAAGAATCCGCCGGCCTCCCACATCGCGTAGATGCGCTGTTCGGTGGCTTTGAAATCGTAGGCTTTCGGTAATTCGTGTTTGGTCATTCTTGCTCCTTGAAATTATGTCTGAGTCCTACCCAGTTTAGTTCGATGTTTTTACGAGACCCGAGGCAGTCAAATAATTCGCCTGCATGCTGCTGGATGTGACGAATGTTGATAAATTGCATTTCCAGTTTATTGACTGGATACCAATGAAAACCTGATTCTGCTTCCAGATCAGTTGCGGCGACCCACTCCGCAACATGCTTCTCTACGAACCCCAGATACTCAAGCACCTCTTCTTTGGGAAACAGGATGCCAATGTCCGGGTCATGGTGCTTTTCCCATTCAACAAAATCCTCCTCGGATTTTTGCAAATATAAATGGGCGAAGAAGACGGTGTGATAGGACTTGCTCCAGAATCGAAACTTGTCATTTGGGTCGTCCCATATTTCCGGCGGACACTTCTCGATCGCCTGTTTGAGCATGGCAAGCGCGGCAAGATACTGGGATTGAAGTACATCTTTTGTGTTCATGGTATTCCTATTCCAGAAACAAAAACTTTAATGCTTTTGTGATGGATTGGTTGAAATTTTTCGGGAACTCATGTCCCATTTCAGGATGGTTTTCCATTTCGCATGGAATCCCATTTTGATTCAGCAAGGCATGAATTTGTGTGAACATTTCATAGCGAGGGTCGCGGCCTCCGACGACCAAATAGCCGCGTTTGCCACGTGCAGACCGAATCATCTCTTCCAAATTTTCCGCACTCTTCAGTGCGGGCGCGACGATTAGAAATCCACGGACTGGAATGAAACCGCGCAGACAAATTTGAATCGCCATTCCTGCACCTTGTGACATACCGGCCAGAATCACACGCGTTTTATCAATGGAATATTGCTCAAGCAATTGCTTGTGTTGATTGGCAATCTCTTCGCTTGCAAGAGCCGCGTCATCCCAAACAAAGGAATTGGGCGAACCAAGCTGTGATGACTGCGGCATGGCTAACATCCATCCCATCTGCAGGATTGGCTCCCAATAATGAAAATCGAGATCAGGTCTGCTGGTGCGTCCGTGTAAGGCAATCAATAGTGGATAAGGCTCGTCTTTGTCCGGTAAGCGAATTAAAATATCGGGCTTGGAATCCTTTTGTGCTGCAGCTTGACGAGTCTGGCACTCAGTTACCATTGTCTCAAAAGCAGGCAAACCCTGTAGTGATGCGAGGTCTTCATCCGCGCGTAATTGCGCCTCCGACCACCACATCATCTGATCCATTGCTGTTGACATGGCTTTCAAGGCTTCATCGGTCTTTCCTGCGCGGTTGAGCAAACACACGCGCCAAAAGGATGTAGTCGCTGCTTCACTGGGAAATTCCACAGCCAGTTGTTCGGTAACGTTCAGCGCGTCGAGATATTTGCCCTCGGCATAAAACGCCATCATCGCTTCGGAGCGTCTGAAGAAATCCATGCGGTCGGTCATAATCGTGTCCTTAAAACAAAAATACTTCATCCATCATGAGGACGAAGTATTGCTCCGCGGTACCACCTCAATTCGTCGAATAGCCTGTAAGTCTAGTAGTCGCATGGTCTTGACTATTCGACCACTTGACTGTGTGACTATCTGACGCTCTTACACTGACATTCATCAGTCCATGCTGTAACGGGCAATCCCGTGGCGGTCTAGTGACCCGTGTTTAGTAATCAGTGAACAGGCTTTCTTCGCCAATAGATCCAGACGACTTCGGCGATTTTTCTCTACAAAGGTTTCCAGCCAACGACCTTTTTTTCTATCAGAGGGAAAATCACTTACTACTTCTGAATGGCGGGATTATACGAGCCGATGGGTTGAGAGTCAAGAAACAAAGCACCCGCCTCAGGGAAAAATCCAGAAGAGGGGCAGGCTATATATTTGCCTCAACCGTCGTCCGTGGACGGTTCAGTAGTTCCGGCCCGAATGGATTTCTCTAATTTTTTCATATAAACAATATGAAAGGGATAAAGGATAAGCCAGTATAAAAATCCTGGCAGGCCGCGCGGGGAGAAAAATACAGTCTGGCTGATGCAAATTAACTCACCATATTGATCCGCCTTCCATTCGATCCATTGATCGCCGGTGCGAAGGCCCCTCTCACGTACAACAATTCGTTGATTTTGTTCATTAATTTCCACGCGCCAGCGCGGTTTGTTGATCACGCGCCTGAGAACGTGAAAGGCGTTTTCAGACGTAATATTTAGATCCATTCTGCGATAGTTAATGAAGAAGCCTTCATGTTTTAGAGCTTTTGGGGCGGGCCTGCCATCCTCCCAGATACGCTCAACGAGGGCAGGTTGGGTCCTTTGAAGCGCATATGCTGTCGCCTCATCCATGCTGATGAGGCGAATATCCTTGAAGACGCGCAATGCCTGATTGTGTCGAACGATGCTGTCATTAGTAAGCCCGCCGATCAAAGCCTGTGCGATCGAGCGCGGTACCGGGGTCATAAGCCCAACACCAAATGCCATCAACCAGACAGGAACTCCAGGAAGCAAAAACATCCTCCGTTTGAGTCCGCGAACGCGCGCGTAACATAAAATCATATCAGCGTAGGTTGTAACCTCGGGTCCACCGATCTCGAAAATCCCCCCGCGTGCAGGGGGATTGGTAAGCGCAGACAGGAGGTAATCGATCACATTTTGGATTGCTATCGGCTGGGATTTGTTCTTCATCCACAAGGGTCCGGGCACGATGGGAAAAAGCTCGGTCATAAAACGGAGCATCTCAAACGAAATGCTTCCCGATCCCATGATGACGCCTGCACGAAATTCTGTAACCGGGACCTTACCATACCGTAACATTTCGCCCGTCTCAATGCGCGAACGCATGTGGGGGGCAAGACGTTGTTCAGGGTCGGCCAACCCGCCAAGATAAATGATCTGTTCGATCCCGGCTTCCTCCGCCGCGACTGCAAAGTTATGCGCACATGTCAATTCACGTGCAAGGTAGCCCCGCCCGGAGGACATGTTATGAATCAAATAATACGCGGTATGAACACCATCCAGTGCGGGCGCGAGAGTGGACGGAAGAGTCGCGTCTCCCTGGAAAATGTCCACATGACGGAACCAGCTGCGGCCTGTGAGTCGAAGCGGGTTGCGCACAAGGCAACGCACCTGGTAGCCAGACTCCAATAATCTTGGAATGAGTCGGCTGGCAATATATCCTGTTGCACCAGTGACCAGGATCACCTTATCCATAGGAGCGAGCCAGCAGGCGCGCACGCGCTGACAGGCGTCGCGTTAGTCCATTGAAGAGAAAAGCATGGAAAGGCCACATGGTATACCAGTAAAGAAATCCTGGAAGGCCGCGCGGCGCAAAATAGGCCGTGACAGTTAATAGGGTTTTTCCGTCTTGAGGTTCGGATCTAAACTCCAGCCAGGCTTTACCTGGCACCTTCATCTCGGCGCGTAGAAGAAGCAGATGATCTTTCTCGACTGCCTCCACACGCCAAAAATCCAATGATTCGCCCGCACGAATTTCGTCTGGATGGCGGCGACCACGGCGTATGCCTACCCCGCCAATGACTTTGTCCACCCATCCGCGGAAGGCCCAAGCCCAATCCATATACAACCAACCGCGCTCACCACCAATTCCGCTGTATGACTGGAAAACGATGTCAGGCGCGACCTCAATAAGATTCCGACGGCGCTCGATAAACATCCCCTCTTCCACCCTGAAAGTATAGGGTTTGACATCGCCAATTGCTGTAACCAGCGCGTCTGACCATGAAGTTTCCACGTGGTTGCCTTGAATGCGCGCCAGGGCGAGGCGCAGGGCAGTTTGAAAATCGATTGGCTCGATATTCGGGAAAAGTTTTCTGGCGACCTGATCGCGAACGATCAATTTAGCATACAGGCCTTCGATCAACGGCAATACCATACGCCAATGGATCGGTGTAACCATGTGGACCCAATAGGCCGAGAGCAACGGCGCATTAAACGGTGTTCGGATCAAAGTGCGTTTGAAGCCGCGCTCGCTGGCATATTCCAACAGCATGTCTGCATAAGTAAGGAGAGTCGGCCCGCCGATCTCGATCACACGACCGACACTTTCGGGTGTGTCCAAGGTTGCGATCAGATATGCCAACACATCGCGGATAGCAATTGGCTGGGCTTGAGAAAAAAACCACGCGGGACAAATCAAAACAGGCTCGCGTTCGGTGAGATAACGAATCATTTCGAATAATGCGGAGCCGGAGCCGACGACCATGCCCGCGCGGAACTCCGTCAGGGGCACACTACTGCAGCGCAAAAGATGGCCGGTCTCATGGCGTGAACGCAAGTATTGTGAAAGATTTGTCGTTGGGTCTACCAGCTCGCCGAGATAAATAATCCGTTCGATCCCCGCTTCTTGAGCCGCCTCCGAAAAATTGCGGGCCATTACCAGATCGTGTTCGGCATTGGCGCTGCCGCCTTGTTTGCCGTGGATCAGGTAATATGCGACCGACACCTTCCTCATGGCCGCCACAAGAGAGGATGGATCCAGCGCATCGCCTTCGATGACCTCAACCTTTTTTCGCCAGGGATAGCCATCCAACCGTTTTGCATCGCGCGCAAAACAACGAACGCGATGACCGGCTTCAAGAAGTCTCGGCACAAGTCGCCCACCGATATAGCCGGTCGGGCCAGTGACGAGGATCAGTTTGGAGTCTTTCATTTTGTTTCAGGTTGAAACCGCAAGGCACCACATCCTTTATTTTCTATCAGCGCGTCTCTTTGAGCCGCTTCAACGGTCCCGCCTTCCTCATACAATAATATTTTAGAAAACCATAGGATAAACTTTAATTATACAGTCATTTTGAATCAGACGCCCACCCAGCAATAGATCCTTTTCAACTTGTATGGATATAAAACAGGCAAGCGAGAGAGAATCGATTTTCAATATTTCACGTGGCGCACTATGTCCATAAAAGGAAACTATCTCTGCTTCGATTACGGTTCGACCATTATTCGGCTAAAGAGCAACGATGCTATACTTGTTCAATATCAAACACAATAGGATTCCTAGACCATGCTCGATGGATTTGACTTTGTACTTGTCGGGTTCGCGGCTCTTTTAGCGGGCGCGATCAACGCGCTTGCGGGCGGTGGGACGCTGATTACCTTTCCCATGTTAACGGCTGTCGGGGTTCCGGCTGTCATGGCGAATGTGACCAATACTGTGGCGCTTTGCCCTGGATATTTTGGCGGGACACTTGTGCAATGGAACGACCTGCGTGGACAAAAAAGCAGACTGTGGCTGATCGTCCCTGCCAGTATTGTGGGCGGCGTGTTCGGTGGGTTTCTGCTTCTGCAAACAGGCGAGAAGTTATTCAAGGATCTGGTTCCCTATTTAATTTTGCTTGCTTCGGGATTACTGGCCATTCAAGACCCTGTCCGCGCGTGGTTGATGCGGCGCATGGGTGAAGGCCACGGCCAGCGTTTGGAAAAATTGACCTGGCTGCCAGTCGCTTTGGCTTCGATCTATGGAGGGTACTTTGGCGCGGGATTAAGCGTGATCGTGCTCTCGGCCCTGGGATTAACTTTGGAGGATACGCTAACGCGTCTTAACGCGCTCAAGCAGGCTGTAGCGTTCTCGGTCAATCTCGCCGCTGCGATATTTTTCCTGTTCTCCGGGCAGGTGCTTTGGTCCACGGCAGTGGTGATGGCTGTGGGCGCGTTGATCGGCGGAATGCTGGGCGGAAAACTTGCGGGCAAAATCAAACCGTCTACTTTGCGATGGACGGTTGTGACAATCGGCGTGACCGTTGCGGTTATTTATTTGGTTAGGTAGGGGTGGTTTCGATACGTGGCGCCAACGAACAGCGCCACTACTCAACCACCGGGGCTGTTACTTTGGCAACACCAACGGCGCATCCATGAACGGATGCTCTACAACCTGCACGGGCAGGCAGTAGGCATGGGAGATTGATTCCGTGGTCAGTACTTCGCGCGGG
>Ga0082335_1003183_pt1 | contig 27680 bp, 23 predicted proteins | sample Subgrocontami58m_FD_72375 | JGI IMG/M metagenome (GOLD analysis project Ga0082335, IMG submission 72375) | Subsurface groundwater microbial communities from S. Glens Falls, New York, USA - GMW37 contaminated, 5.8 m (SPADES assembly) (version 2) ...
GCATAGATAACAGTCAGCTTTTTGGGTAGCACCTACATTCTTAGGGTGATTACTAAGATTATTTGAAATGTAATTATGGCAATCGGCACATTCTAAATTTTTATGAACAGATTGTGTAAGTTGTGCGTAGCCGTTTTGTTTATGACAACTTACACATTTATTTCCTTCAACAGCTTTTGAGTGATAAGGATTTGCAAGCACTAAACTTGTATGACACTTAGAACAATATTCTTTTACTTTTAATTTATTTTCTTTTGGTGGAGTTTGTAATTCGTGAGTGCCATGACATTTTTTACAATCTGGAGGGTTTTTAACTTTTCCTTTTAAGCGATGATGAATATCGCTTTTTACAAGATCAGCATACTCCTCATGACAAGTTTCGCATTTAACTTTTTGATAATTCTTTTTTTCAATGTGACTTTCATCCTTAATACTCTGATGGCAATCCTGACAGCTGATTATTTCATTATGAACTGATTTTTGAATTACATTTTCATGACAATCAGCACATTTGAACTCTTGTGCTATAATTGTGTTACTAAAAAAGATGAATATGATAAGAGAAAAAAATATCATAATTATTTTTTTTGAAAAAGAAAACATTACAACTCCGTAAAAAGCATTTTATTGATACAAGAAAATCATAGAATAGATAATCAATAGAACTAAAATTATTCCTGTTATTAAAGCTGTAAAACCAAATATCCTTGCAGCTCTGCTTAAAAATACAGGTGGTGCATCACCTAATTTTTTCTGTAGTTCGGGATCTTGCATAATATTTTCATATTCTCGCGGGCGATCTTCTTTCAATTCATCAAGACTTACCTTTCCTGTAAAGATAACAGTATCCATCGGGAATTTGTCCGGTCTAAAATGTGTATTGAAAAAATGATACGTAAAAATAAATCCTACTGCAAGTAGTGCTTCATCACTGTGAATAATTGTTGCAATATTTATAAACGCTCCCGGCAATCCGAGATTAGTAAAAAATTCCGGGAACCATAATATCAACCCGCTTGAACCAATAACAACAACGCCCCAGAACACAGCCAAATAGTCAAACTTTTCCCAGTAAGTCCATCTGCCATAATCCGGTCGAGAACCTTTTCCTAAAAACCATTTCATTGTAGCTATTAATTCTTTTAAGTCTCGTTTATTGAGGAGTAAGGAATTCTCCCCTGTAAGAAAATAAGTAAATGAAACTCCTTTTTTTCTTTTTTTGCGGAAAAGATATCCAATATGTAGAAAGAAATAAATAAAAGTTACAACAGCAGCAACTCTGTGAATAAAACCGGTTACGGCATAACCGCCCATCATTTTAGATATTGTTTGGAAGAGTCCGGTTCCAGAGAATTTTATTATCATTCCAGTCAATGCGAGAGAGATGAAACTTGTAATTACAAGTATGTGCAGAAATCTTGAGTACGCATCAAATCGTTCATAATATTTTTTATTTGTGTTTAACGGTTCATTCATATATGTCTTGCTTTCGATTTATAATTATAAGTTAATCAAATAGTTTTAAGATTTAATCTAGTCTTTCGTAATCTTCTTCAACAGGTTGGGAATTTTCATTAGCTTTTTTCTTTTCGTTCTTATGTCTCTTCTTTTCTTTTAATGATTTAGTAAACCACATTATTGTATGAATACCAAAGAAGGAAAATGTTCCTACTAAAAGAAGTACCATTGCCCAGAAAGTATAAAATAGATAAGGATATTTATCGCGGTTATGATGAGTAGCGTGAGTTAAATATCCAACGAATTTTCTATTTGAATTCGGATGGCATTTTTGGCATGTCTCAATAATATTATTACGGCTAAGTTTTGATTTTGGATTACTTGCCGGAAGAATATTATGTGCGCCGTGACAATCATAGCATCGTGCAGCACGTACAGATCCCAGTTTGGAAACTTTGCCGTGGAAAGTATCAAAATATGTCTCCGAAACTTTCTCGTGACACTTCCCGCATTGATTTATTATTTGAGTTCTGAAATCGCTTAGATCAACTCTATTGATTTCGTGTGAACGGTGACAATCATTACAAACCGGAAGTTTTTGATCTGTCTTAGTTACATCCGGACTGTGAATGCTGTTTTTAAATTCTTCATAAACACCAAGATGGCATTGTGCACATGTAGTTGCGATGTTGTTTGGATTTACAGTTGAACGCAGATCATTCTTAGGTAATTCTCTGTGACTTGAATGACAATTAACACAAGTTGCTGTTACCATCAATCCGCTTTGAAGTAATCCTTTTCCGTGAATGCTTTCTCTGTAGTTTGCTACAATTCCTAATTTACTTTCATCCAAAGCTGTAGCAATATTTTTCCCTTCACGATGACATTTACCGCACAGTTCTGGAACATTCCGTGCAAATGTTGGTGATGTTATATTTTTCTTTGACTGAACATTATGGCTTGTATGGCAATCAATGCAATATGGAGCTGTTTTATCTCCTTGATAATGTTTTTGTCCGTGTAAACTAATATTGTAGTCATCAACTTGTGTTGTGTGACAGATAGAACAATCTACTTTTCCACTGTTCAAACAAACCGGATTTTTTGAATTGCTAATGTTTGTATGACATTTGATGCAAGAATTATTAGTATGAGCTGAGTTTTTAAATTGATCATAATTAACATAAAGTGAAACTGATTTGCCATCTACAATTTTGGTTAAGTCTTTTTGTCCGTGGCATTTCATGCACTTATCATCAGGAAAGCTATCATCATAAAAAACTTTTCGTACTTTGTGCGGTGCGTGACAATCAATACAAACAGGAATTTTGTTCGGCTGTTTCTCCCACAACGACCCTCTAATTACTTTTGTATGTACTTGTTCAATTTGTCTATGGCACTGGGTGCAGGTCTTAGCAATGTTATTGCGATTTATTGTTGATATAGGATTTGTATGAGGCAGTATATCATGGGAAGTATGACAGCTGGTGCAAACCGCAGTTACAATTAATCCTCTCTTAAATAATCCTTCACCATGTATTGATTCAGAATAATCGCTTAAAACTTTTCTTTCTTCAGGATTAACCATTCCGGAGACTTGTGTACCTTCCTTATGACATTGTCCACAAAGTGCTGGAATATTCATTACATATGTTCTGGATTTCACATTTTTTGAAGAGAGGATTTCATGTTTGCTATGGCATGAAACGCAAGTAGGTGCTAATGTTAAACCTTTCTTTAATGCTTGGGCGTGAAGACTTCTTTCGTAATGTTCAACTGGAGTTTCATGGCAAGTTGCACAATTAACCTTACTTAATTTTTCAGAATGGGGAAGATTGTTTGGATCTACATCTGAGTGACAACCTGTGCAGCTAATTTCTTCGTGAATTGAACCCGCAAATGATTTACCATTGATAAAAAGTGAAACCTGTTTCCCGTTTCTTGTTGTTGTTAATGTTTTATCGTTATGGCAATCAAGACAAACTTGATCATCTTTGCTTTGTGCAGTAATGGTTATTACTAATGCAATTGAAGTGAATAAAGCAAGTACAAATTTTTTCATAAAATATTATTTAGTTAATCCCTGCTATATGTCAAAAATCGTGCACAGCATTTCATTCTTAAAACATACTATTCGTCAATTTTAATAAATTATATGAGAAGTTATTCTTCTAAATCATTAAAATTTATTAGAAATGAGAACTTCTACATAGAAATGGCAGATAAAAGACTCTAATGTCTGATCAAAAATATTCAGTTCAAAGGACTTTGTCAATGCTCATAAATAAAAAGGTAAAGGATCTTTCACTTCACCTTGTTAATAGAATGAAAAATTATTTACTAAAAAACTCTCCAGTTATTATATACCAATTTTTTTCTTCTAAGTTTTGCAGCTGACCCCAATAAAGTTCGAAACTTTCTTTTTTGTTGTCTCCGTTCTTAATGAAGTCCTTGATGCGTTTTGTATATCTATCTATTTCGTCTTGATAAAAATTAACTGCATTCTTACCAATTTTAAGTTGTGTTAGTTCAGTATCTAATTTATCTGCATCAATAACGCAGACCCAATTTTTTTCATATGTTGAATAATCCAATGCATCAAGATTATCACCAAGATCCAAATTTACTTTTGCAACTTGTCCGCTAACAGGTGAATTAAAATGAATAGATTTTTTCCCTTGTTTGATACTGAATAAAGGTTGTCCTATAGCGATTGCCATTCCAAGATTTGGAAATTCAATATCATCAATCTTACCAATTAATTTTTTTGCAAAATCATCTAAACCAATTCTAACCGCACCTTCTTGAGTAACACCCGCCCAACAATGCCCTTCGGAAATAAAGACACCACCTGGAATTGCAAATTCACCTACGTTTAACTTTTCATTTTCGTTAAGATGAGTAATATGAACGCGTGGTTTTAATTGTTTTTGGATTCTGTCTTGTCTCTTGACTAAAGATTTTTTTGTAAACTCAAGTAGTTCATCCTCGGTAAATGGTTTTTGAACGTAATCAAGCGCACCGAGTTTCATACAATCAACGGCAGTTTCAACTGTGGCATAGCCTGTAATAATTATTACATCTATATCCGGACGTAAAAATTTAACTGTTTTAGTTACCTCAACACCATCCATCTCCGGCATTTTCAAATCTGTAAAAACAAAATCATAGTGATGAGATTTAATTAAATTTATTGCTTCCGGACCTGAGCTTACAGTGTCAACTGTATAGCCATCAAGAACTAAAATTTTGCGGAAGCTGTCTAATATTACATCTTCATCATCAACGCATAAAATTTTTGCTTTTGGATTTGCTACTTCGGCACGTTTAAGAGAAACAGCTTCTTTACTAAAATTAATGTTTATACTTTCTTCTAAAATTGTTTCCCGTTCTTTGCGAAGTTTCTTCTCATTAACTGTTTTAATCGCGAACCTTATTATTACATCAGCGATGATAAAAATGATTACTGCTAAAATGAAGAGAGGCATAATAATTCTCCTTAATTAATAAACTTAAGATCTATCTGAACTGCATGGGATTAATAATTTCATTTCATAATCAAGTTCTGTTGGAACAAGCCGGTAAATCCATCCATCGAAATAAGGGTCTTTTTCCAAAAGCTCTGGTTCGTCAATCAGTCTTTCATTACTAGCCAGGATTATTCCGCTAATAACGGAATATAATTGGTGGATTAAACCATCGTCGGTTTCAAACTTTGCTGCCGGTGTTGCTTGTGTTAATTTTTCATTCGCACTGAGTAACTCTATTTTTTTTATAAGATCAATTGTTTTAATAAATGAATCTGTAGCACCAATAAGAACTGATCCGTCGTGCTCTTTATTCATCCAACCGGAATAACCCAGGCGGTAATATTTTGCGGGACATGGAACGATTAAAATGGAGTCATTATTTGATTTTTTTAATTTCATAATTGAATTATACCTCAATCCGCGACTGATCACACTTATCATCTCATCAACAGTGAACGGTTTGGGAATAAATTCAATTGCCCCGGTGTAAAGTGATTTAACTGCATTCTCAATTGTTGAATAACCGGTAGTCATTACAACAGGTGTATCGATTCGTTTCGATTCCAATTCAGCTAAAAATTGAAACCCGTCCATTCCGGGTAGCATTATGTCGCAGATAATCAAATCATAATTAGAAGTAGATATTTTTTGCAATGCGGATAAAGCATCTAAAACGGAATCAACCGAATATCCTTCCGATGTTGCAATTTTGGAGATAGAGTTGATAACTACTTCTTCATCATCAATGATTAATATTTTTACTTCTTCTTTCATTATATGCTTCTTAGTAAATCGTTCTGAGGTAATCGTACTGAAAAAGTTGTGCCTAAATCAACTTTACTTTCAACTGTAATAGATCCGTTATGATTATCAATTATTCCCCAAATAACTGAGAGACCCAGCCCAGTTCCGCGCTGACCTTTTGTAGTAAAAAACGGTTCAAAGATTTTATTTAAATTTTCCTGCGGAATTCCGCAGCCGGAATCTATTACATTTATTTCAACAAATTTTTTCTCACCGGCTCGGTCAACAAATTCCCATCTTTGCCAATCATCTTTAAATGAAGCACATCCTTCTATATATCCTTGATTGGGTATTTGAATTTTATAAATTGGTCCGCCGCACTTCGGGCATTTACTATTCTTATCTATTAATGAAATATCGCAAACAGGGCATGAAAGATTTACATTACTGTTTTTATCGAATGCAATTCCAAAGTAGTGACGATGATTTCCGTAAACCGGATCAATGTTGACAAATCCTTCATTACCATTCGATTTGATTTTCATTTTCAGAGACGGCATTCCTCCGATTTTATGTTCTATGTCAATCAGGCTATGAGTTTTAGAACACACCACATTTTTAATTTGAGTTATTCCTCTTGGCGATAAACTAATTTGCGAGGTCTTCACTGTTAATGCTCCGCCTTTCTGACCAATTGCATCAATACCGTTTACAAATAAATTTAAGAAGACTTGCTGAATCTGATTTGCATCGGCTGTAATTTTGGGTAGTGATGAATCAAATTCTTTTACAAGATTTACTTTATTCAGTTTTAATTGATTATTTACAACTGCAATAGCATGATTAATAATATCGTTTACATCAATAGAACTTTTCTTTGGTGTTGATTGCCGTGCAAAGTCGAGTAGTCCTTTAACAATTTCACGACTGCGCATTGTCTCGCGAACAATTACGTTTAGATCTTCCTGCATTTGCGGATTGTCTTTAGTTCTTTTCAACAAAAAACTGCTGTAGGTTAAAACGCCGGTTAATGGATTATTTATTTCGTGTGCAACACCAGCAGCCAACTGTCCTAGTGAGGCCATTTTTGTTGATTGATACAATTGCTGACTTGTCTCATCAAGTTTCTTAATCATATTATTAAATGATTTTCCCAGTGTGCCCAATTCATCATTACTTAAATTTTTAATGATGTAATTCAAATTACCGGCTGCAACTTGATCTGTAGCGCTTACTAATTCTCTAACCGGATGATCAACCCAACGCTTAACAAAAAATCCAATAATAAAGCCAATAGCAGTTATGGAAATAACGGCAAACAATATTTCACGGATTTCGTTTTGGCGTATTTGTTCATCAACTTCCGAAAGTGAGATTGTTATATCAAGAACACCTAGAACCTTTGCATTTGCATAATGTGCGTGGCAATCTGCCTGGGAACATGATTTCTCGTTGTAGATAGGATTAATTATTCCAAGTATGCGTGATGAATCGGAATGAGTTTTGAAAATTCTTGTCCTCTGTTGAATAGGTAATTTTTCCAATGCTTTATTTTCCGCGTGACATGCATAACAACTTTCAGCTTGTTTATCCAGCATTTTACCAATGTCTTCCGGATGAGCAGAGTAAATTATTTCTCCCTCTTTGTTCAAGATTCGAACGTTATCAATTGCTGGATCTTTTCCGATTCTATTAATCATTTCTTGAATATGATCACGTTGGTTTAATAACATCACATAGCGCGTAGAATTTTTTACGGATTCACTTAATTGATTTGCATGACGTTCTACCTCTGCCAATAAAACATCGCTTTGTGATGTAACATTGAAATATGAATAAACTCCAATTATTATTATAGCTGTTGCGCTAACAACTCCGATTAGTTTTAAACTAATCTTTCCAAATATTTTTCTAGCAAGTATCATCCGTTCTTCTTAATTAATTTGCCCGGAACATTTTTAGGAAAAGATTTATCTTCATGACAACTAGAGCAAATAGGTTTAGAATAATTTTTTTCTTGATGACAATCAGTACACTCTAATGCTTGGTGAGTTTCATCTAGAATAACACCTGTAACTTTATGCTGGAAATTTTCTTGAGTCCATTTACCATGACAAGTTATACATTCTGAATTTAGTCCGGTGAATTTTCCTTTTTCAGTGTGGCAATTTTTGCAAGAAATCTTATTATGAAACTTGGAAATATCAAATCCGGTTTTTGCTGCATGATTAAATCCTTCTTGAACCGAATTTGAATGGCAACTGCTGCAGTTTTGTTTTGTGTTATGACAGCTTGAACAAACAGAATGTTTTTGTTCAGTTGTTTTGGCTTTTAGTAAAGCAGTTTTATCTTTTGCATGGCACTTCACACAACTTTCATTTGTATGACAACTCTGACATTCTAAACCAAACAAATCAACATGCTGAGAATGATAAAACGTAACAATCTTACCTGTTGCTTTAGGAGTATTAAATTTTAAGATAGTCGGAGTTATTATTTTTGGATGAATTCGTTTTTCACTTTTAGCAAGTAACGTTTTCGAATCAACTTCTTGTTTTTTGCCATTTACTGCATGACATGATTCACAATCAACTTTTCCGCTCCATGTACGATGGCATTCCATACATTGACGATGATATGCGCCTTTCAAATCCGGCTTACTTACATCAGTACGTTTACGAATAAGTTCATGGCAGTCTGAACAACCAATCACTTGTCCGGGTGGATTATAATGATGGCACATTTTACAGCCACCTGCCATACCGCTCATTTCGGCATGAAGGCGATGAGAAAAAATCACAGGTGAATAAACATCAGTTTGTTTTTTAAATTTATCTATTGTTAGAATTGAAGGTCCTTCTTCAGGTGATTGATCAATGGAAACCATTTTCTCACGCGGACAAGGTATAACACAAGGATTTTCTTTTGTTGGAATATCACACGAATGACAAGTTTTACAAGTTATTCCATTTAGATTTTGGTGAACTTTTTTTTGAGTTTGTGCATTTATGATCAACGCACAGAAAATAAATAAAATTAACATTCTCGTTTTCATCGTGCGCCTCCACGGATCGAATATTTTGTTCGTTGTGCCGATGTATTAGGTACACTTACGATCGGGAAAATCATTACTGCAATTCTAAACAATAGAATTTCGAACGCAATGAAACCAACGGTTACTGAAATTTCGCCGATGGAAGGGAAATAAGAATGAACTTCATACGGCGGAGTGTAGGCAACTAAAAAATTATCCAGGCGATTTAGAAATACTCCCGCGATAACAAGAAACGAAGCAATTAATAATCCAATCGGAGATTTATTTACCTGCCGCGACATAAACATTCTTAGTGGAATAATAACACCGAATAATAATTCTACAGTAAACATTACACTTGCAGCATTGAATTCGGTTAGGTAAATAAAAGTTTGACGAATAACCATATCGCCGATTTTGAATGCTAAATAAATTCCAAGCAATGGTGCAACCATGCTTCCAAGATTAGAAAGAATATGTGTCTCGGGTTTTAAACCGAAAGATTTCGATGTTATTAATGATTCCATAATTACCATAGGTAATCCCACTGAAATAGCAGAGAGTAAAAAGAGTAGAGGGAGAATAGGTGTTTGCCAAAGCGGGTGCATCTTTGGTCCGGCAATTACCATTAACGTTCCTAAAGAGGATTGATGCAAACATGAAAGAACAACTCCGGCTATAATGAAAACGAACATTGTTTTGTCCAATCCTTTATCCAATATTCTTAAAAGTTTATTGAGAGGGCTATTGAGTTTTTTTAAGAATCCTGGGAGATTAACTCTACCAATAAATCTTTCACATACAATCGGTAAAAATTCTATGTATAGAACTGCTAAATAGATCATTACACAAATGCCAACTTCAAATAGAACTGAACTTCCATTCCACATAATGAGTGGATGCCATATATAATAGTAACGACCAAGATCAATCATAACACTAACTGCAACAAAAGTATAACCAAGTGCCGCTGTTAATAGAGCAGGACGGATGATTGCATGGTATTGATCTTTGTGCATGATATGTCCTAATGCAGCTGTTGTAAATCCGCCGGCAGCAAGTGCAACTCCGGCAGCTACATCAAGACCAATCCATATTCCCCATGGATGCTGGTTATCAAGATTTGTTACTGCGCCAATTCCGAAAATGAATCGTGCAAGTAAGAACATTAACCCGTTAAGTACTAAAACAGCTAATCCGATAACAACAGGTGTAAAATATTTTTTCTTCATTGGTGTAGGTTTTAATTCTTCCATAATTACATCTCCTCATTCTCGGATTTCTTTTTGTTTTTATTGATCCACATAACTCCGCCGAGCAAAGCATAAAGCGCGACGGGCGGTACAAAGTATGCGAAGATTCCGTGCTGGATTGCTTCGCTAACTCCGGGTGCGGGATCTTTTCCGAGTTTCGGAAAATCTAATTTCTCAAATTCTTTACTAGCTAAATAAATCCATGATGTTCCACCGACTTCGTACTCACCAAACACACGATTGATGTAACGTTCAGGATAGTTTTTAATCTTTTGATGAGCGGCCTTAACAAGATCTTCTCTTCGTCCGTAGGTTACTGCTTCAACCGGGCAGATTTCCGTACAAGCAGGAAGTTTTCCTTCTTTAGTCCTTTCGAAACAGAAATCACACTTCTTAATATCAGGCTTCAATGCGTTTTCAAACTCGAATGCAGGAACTTGAAACGGACATGCTACCATACAGTAACGGCAGCCGATACATTTGTCCGTATCCCAAATTACTGATCCGTTTTCTTGTTTCGAAAAAGCACCAACTATACATGCAGAGACACATGCCGGATGATCGCAATGCATACATTGTACTTTTACATTGATCGGAAATTTTTCTTCAACAGAATTCTTATATTCATTTACAACCGTTAATGATTTTGAATTGGGTCGTCTCATTGTTTTAAAAACACTTCTATCATCATAAACTTCAATAGAAGGGGTTTCTAAATCGTGAGCAGTTTTGCAAGCCCATTCACATTTACGGCATCCTATACACACAGTGGTATCAACTAATACACCCATTCGATCTTCAGATAAAATATTCTTTGGTGCTGCTTTTGTTTTTGATGATAATCCGGTAATTGCTGTACCGGCAAGTGCGGCTGTTTTAAGAAAGTCGCGGCGGGATTGATTAGCCATAAGTAACCTCCTAAATTATAAACCTAATAAGGTTTATTGAATTATAGAATAACGGAGATTTATATCCAATTCAAAATTAGCAACTATTTAATATCTAGTCAATCAAACGTTATAAATAAACTTAAATCGGCTTTTTTTAACGCTAGAAAATTTATACCTTCGACCCACAATTTCACAATTTAACTAATAATAACGATGACTAAGAAGAAAAAAGAGAATATTTCAAATTTAAGAGAAAAAATTAATCTGTTGGATTCCGAGCTGATTAAATTACTTGCAAATAGAAGAAAACTGAGCAAGGAAGTAATTCTAACTAAAGAAAATTCTCAAAAACCAATAAGAGACAAACAAAGAGAATCGGAACTATTAAACCGTTTGATTAAGATTGGTAAAAAAGAAGGATTGGATTCACATTTTCTTACAAAAGTTTTTTATGAAATAATTGAAGACTCCGTTCGGCTTCAGCAAAATTATGTTCAGACAAAATTGAATGGTAAAGGGGAAAAGAAAAAAACTATTACTGTTGCTATTCAGGGTATCGAAGGTTCTTACAGTTACCTCGCTTCTCAAAAATATTTTACTCATCGCAATGTTGATCTGAATTTTGTATCTAAGAAAAGATTTGATGAAGTAGTTGTAGCCGTAGAAAAAGGCGAAGCAGACCTTGCAGTATTGCCGATTGAGAATACAACATCTGGTGGAATCAATGAAGTATATGATTTGCTTTTACATACGACATTATCAATTGTGGGAGAAGAAAAATTTCAAGTAAAACACTGTCTTGTTGCAAGTGAAGAAATTTCGTTTAGAAAAATCAAAAAAGTTTATGCTCATTACCAGGCAGCGGCTCAATGCAGTAAATTTTTAGAAACGATTCCAAATGTATCAATTGAATATTTTGATGACACTGCTATGTCGGTTCAGAAAGTAAAGGAAGAAGGTAATTCAACTTATGCGGCGATTGCTAGTGAAGAAGCAGCAAAATTTTTCCGACTGAAAATTTTAAAAACAGATATTGCAAACCAATCTGAAAATTTTACAAGATTTTTGATAGCTTCGCGTAAACCAAATGAAGTTGATTCCCGAATTCCATGCAAGACATCTATAGTTATGGCAACTTCTCATACACCCGGCTCACTCGTTGAAGCTCTGAACGTATTCCGAAAATCTAATGTGAATCTAACAAAACTTGAATCCCGGCCGATAATTGGAAATCCTTGGGAAGAAATGTTCTATCTCGATTTTGAAGGAAACATTACAAGTGAGTTGGTTCAAAAAATTTTAGATGAATTAGGACAGCATACAAGGTTCATAAAAGTTTTAGGCAGTTATCCATCACAAGAACTTGAACGGACAAAGTTAGAGTATCCAAATATTTTGAATGAAGAATCTGAGTCTGTATCAGATAATCAAAAAACTGAAACAGAACTTCAGCCGAAGAAGAAATCCAAATCAAAAAGTTACCGACTTGCCAGCCGTGAATACAAAAGCGATGACACAATCATTAAAGTTAAAGATGTTGTAATTGGAGGAAATAATTTCGTTGTAATTGCAGGCCCATGTTCTGTAGAATCTGAAGAGATGATTTTAAAATGCGCGCTAGAAGCAAAAGAGAACGGCGCACAAATTTTGCGCGGCGGGTGTTTTAAGCCAAGAACTTCTCCATACAGTTTTCAAGGATTAGGATTAGATGCCTTAAAATTCTTAACTGATGCCGGCAAATATTATGAGATGCCGGTTATTACAGAAGTCCTCGATACTGAACATGTCGTTGAAGTTGCAAAGACTGCCGATATACTTCAGGTTGGTGCGCGCAACATGCAGAATTTCGCTTTGCTGAAAGAAGTTGGTAAATCGCATAGACCTGTTATGCTTAAGCGCGGATTAATGGCTTCAATAGATGAGTTGTTGAATGCAGCGGAGTATATTTTATCGCAAGGGAACAGGCAAGTAATTCTATGCGAGCGTGGAATTAGAACTTTTGAAACTGCAACCAGAAATACACTTGACTTAAGTGCTATACCGGTATTGAAAGAATTAACACATCTTCCGGTTATTGTTGATCCATCGCATGCTGTTGGTGAAAGGAATAAAGTAATTCCGCTTGCTAAAGCGGCAAAGATTGTTGGTGCTCACGGAATCATGATTGAGTTTCATCCCGATCCGCCAAATGCTTTGAGCGATCCTGAGCAAGCATTGTACTTTCAGCAGTTCGAAGAGTTGATGAGAGATCTGTATAAATTGTAAGGGTACTTAAAAATAATATTGAGTCTGGAGAAAGACCAAAAAATAATTTGCAGTTGTATGAGTGAACGTTACTCCGTAATCCACACCTAAGCCTAGAGAAAAGCCATCTAAATTATTTTTTCGGAAATCGTATCCGGCTAATGCACTAAAGCCAGCGCCAACTTCCCAAATATTTACATCGCTAAATGTTCTATCGTTGAGATAAATTAGCCCGGCTCCTTCTTCAAGAAAAACCTGTGAAGGAAAATTTTGCCTGAAAAAACCTTTTAGTGAATAAATTTTTAAGAAGGGATAATATTTTCCGGAACGGTTTTCCGGAATAAACTTTTCAACCATTTGTGAATATGTAAATGATGCGCGGAATGAAACAATATTTTCGAACCAAGGATAAAAATCAAAATAAACAGATCCACCCAAACTTGAAATTGATGGTGAATTTCCGCTGATGCTTCCAATGTGTATTAAACCGCCAATACTTGGCGATTGAATCTGTGCTTTAGAAAAAGTAGAGAAGATAACCAGTAGAATAATTGTAAAAAATATTTTCTTAATCATGATTTTATCAGTAAAATATAGTTAGCCAAAAAGTCTTTTGATTGGGATCTGACCAATCAACTCTATGTTTTTGATGAGCATTAATAATCATATAATCACCGGGATTCAATTCATATTTTTCCCCGTTATCAAAACTTAGTTCAGCTTTTCCTTTGAGAAGAAGAACAAATTCATTCTTGTCCTGATCATACCAGAAATTGGGCGGGGAAATATGTCCTTCCGAGATTATTCTTTCGAGGTTGAAATTTTTTGCAGATAAAATTTCTTCTATGAATTCTTCATCATCGTTTTTAGGAAAATCATCAAATATATTTTTAAGAGCATTCATTATAAAATCAATTCTCTCAATTTGTTTTACAACTTTAATTGAAAGTTACAAAATTTTTAATCTCAATTTTCTTTTTATAAAAATAAGAACGGCATTAATTTTCATTCATCACATCATGAAAAAATATTATCTTTCCACCTCTTTTTGAAAGAAGAATTATGAACAAAGAAAAAAATACCCCGGCATATTTGGCATTGTTTTCCATTTATATTATTTGGGGAACGACATATTTGGCAATAAGAATTGGTGTTGAAAATTTACCGCCTGTTTTATTTACAGGACTCCGTTGGATAGTAGCCGGACCGATACTTCTTATAATTTTGTTATTGAGAAAATATAAGTTGCCAAGTAAAAATGATTTATTGCATCTCGGTATTATTGGATTATTATTGATTGGCGGAGGAAACGTTTTTGTAGTATTTGCAGAACAATGGGTCCCCAGCGGATTAACAGCATTATTAATAACAACTGTGCCGTTTTGGGTGGTTGGACTTGATGCAATAATTCCACAAGGTAAAAGAATAAATCCAACAATTCTCTTGGGACTATTACTCGGGTTGGTTGGTATTGGAATTATTTTCGGTGAAGATTTTGCCCAGTTGTTTAACCCATCATATCTTGGCGGTATTATAGCTTTGATGCTTGCAGTTTTTCTCTGGTCTGCCGGAACACTTTATTCGAAATACAAAAAAGTAAGTGTACATCCATTAATGGGTGCTGCCGTTCAAATGATTATTGCAGGAATAGTTATAACCGTGTTAGGATTAATTCTTGGAGAAGGAAGTAAATTCCATTTTACAAATTCTAGTTTTTATTCCTATCTGTATTTAGTGCTTGTTGGATCATTACTGGGTTACGCTTCTTACGTTTATGCAATTGCACATCTTCCGGTTTCATTAGTAGCAACTTATGCATATGTAAATCCGGTAATAGCATTATTTTTGGGATGGTTGATTCTTGATGAGAAAATATCATTGTGGATTATACTTGCGGCGGTTGTAATTCTATTTGGAGTCACTTTGGTGAAAAAGGGAAGTGAAATACAAACTCTAAAAAATAGCTTTGTTAATAAGATTACTTGATAAGTAAATACCCTTTTTCGTTTTTAATAAAAGAATATGTCTCAATTATTTTCTGATCATTGCTAAAATATTCTATTTCAATTGAGAAAATATCTTTCCCGTCTGTTTGACTTGTAGAAAATTTCCCGAACTCGTGTCTGTTTGAAATTTCTAATAAAGCTGAAATCTTTTTTAATGTTCTTTTCACCAGGTTCAATTCATCTTTGTTCGCTGCATTGAAAGATTCTTTCCCTACACGGTTTTTATCCTCACCTTCGTAAGCAATATAAGCTGCAGCTTTTTCATATGATTTTGATTTACTGAATTCAAATAATTTGTTCAAAGTTGATTTTACTGCATTCTCGGATTCATTCTGCGCAAACAAAATATTTGATCCGGTTATAACAACAATCAAAACTAAAAAAACACTTTTCATAAAAGTCTTCATTTTTATTTCCTTTCTAACATTGTCCATTTATTACTACGCATTATGTTCACTTAGTGCGAATAATTGTTCAGAATTAATTCAAATTCGAATAACATTAACCACGTTTCTCAAATTCACTGACTAAAGACTCAATATCAATGCCAAGTTTTAGAATGTGAAATGTTTTATTGCTTCACCCTTACTGCCAATTTCGGTCATTGCTTCAATACCGATATTTAAATGCATATCAACAAACTGCTGTGTGACTGCACGATCTGATTCTTCAGTTTTAACTCCTTCGGGAAACATTGGAAGGTCGGAAACAAGTAAGAGAGCTCCGCGTGCAATTTGATTTGCATAACCAACAATAAATACAGTTGCTGTTTCCATATCAATGCCAATAGCACCCAACTTTCTTAAATAAACTTTAAAATCTTCATCCCATTCCCACAAACGGCGGTTTGTTGTATAAATTACTCCCGTTCGGTATTCAATGTTTCTTGAAATAATTTTATCAGAAACAAATTTGTGTAACTTAAATGAAGGAAGAGCAGGAACCTCAGGTGGAAGATAATCATTACTTGTTCCTTCACCTCTAATAGCGGCAATCGGTAAAATGAAATGTCCGATTTCAGTTGAGTTTTTTAACCCCCCACATTTGCCAAGAAACAAAACACCTTTTGGTTCACGCGCAACAAGTAAATCCATAATAGTTGCTGCATTGGCAGATCCAATTCCAAAATTTATTATAGACAATCCAGCGTCGTTAGTTGCAGATTGCATCGGCCCTCCCAGACCTTGAACATCGCAATTAAATATATCTGCAAATTTTAGGACATAATTTTGAAAATTTGTTAATAACAAATAATCACCGAAGCCATCAATACTTGTACCCGTGTAACGTGGTAGCCAATTTTTTGCAATTTCAAGTTTAGTTTTCATTTTTTCTCTTATGTTATTTGAATTCAATACGTTCGTACTTGTTTGTAATTTTAGTATGTCTTTGAAAAATTAAATTATCGAAATATTTTAAAATGATAGCAAATATATAACCGAAAAATATTCCAATTAATGCACCGCCAATAGCGTCGGATGGATAGTGAATACCTTCGTAAGGTCTGGAAAAAGCCATCAAAGTTGCTACTATAAAAAAAGACCATTTGTACTTCGGGAAAATTTTTGTAAAAAACATAGCCATACCAAAATTGTTCACTGCATGTGAAGATGGAAATGAAAATGATTCGGTACATGTAACAAGTACATTTAAATCCTGGAAAACATTACAAGGTCTAATTCTACCTACGATATTTTTCAAAAAAGAACTGCTAAATTGATCTGTAACAACAATTAGTAAAATCATAGCAACCGCAGCCATTCTTCCAATTCTACCACCTTTAATAATCAGAATTAGAAACAATATTATATAAGCTATGTACCAGTTCTTTACTTCAGTGATAAAAGGAAATAATTTATCAAAAAACGAATTGGAGAGTGTATGATTAATAAAGTATAATAGTTGTACATCTAATTGATAAAAAAACTCAAACATAATACGCCTTGCTTGCCTTAATTAAGTTTGATTATTTAGCTAATTTTAATTATCTAAGCCTTCAGATTAAAAGAAATTAGTGAAGATTTTCTTGTTGATAAGATACATTATCTAACTAATTTGTCCAAAAATTACGAAAATTATTACACCATATTTAATTAAATGTTGTGATTACTGAAAATAAATTTAAGAATACTCTTGAAAGGAAAAGATTCGAATATTTTCGAGAAGAGAGTAAACGTAATTTAATAGACCCATTCCAAGCATTAGCGAAATTTACTGCTGTAGCTGGAGTTCTAGCAATGATTTTGGAGGTCCAATGGCCTCAAGCAAAGTCACATCTTGTTGAAATATATATTTCGCGCCTATCTGCAATAGTAATTGCATTTTTACTTTTAGTTATTTCCAATTTTAAAATTGGGAAAAAACATCCTGTAATATTAATTCATACTCTTCTTCTTTCTATAATAGTTTCGTTTGGTGTGATGATCTATCTCATACCATCAACTATAATTTTTAATTCACATATAATTAGTTTAATCATTTTTATTGCAGCTTTATTCCTAAGCTGGGAAGTATCGAATCAGATAATAGTTGCAATCTATTATAACGTTGTCTTCACTATCTCAATTATTTTTAACAGTAAGAGCATTACAATACTCCCAAATATGTTTGAATCTATCTTCTTGGTAATTGTAATAAGTATAATGGCCATAGTTGCAAGTTATATCAATTATAAATTTCGGCAAGAAGCTGTTATAAGCACTTTTGAAGTATCACAATCCGAGAAAAAGTTTAGAAATTTATTTGAAAATTCCGCTGAGGGAATTTTTCAATTAACCCGCGAAGGAAATTTTTCAACAATAAACCCTGCATTGATTAAAATGCTCGGTTATACTAACGAAGATGAAATTAAAAAATTAGTAATACAAACAGACGTACTTCAAAGAAAAAGCGATTGGGAATTATTAACCAAACTTCTTGAGAAACAGGGTAAAGTCAGAAACTTCCGCGTACCGTTTAAGAAGAAGGATGGGGATGAAATTACAGTCCGTATGAACGTTAGAACTAATGAAGATGAAGAAAGCGGATTGAATATTTATGAAGGAAGTTTACAAGATATAACTCAGCAAGTTCATGCGGAGAATGAAAAACAGAATGCTCTTGATGCATTACGAACCGAGAAATTAAAAGCTGAAACTGCAGCTAAAAAATCTCAGCAAGAAAGTAATTTCAAATCAAAATTTTTAGCAAGTATGAGTCATGAAGTTAGAACCCCCATGAATTCCGTTATGGGTTTTCTTACTTTAATAGAAAATGATCTTTTCGAAAATAAAGATGAGCTTAAATTATTTGCCAGAGATGCCCACTTAGCTGCTGAATCTCTTCTGGATATAATTAATAATATTCTTGATATATCTAAAATTGAAGCTGGTAAAATGGAGCTTGATGAAATAGAATTTAATATTAAAGATGAGATTAATAAAGCGTTTTCTATAATTGCTCAAGCAGCTAAAGCTAAAGATTTAACTATAGAAAAAAATGTTGATAACAAGATTCCAAATAAATTGTACGGAGATCCAACAAGGTATAGACAGATTCTTCTCAATTTATTAAGCAATTCAATTAAATTTACTGAACACGGAAGAATTACGCTTAGTGTATCCGTTAAGGAAGCAACCGAATCGTATGTAGAGTTACTAACAAGCGTTGAAGATACAGGAGTAGGAATACCAAGCGATAAATTTTCTACCTTGTTTGAGCCTTATATCCAAGTGAGAAGTAAAAAAAGTTCGAAAGAGGGAACCGGACTGGGTTTAATGATTTCCAAAGAGTTTGTAAAGTTGATGCATGGTGAAATTAATGTCGAGAGTAAAATCGGCTTGGGAAGTAAATTTTCTTTTACGGTTAAAATAAAATTACAGCCGAATATAAATATAGACCAGCATTTTCAAACTTCTGAGAAAGTTGCATTGGGAAAAACGCAAACCGGTGATGGTATATTAATGCAGCAACTTGAAGAAAAAATCGAACCTGTTAACAGAAAGAAATTATTGTTGGTTGAAGATAATCCGATAAGTCAAAATCTTGAACTCAAAATATTACGTGAAGTTGGATATGAAGTAGAGGCGGTTTCTACAGGACATGATGCAATAGAAGCAATTAAATCAGGAGTATTTAATTTAGCTTTGATGGATGTTGAGATGACTGATATGGACGGAATAACAGCAACAAAAAAGATACGTGAATTAGCCGGTAATTTTTCTAAAATTCCGATAATTGCCGTGACAGCACATTCAAGTATGAAAGATAGAGAAAAATGTCTCGCAGCTGGGATGGATGATTATATTGCTAAACCAATAAATATACACTTCTTAAAAATTACAATAGATCAATGGCTTAATATACCGACGCGTGCTTAGTAATATTTTCTATTAAGTCCATTTTCCTCCAGACATCTTGTAAGAAAATAAAAATTAACATTTAAAACTAAATTTTTAAATTCCTGTACTTCGTAAGTGTAAATTTTTTATGATAAATTTGAAATAATTATTTAACAAATATGGGAACATCATGCTGGTACAAGATTATATTTTACTAGAAGAAAAATATGGTGCACATAATTATCATCCGCTACCGGTTGTTTTATCTAAAGGTGATGGTGTTTTTTTGTGGGATGTTGAAGGAAACAAATATTATGATTTTCTTTCTGCCTATTCTGCGGTAAATCAAGGTCATTGTCATCCAAAAATTGTTGAAGCGCTTTGTGAACAAGCAAAAGTTTTAACGCTTACTTCTAGAGCATTCTATAATGATTGTCTTGGTCCATACGAAAAATTTATTACGGATTTCTTCGGATATGATAAAGTATTACCAATGAACTCAGGTGCGGAAGCTGATGAAACTGCTTTAAAACTATGCAGAAGATGGGCATACGATAAAAAAGGGATCAAAGAGAATGAAGCAAAAATAATTGTCTGCAATGGAAACTTTCATGGAAGAACAATAACTGTAATATCAATGTCGAGTGATCCAGATTCTTATAAAGGTTTCGGTCCATACACACCGGGATTTATAAATATTCCTTACAACGATTTAGCTGCATTAGCTAAAACCTTAGAAGATCCAAACGTAGCTGGATTTTTAGTTGAGCCGATTCAAGGTGAAGCCGGAGTTGTTGTTCCCGATGACGGTTATTTATCAAAAGCTTATTCAATGTGTAAAGAAAAAAATGTATTATTTATTGCGGATGAAGTTCAAACGGGACTTGCAAGAACTGGAAAATTAATTGCATGCGATCATGAAAATGTAAAACCAGATATATTAATATTAGGAAAAGCACTTTCCGGCGGAACAATGCCTATCTCCGCGGTTCTTGCTGATGATGAAGTCATGCTTGTAATTAAACCTGGTGAACATGGTTCAACATTCGGAGGAAATCCATTAGCATGTAAAGTTGCTGTTGCTGCTTTAACCGTACTAAAAGAAGAAAGGTTGTCGGAGAATGCAGAAAGACTCGGGAAAGTTTTCCGCGATGAAATATCAAAAATAAAAACAGATATGATTGAGTTAGTGCGTGGGAAAGGTTTACTTAATGCAATTGTTATTAAACCAAAAAATGGAAAAGATGCTTGGGCGGTTTGTTTGAAAATGAAAGAGAATGGGTTGCTTGCAAAACCAACCCACGGGCATATTATTCGCTTTGCACCTCCGCTCGTTATAAATGAAGAACAGTTGAAAGAGGCCATTTCTATAATTAAAAAATCAATTCTTGAAATCGCGGAGAATTAAATTAATCTTATAACTACTATCTTAAGGATATTAAAGTGAAAAAAATATTCTCAACCTCGATATTACTTATTCTAGTTTCTTCCTTAATTGTTTATGGATGGGGAGATAAAGGACACAAAACCATTGCTGCATTTGCAATGAAACTACTACCTGCAGAAATGAAATTTACAGATCAGTTCAAATCAGAAATTACAGATCATTCCGTTGATCCTGATAATAGAAAAAGAGATGATAAATCGGAAGGACCAAAACACTTTATTGATATAGATTACTATAAAGAATTTACAGATGGAATTGTAATAATGTCACGTGATTCACTTAATAAATTATATGATGAGAAAGTTGTTACAAAAGAAGGAATTCTTCCATGGGCTACGGAAGAAACTTTTTTCAGATTGATAAAAGCTTTCAAAGAAAAAAATAAAGATGATGTACTTCTTTATGCTTCCGATTTAGCTCATTATGTTGGTGACGGGCATCAGCCACTTCATGCAACTGTTAATTACAACGGACAATTGACCTCACAAAAAGGAATTCATTCCCGTTATGAAATTGATATGGTGGATAAATATTTAAATGTAATACAGAATAGCTATGAAGAAAATAAACCCTACTATGTTCAATATATTAAAGATTATATTTTCGATTACATAGTTGAAGCTAACGATTATGTTGAGATGTTACTTTCCGCTGATAATTATGCATCCGGTAAAACAGGCGGTAAGTTCGATAAAGAATATTACCGGTTGCTTTGGTTCAAAACTAAATATGTTACAATAAATGAAATTAATTCTGCAGCACTATGTTTGTCTTCACTAATTTACACAGCTTGGGTTGATGCAGGTAAACCGGTTATGGAATACTGATGTTCGAAAATAAAAAATTTGTTACAGTCTTCGGCAGTTCTATTCCTCGTGAAGGTGACAGTGAATATAATATTGCTTATACACTCGGTAAAAAGTTAGCCGAAAATAAAATCAATGTTTGTTCCGGCGGCTTTCAAGGTATTATGGATGCAGTTTCTAAAGGAGCTAACGAAAAAGGCCGAGAAGCAGTTGGAGTTACATTAGATATTTACAATGCAATGGCGAGTAAACATCTTACCAAACAAATTGTTACTCACACATTATTCGATAGATTAAAAACTCTTATGGAAATTGGGGATGCATATATTATTCTTCAAGGCGGAACCGGAACAATGCTTGAGCTTTCACTTGTCTGGGAATATTTGAATAAAGGAATGATAGATAAAAAACCGGTTGCATGTCACGGTAAAATGTGGACGAAAATAGTTTCTTTGATGGAAGAACAAATCATAAAAGAAAAAAGAAGAACCGGTTTAATAAAATGTTTTGATGAAATAGATAAATGTGCGGAATTTATTATCGATACATTAAAATAATTATCAAGAAGTTTAAACTCAGATTTTTACTGCAAGAAATATTTTTGCTTTATCGTACACCAAATCAACCGATAGCTCTTTTATACATTTGAATTTCACATCGCTGCGGGAACATGTTAATGGTTTTGGTGAATAATAGAAACACGGTGAACAATCGAGATCAATGGAAGCTATTTTATAATTTGTTTGCCAAGGAGAAATATAATTCTTATTCGTCGGTCCGATAATAGCCACAATATTAAGTTTTAATGCTGCAGCAATATGCATCAAGCTCGAATCATTAGTTATAAATAAATTGCATCGTTGCATTACAGCTGCACTGTTTGATAAACTTTGCGCATTAACCGAATAAACGTTTTGAGAATCAATTTTAGCAAAAATAATATTCTTCAAATTTTCTTCATCACTACCGCCAAACAGCAATACCTTTGCATTGTAATTATGAATTAATTTTTTCCCAAGTTCTGCAAATTTTTCTGTTTCCCATCTTCTCTTTTCATGATTTTTTAAAGTTGCACAACCGGGATGAAATCCAATTACTAAATCACTATTGGGAATTGATTTATTCTTGAAGAAGTTATTTGCAAAAGTTATATCATCATTTCTTAAGTTTAGTTTGAGGGCTGGAATAGGATCTAATTTTTTGCCGATTAATTTTTCACAAAGCGAAAAATTTTCTTCAACATTGTGAAGGTTATCATTTTCTAGCTGACGTACATTGTTCAAGAATCCGAAATTCAAAAAGTCTTTACGTAGATATTTAATCGCTAATCGTTTTTCAGCCCCGATGACTCGGCTAATTAAATTGTATTCTCTTCTGTTGGATGGGTAAACATTTATTGTAGCGTCGTATTTATTTCTGAGCTTAAGGATATAAAATAGAGATTTAAGTTTGGAACTGTTAAGAAAGTCAAAATATATGACCTTAGAAACTTGCGGAAGTTTTTCGTAAATATCTTTTACGCCCTTAAACATTACAAGAACGTCTATCTTTGCTGAAGGAATTTCTTCACTCAGTTTTTCCAGAGAAGGCGTAAACATTAAAGCATCACCGATTCCAGATAGTGCTATAACTAAAATATTCATTCAGAGTTCGGATAAATTATTATTTAAAAACTGAAACGCCCAATCGGGCGTCTCAGAGAGAATTTATTTTTTATTAAGCTGTTTAGGAACAACTTCAGAAACTTCAATTCCTGCTTTCTTTCTATATTCATTTAAGAGATTACGAACACTTTCATCGTTGGGTGCATAAATCTGTAATTGCTGAAGAACCCCAACTGCTTCTTTATACATTTTAAGATTATCATAATGGGTAAGAAGAAGATCATAAGGATTATACCAGCTTGAAAAATCACGCGGATTTAATTCCAATTGCTTTTTCGTTTCTGTAATAACTTCGCGTGCATAAACCTCGTAAAGTTTCATATCTCCAGCGGTGTATAAAATCTTAGAAATGTCGTGCTTAATTCTATAATCCATAGGAATTACAGAACGCGGAATCCTCTTTTCCATTTCTTCGATAGTATTAATAGTTTTTTCGTTGCTCTTTTCTTTATACAAATAATGTAGAGCTAACCGCATAAATGCATTACGGTAATTTTGGGTTAAGCGTTCATGATTCTCATCAAAGAAAATAGTTTTATCATTTAATCCACGGAATAAAAAGCCAGGCTGATAATCTTTGCTGAATCCATTACTTGGTTGGTCGAACAATTGTTTTCTTAATACTGGCTCGTTGATATACTCTATTCGCGGCATGTCATTCTTTTTTGGAACAACGCGCATTGCCATTCCTTCCATCTCGATATAATCATCTAAATTTAATTTGCTGTCGTCGGAACATGTAACAGCAAAATAAACCGGTCTTTTCCATTTTGACTGCATGATTATATCTAATGCAACAATATCTTGACCGCGTATAAATTTAACGTCACCGGATTGACCGGTATTTTTCATCATCCATTTTATTTTTTTGTCTTTAACAGTTGCACTGTCGGTAATATTCCATTCTTTCATAACATCTGGTGGAACATCAATAGAAACTTCGGTAGGATCCCAACGTTGAAGACCAATGTGATCAATTTCTTCATCACTTAAACTCATTTCAACTTTTTGAGCACCGAAAGGTGTAGTATTTTTTAATTGCTTAACGTACCAAGGTGTGTTAACTAAGCTCAAGCATGCAACACGTACATCGCGCCGAACTCCTTCTACATTTTGAATATACCAAAGCGGAAATGTATCGTTGTCACCGTTGGTAAATAAAATTGCATTTGGTGCTACACTCTGTAAAAGATTATAAGCATAATCCCATGGTACATAATTACGGGCTCTATTATGTTCAAACCAATTTGCTTTAGCCATATTAACCGGAACACCGATAACACCCAAAACAAATACACCGATTAAAATTGGTTTTAATATTTTCTTCTCTTGGAATTTTTCTTTAAGGATTTCAATTATTCCGCGCATACCGATTGCAATCCATAAAGAGAACACAAAGAAAGCGCCAACATAAAAATAATCTCTCTCACGAGGTTGGGGCTGCTGCTGATTTTGATAGAATACGGTTAGATAACCTAGAAAGATGAACATCATGATAAATACAGATGCCGACTTCCAATCTTTACGGAAGTGATAGTACAATCCAAACAGTCCGATGAAGAACGGAATACCCCACATATCGCTCCATTCAACTCCACTATCTTGGTATGTTGATTCTCTTCCTATATAATTCCAAAATACATAACGGTTGAACATATGATTTAATTGGTACTTCCATAAAAAATCGAGATCGGTTGAGTAATCTGTATAAATATTTTGTTGATGAGGTTCGTTTGAATATCTTCTTTTGAAGATTGGAAAATCGCCGTACTGCTCTCTGTTAATGTATGATTCAAGCTCAGTAAAAGTTTTTGGGCTATTCATATTTATCGGCGGTTCCTGGTTTGCACGTATAATAATCATAACAAAACTTGATGAACCGATAATTGCAAAAAATAAACATTTGAAAATCAGATTAAGAATTGGCTTACTATTTTTACCCGACCAATAAACACCAAAACCTACAACTGCAAGAATTGCAAAACCGGCAATTATGTTCATCTTGAAATCGTTTTGACCAAGTATCGTAATCAGTTTTGGTAAATATTTTACAAGTCCGGGATAAACAATCATTAGTGCAATTCCGCCAACCACAATTGGTATGTAAAAAGAATTTCTCTGAAAGATTTTTTTATATAACGCACCCATAAATAGTGCAGTAATGGAAATCATTATCATTAGAAAACGTGAATCAAGCTCACCGAATTGTTCAGGCGTGGGGCTTGTTGTATCTGTTTGTGATGCCCAAATTATAGCTGCTACCACAAGGATGATAACGGTATGAATGACGAAAATTATTCCGGTTTTCTCTAGTATTTTATCATCGGTTACATATTTTCTAAAGTAAACAGTCATCATCACCGGTATGATGGCAAGTACTGACATTAAGTGAACACCGGTTGATAGGCCTATCAAATAAAAAATAAAGACTAGATATTTCTCGCTATCAGGCTCATCTGCTTTTTCATTCCATATAACCATCAGCCAAACAACAAATGCTATAAAAAATGTTGATGTAGCGTAAACTTCTGATTCTACTGCATTGAACCAAAATGTATCACTAAAAGCAAAAGAGAGAGCACCAATAGCAGCAGGTATAAAAAGAATGAGTGCGTCAAAAATGTTTTTAGATTCTTTACTTTGCCAACTTTTAAAACTTACAACTTTGCCATTGGCAATACGAATAGAAAACTCCCAATTTTTATATTCAAACGCGTAAAAATTATCGTTAGATAGACTTGAAGCACTTGTCCCTAATATTTCAGTGCCGGAAATGGACCTGATGGGCTGACCAAGTAATTTAGTAACTTCTTCCCATGTCATGCCCACTTCAATTTTTGGCAGTTTTATTAAACTTTTTGGTAGTTTTATTAAACCTGCATTTACCTTAACAGCTACTAGATATAAAAATAAAATTGTGAATGCACTTGATAAAACAGATACCATATTTAATCTCAGGCCAATATTATCGGCAAAAGGAATCATAGAAAATAATCTGCCGATAATTAAAAAGAATGGCGTTCCTGGCGGATGTGGTACTTGCATTAAATACGCCGATGCAGTGAATTCACCACAATCCCAGAATGAAACCGTGGGCTGCATTGTTGAAAAATATGTGAACGCTGCAATGATAAATACAACTGCTGCAAAAATTCTGTGTAATAGTTTTTGATTCATTCTTTCACCAAAAAATTATCAATTATGAAGATTGGTCTTCGGAATCTGTTTGTGGAGTTTTAAAGAACTGTTCGAAATTTTTTCTTTCTCTATTTACATGATATTTATCGTAAAGTTTTTTTAGCCGTTGCATTGAAAGTTTATCAAGATCCTCGTCATCTTTATGACGTTTGGCAAGCATTTTGTAATCGTTTAACTCATCACTTTCGAATTGCCGTTCATAGCGTTTAAGTATGCTAAAATAATCTCTTTGTTCGCGAGAACTCATCAAAAAATCTTGTGTTTTTTGAATTTTGGTTGATGAAATTAATCAAAAAATCATTCAATAAAAAACTATATTTGACTCACTCAATTTCAATACTCAAGAAAATTTATATGCAGGTTTACAAATCATACAAGCCGTTTGTTTCCATTATTATGCCTACTTTCAACCGTGCAGAGTACTTAAAAAGATCTATTGAATCTGTGTTAAACCAGACTTATAAAGAGTGGGAATTAATAATTGTAGATGACGGAAGCCCGGACGATTCATTTAAGATCATTGATGAATATTTGTTTAAGTATGAAAATATTCGATACATGAAACATTCAAACCGGCGAACACCATTAGCAATAAATGCAGGCTTGTTAGCATCGTGTGGAAAGCTTATAGCATTTTTGTGTAGTGATGATGAATGGAAACCGGATTATTTAAAACAACGGATTGAATTTTTGCAAGCATATCCGGATATTGATTTCATTCACGGTGGCGTTGAAATTATTGGGCACCCGTATGTGAAGGATAAAAATGATTTGACTAAAGAGATCCATCTTTCCGAATGTGTTATCGGTGGAACTTTTTTCGGCAAACGGAATGTTTTTTTTGAATTGGATGGATTTAAAAATTTAGTTTACAGCGACGACTCGGATTTTTTTGAGCGCGCTGAAAAAAAATACAAAATCACTAAGGTAAATTTTCCTTCGTACATTTATTACCGTGATACACCGGATAGTATTTGTTCAACAATCGAATAAGAATCTAAGGTAGAACATATTTAATGAATATTTTGATGACACTTTCTCAACTTGAAGTTACCGGCGCAGAGGTGTTCGCAGTATCAATTGCCGA
>Ga0082335_1003184_pt1 | contig 27663 bp, 18 predicted proteins | sample Subgrocontami58m_FD_72375 | JGI IMG/M metagenome (GOLD analysis project Ga0082335, IMG submission 72375) | Subsurface groundwater microbial communities from S. Glens Falls, New York, USA - GMW37 contaminated, 5.8 m (SPADES assembly) (version 2) ...
TGGCGCCGGCCATGCCGCTGTCAGCCGCCCCCGTCAGCCGCAGGACGATAAAGCTGACGACGAACGTGTCGAGCGTGCCGACGCAGCGCCAGCTGATCGCCTTGAGCAGGCTGCGGACGCGGCTATCGAGGCGCAGGCGGGAGTGGCTCATATCACGTAGTCGCCGCTTTCCGGTTTCACGACTTCGCGCGGCGGCAGCAGCATGCCGGCCGCCACCGTCGCATTCGTGCCCTGCTCGATCAGGATGAACGACCCGGTCAGCCGGTTCGTCGCGTAACCATCGAACACGATCGGTTTCGCCGCGCGCAACCGGATCTCGCCGATGTCGTTAACCGCGAGTTCGGCGGGCGCGGCTTCGGTTTCGAGCGTCGCCATGTTGAGCTTGCCGACGATTTCCGTCACCGCGACCTGCACGGTGCTCGTCGTATGCTTGAGGAAATACTTCCGCCCCGGCTGCAGCGCCCGGGCGTGCATCCAGCACACGTCCGCCTCGAGCGTCGTGCTCGCACCCGGCAGATGATCCGCGCCGATCAGCATGCTGCCGCGGCTCAGATCGATGTCGTCCTCCAGCACGAGCGTGACCGATTGCGGGCAGAACGCCTCGTCGACCACGCCATCGTAGGTCCAGATTTGTTGCACCGTGGTCACGATGCCCGCCGGCAGCGCGATGACCTTCTGGCCGGGGCGGACGATGCCGCCGGCGATTTGCCCGCTGACGCCGCGAAAATCGTGCAGCGCGGCATCCTTCGGCTGGTTCGGCCGGTTGATCCATTGCACCGGCAGCCGGAAACCCTGCAGGTTCCAGTCGCTCGCGATGTGCACGCTCTCGAGGTGGCCGAGCAGCGTGGGACCCGAATACCACGGCGTGTGCGGCGAGGGCTCGACGACATTGTCGCCGTTGAGCGCGCTCAACGGGATGAACTTCACGTCCTTGATGTCGAGCCGCGGGAGAAACTCCTCGAACTGCGCGCGAATCTCCAGGAACCGCTGCTCGCTCCAGTCGACGAGATCCATCTTGTTCACCGCGACCACGAGGTGCGGTATCCGCAACAGCGATGCGATGGCCGTGTGGCGGCGGCTCTGCTCGATCACCCCGGTGCGCGCGTCGACGAGAATGATCGACAGGTTCGCGGTCGACGCGCCGGTCACCATGTTGCGCGTGTACTGCACGTGGCCCGGCGTGTCCCCGATGATGAACTTCCGGCGCGGCGTCGCGAAGTAGCGATACGCGACGTCGATGGTAATCCCCTGCTCGCGCTCGGCGCGCAGGCCGTCGGTGAGGTTGGCCAGGTTGACTTGTCCGCCGCCAGTGATGTCAGCCGAGCGCTCCAGCGCCTCGATCTGATCCTCCATCAGCGACTTTGAATCGTACAGCAACCGGCCGATCAGCGTGGACTTGCCGTCGTCGACGCTGCCGCAGGTGTTGAAACGGAGGATGTCGATCGGGACGTTCACGGATTCGATGGGCGGCATGACTTCTTCGGTAAACATGGGAGAGGAGTGAGGGAAATGGAGGGCCGGCCTCCGTGCCGGCCTGGACGACACGGAGGTCGTCCCTCCATGTAGGAAGATCAAAAATACCCCGCCTTTTTCCGGTCCTCCATCGCGGCTTCCGAGGCCTTGTCGTCGGCGCGGGAGCCGCGCTCGGTCACGCGCGCGGCGGCGATTTCGGCGATGATGTCCACGACATCTTCGGCGGGTGATTCGATCATCCCGGTCGAGATGATGTCGCCGATCGTTCGGACGCGGACGACGAGGTCGCGGACTTCCTCCTTCGGCTTCGGCGGGACGAGATCTGTCACGGGCAGCCACTGGCCGCCGCGCCGGACGCATTTGCGACGATGGCTGAAGTAGATGCCGGGCACTTCGAGCCGCTCGCGCTGGATGTATTCCCAGACGTCCATCTCGGTCCAGTTGCTCAGCGGGAACACGCGCATGTTTTCGCCCGGATTGAGCCGGCCGTTGTAGAGATTCCAGATTTCCGGCCGCTGGTTCTTCGGATCCCACTGGCCGAAACTGTCGCGGAAACTGAAGAAACGCTCCTTCGCCCGCGCCTTTTCCTCGTCGCGCCGCGCGCCGCCGATGCAGCAGTCGAAGCGAAACTCCTCGATCGCCGCGAGCAGCGTGGGAATCTGCAGCCGGTTGCGGCTGATTTCACCCGGCGCCGGCACCGCGATGCCTTGGGCGATCGCGTCCTCGACTCTCCGGATAATCAGCTTCGTGCCGAGCTGCTGCGCGCGGCGATCGCGGAATTCGTTCAGCTCGGGAAAATGATGGCCGGTGTCGACGTTGAGCAGCGGCATCGGCAGCTCGGAGGGACGGAAGGCTTTTTCGGCCAGCCGCAGCAGGCAGATGGAATCCTTGCCGCCCGAGAAAAGCAGCGCGGGCCGCTCAAACTCGCCGGCGACCTCGCGCATGATGTGAATCGCCTCGGTCTCGAGGTGCTGCAGATGATCGAGATGGTAGCTTTGCATGGTATCCGGCGGGCGAGGCGGGCTCACGCGTTGACGGCTGGTTTCCCCCACGCGGCGTGCAGCCCGCATTCGCGTTTCTCGTCGGCTTTGGCCGGATCGAAATAGTCCCACTCGTTCGGCAGCCGGTGCTGCGCGAGGTACGCCTCCAGGTCGGCGTCGGTCTGATAGAACAACGGGCTGACCTTGAGCGCGCCGAAGTTCTGGTCGGGCGACACGATGTCGAGTCCCGCGCGGTTCGGGTTCTGCACCTGACGCAGCGCGGTGATCCAAACCGTCGGCGCGAGTTCGCGCATGCCGCGTTGGAACGGCTCTAGCTTCATCAGGGCGCTGAACCGCTTGAGACCTTCTTCATCATCAACCGTGGGAATTGGCCCATGAACCGCATCGCGATGCGCCGCCGTCATGCGCGGCAGGTACGCCTTGAGGTTCAACTTCAGCCGGTTCCGCAGCTCCTCGGCGTGCTGGTATGTCGCCGGCCGGTTGTAGCCATGGTCGACCCACAGTACGGGGATGTCGGGTTGGACTTGCACCGCGAGGTGAAGAACCACGGCCTCGTACGGGCGAAAATTCGTGGAAACGATCGCGCGGCCGCACGCCTGCCCGACAGCCCAGCGGATGATCTCCAGCGGCGAAGCGTGGCGCAACCCGGCGTTCAAACGGGCCAAATCAGACGGCGAGATACGAGAAGAAGCCGACAGATTCGACTTTTGTACGTCGTTCGGATACAAAGGCGTCGATGGTTTTTCAGACATGACAACAAGAATGCTTGCAGCTGCTGGCCAAAGGATAAAGTCTAAAACACGTCATAATGACTAAAGTTGTAATGATTACGCAAACACAACGCTACGCTGCCGCGCCAACCTCCTCGTCCTCCGTATGAACGGAAGGGTTTACCTGGTCGGGGCCGGCCCCGGAGACGTCGAGCTGCTGACGCTGAAAGCGCACCGCCTGGTGCGTGAGGCGGACGTGATCGTGTACGACTACCTCGTCGCGCCGGAAATCCTGGCGTTGGCGCAACCGACGGCCGAGCGCGTGTTCGTCGGAAAGAAAGGCGGCGGGTTCTGCTGCCCGCAGCGCGACATCGACGGCACCTTGATCCGGCTCGCGCGCGAGGGCAAAACCGTCGTCCGGCTCAAGGGCGGCGATCCGTTTATTTTTGGCCGCGGCGGCGAGGAGGCCGAGGCGCTGGCCGAGGCGGGCATCGCGTTTGAAGTCGTGCCCGGCGTGACGTCGGCGCTGGCCGCGGCGGCTTACGCCGGCATCCCGCTGACGCACCGCGCGCACAGCTCCGGGGTCGTTTTTCTCACGGGACACGAGGATCCCAACAAGGCCGACGCCCCGATTCGCTGGGAAGACTACGGCCGGCTCGGCGTCACGCTCTGCGTGTACATGGGGATGAAGAATCTCGAGACGATCACCCGCCGGCTGCAGGCGGGCGGATTGTCGGCGCACACTCCCGCCGCGGTGATTCAATCGGCGACGACCGGCGCGCATCGCCAGATGATTTCCACCGTCGGCCACATCGCGCTCGATTCCGAGCACGCGGGCTTCGGCGCGCCCGCCATCGTGGTGATCGGCGAAGTCGCCGCGCTTTCCGACAAACTCGCGTGGTTCACCGCCGGGGTTGAATCGTTTTCCGCATGATCGTCGCGCTGATCGACAACGGGTCCGTTTTTGCCGCGGCGTACCGCCATCTGCGGGCGGTGGCCGCGGCGTTGTCGCAGCGCACCGGGACCAAGGTCCACGCGGTTTCATGGAAACACAGTGATCGGATTCCCGCCGACGAACTGGGCGGCACCGGCGCCTGGGTCGTGGCCGATTTCGTGCGGCAGATGGTCGCGCTCGGCCAGCGGGAATACCTCTTCGTACCGTTCTTCGTCAGCGCGCAGGGCGCGATCGGCTCGGCTCTGCGTGACGATCTCCAGGCGCTCCAGGCCGAATTGGACCGCTTCGAGTTCACCTTCACGGAAGGCCTGGCCGAGCGCGGCGTCATTCCGATCATCGCGGCCGACCGTATCCGCAGTACGATCACGACGCACGCCCTCGCGCGGCCACGCGTGATCGTCGTCGATCATGGCGGGCCGTCGGCCGAATCCGCGCGCCTGCGCGACGAACTCGCCGCCGAGATTCGCTCGCGGCTGGGCGACGAGGTCGGCCCGTTTGCCGCCGCCTCGATGGAGGGCGAACATCCGCCGCTCCTCGCCGCTCAACTCGGCCACGAAGATTTCGTGCGCGGGTCGTTGGTGGTGGCGCCGCTGCTTCTTTCACCGGGTCGGCACGCGGGACCCGAGGGCGACATCGCCCGGATTTGCCGCGCGGCGGAAACCGATTGCCATATCACCGAACTTGTCGGCACGCACCCGCTGGCGGTCGACGCGCTCGCAGAAGCCTTGCGCGAGCACGTCTCGCCTCTTCACGCTCAACCTTTCGCATGAGTTCCACGCCCGAAATCGTCACCATCGCGGTCGAAGAAAAGCCGCTCCACAAGAACGAGCAGTTGAAGGCCGACAGCCATTGGCTGCGCGGAAACATCCTGCGCGATATCGCGGATGCCACCACCGGCGCGGTGACGGAGGACAGCACCCAGCTGATGAAATTTCACGGCGTCTACCAGCAGGACGATCGGGACGTCCGCAACCAGCGGCGCAAGGAGGGCAAGGAAAAAGCCTTCATCTTCATGGCCCGCGTCCGCACCCCGGGCGGCATCGTCTCGCCCGCCCAATGGCTCGAGCTCGACCAACTGGCCGACACCCATGGCAACGGCACGCTCAAGCTCACGACGCGCCAGTCATTTCAGTTTCACGGCATCGTGAAGGGCAACCTGCGCGCGCTGGTCAAACAGATCAACGTTGCGGCCCACCTGAACACCCGCGGCGCCTGCGGTGACATCAACCGTGGCGTGATGTGCAATCCGAACCCGGACCAGTCCGCGCTGCACGGCCAGGTCTGGCCGATCATGAAGGCGGTCAGCGATCACCTGCTGCCGCGGACGCGCGCGTACCACGAGCTCTGGGTAGCCGACGAACTCGTCGACGGCGGCGAACCCGAAGACGAGCCGATTTACGGCCGCACCTACCTGCCGCGGAAATTCAAGATCGTCTTCGCCGTGCCGCCGAGCAACGACGTCGACGTCTACGCTCACGATCTCGGCTTTGTCGCGATCGCCGATCAGAGCGGCCAGAAGCTGCTCGGCTTCAACGTGCTCGTTGGCGGCGGACTCGGCATGTCGCACAACCAGCTCGACACGTTTCCGCGGCTCGCGGACGTGCTCGGCTTCTGCACGCCGGATCAGGTTGTCGCCATCGCCGAAAAAGTCGTGACGATTCAGCGCGATTTCGGTGACCGGACCGAGCGCAAGCACGCGCGCTTCAAGTACACCATCGATGATCGTGGGCTCCTGTGGTTCCGCGAGGAACTCGAGCGCCGGCTGGGCTATCGGCTGCCCGCGTCGCATCGGTTTGAATTCACCCACACCGGCGATCGTTACGGCTGGACCCAGGCGGAAAACGGCAACGCACATTACACCCTCTTCATCCAAAGCGGCCGGGTGAAGGACACCGCAGACTATAAACTGAAGGAAGGCCTGCGCGAAATCGCGAAGATCCACCAGGGAGACCTCCGCCTCTCGGCCAACCAGAACCTCATCATCGCCAACGTCTCGCCGGCCGAGCGCCCGCGGATCGAGGAGCTCCTCCGCAAGTACAAGTTCGATACGGCCAACCACGCAACGGGATTGAAACTCCACTCCATGTCCTGTGTGGCTCTGCCCACCTGCGGCCTTGCGTTGGCGGAAAGTGAACGGCTGCTACCGGACCTTGTCCGGCAACTGGAGGCCGAGATTGAAGCGGCCGGGCTGCACAACGACGCCATTTCGCTTCGCATCACCGGCTGCCCGAATGGTTGCGGCCGGCCTTCGCTGGCGGAGATCGGCCTCGTCGGTCGCGCGCCGGGCAAATACAATCTCTACCTCGGCGCCGCGTTCAACGGCTCGCGCTTCAATGTCTTGTACAAGGCGTCGGTCGCGACGGCCGAGATCGTTCCGTTGCTCGGACCGATCTTCCGCCGCTATGCCACGGAGCGAACTCCCGGCGAAAGCTTTGGCGACTTCGTGATCCGCGCCGGCTACGTCACCCCGACGTACACGCCGCACGATTTCCACGAGCAGAAGAACGTCGCGAAGGGTGAACAGATCTAGTGTGGCGCGGAGCCTCGTTCTGGCGTAGGGCCATCAGCCGACTCCGGCATTGCCGATGGCCACTCAAAAGAAAGAGGGCGGACCGCCTACCCCTAAGCGGTCCGCCCATTGCTTTCTTACTTACCCCAATTCTCAACCGCTAAGCGGATGAGAAAATCAAAAGTTTCCGTGCCGCTAGGAAAGCCAACGGCGGGCGGAGTTCCAGTCGGGTGGGCACTTTTTTCGGCGATTTTTGCCGGACGGCGTTTTCCGCGAGTCGGAGGCAAAGCTCGCCCATTCCTTTACCGCTAGTCGTGAGCGACATCCGCCTTTTTCTTCGAACGGGGCTCGACCCACAGCCGAATCAACAACTCCGCCAAATTCTTCATGCTCGTTCGTCGCAAGCCTTCCCGTTGCACTGTCTCCTTGAAAGGCGACGCCACCGCGCTTCGCTCCTCGTAATACCGCCAGAGCTCCGACTCGAGCCGGGTTGCCGCAACATGGTCATCCGCGGCAGCTTTCGTCACGGTCTGAAACTTCATCTGCCAATAGTGTCTCTCTTCAGGATGTCCCTGCAAATAATCGAACACCTGCTGTTCGCACCGGTTGAGGCTCATCGGGGCCAACGTGCGGCTCGCGGGCGGAAAAACAACTGCAAAGGCCCAGCGACGCTGGCGTTGCAATTACTTGTTACTCATGGATAACGTCGACCCGTACACTCGAACCACACCTCCCCCCGCTCCTATGTGGCAAAAATTTAAAGAGCAAATTCCGGCCGTGATTCTTACCGCGCTGCTCGTCATCGCCGGCGCGTTCTGGCTCCACCAGCAAACGGTGCGCGAGATGGGCGCGAAGCAACAAATGGAACTCGCCCCGCTGCGCGACTCGAACGACGCCCTGAAGGTCGCGTCGGACGAGAATCGCAAGCAAATCGAGGCCACCAACAAGCTGCTGCGCGACGCGATTTCCAAGCGCGAGGCAGACATGTTCCGCACCGATGAAGAGCTGCAAAAGCTCAACACCGAGCGGATGGAAGCGCTGGCCGAATTGATCGCGAAAAAGGTCCAGCCGTACAATCCGCTCCCGAAATCGGCGGAGGAAGCCGAGAAGATGCAAAACGAGCAGGTCGACCGCGTCTCCTCACGCATGTCGGAGAAGATTCAGCCGATCCTCACCGAAATGGCGCGCGATCAGAACCTCACCCGCGATTCCATCGCCCAGTACAGCCAGCGGATTTCCGACCAGGTCGGCAACGTGCTGACCGCCGAGCTCGCGAAGAATCAGCAGCTGAACAACAACCTGCAGCAGACGCAGTCGGTCGCGCAGGACGCACTGAAGCTTTCGCATGAAATCACCGCGTTGTATCTCAGCTCGTTCAAGGATCAGGGGCTGATCACGAGATTGCTCACGCTGCCGGCCAACGTCGTTCGCGATGCGACGAGCCTCAGCATCGTAAACAGCAGCGATCGCAAAAAAGTCGAGGAGCGACTCGTGGCGCAGATGGGCGAGATCGAGAAGCGTCTCGCCGAGTTGCAGTCGCAATCGCCGCAGCCGAGCGGTGGCGCGACGAATGCGGCCCCCGCCGCCCCGGCCCCGGCTTCTCCCACGCGTCCGCCCGGGCAGACGACCCCGCCCCCGCGGTAAGTCGTCGCGCTCACGGCACAATTTCAAGCCACGCGTTCTTCCGCGTGGCTTTTTTGCGGGCACATTCTCGATCCGCGGCGCGCGACGGCGCCCGGAGGTCGCCGTCCACCTCAATTCATTTCCGGAAAGGTGGAACGCGACCTCCGGGCGCGTTCTTCGACATTTTCGCAATGCGCAAACGGCTGCGCCAGCACTCGCGCTGGCTCGCCTCCGTCCTCGACTCAGAACCCGACGCTCGCGCCGACAGTGTAGCCGATGCCGGGCATCGGATAGCCGGGGCGATAGCGGTAGTTGCGATCGAGCATGTTCTCCACGGCGAGAAACAGCTCGCTGTGCCGCGAACGATGTTCGAAGGGCAGGCGATACGCGACGCGCGCATTCACGACGGCGAAGGCCGCCACCCGCTCGGTGTTGATTGCATTCGCCGCGCGGGCCTGGGCACCCGAGCGCTGCGAGGACACATAGGACGAGTCGACGCTCACCGTCACGGCTCGCACCGGCCGCCACGTGGCGCCGCCGACGAGCGACCAGCGCGGCGCGTAGGGCAAGTCCGCCGGCCGCGGCTCGAGGTACGACAGGCCGGCAAACAACGAGACCGTCTGCCCCGGCCGCAGCGTGAGCGTGACTTCGCCGCCGCGCGTCCGGAACGATTCCACGTTCACGAACCGAAAAGGCGGCGGGGGCGGCGGCACGAACACGAAACGATTCCGGCCGTCGTTGACGAACAGCGTCGCGTCGATCCGCGCCTTGCCCGTGAGATCGTACGCCACGCCCACCTCCCACTGCTCGAGCCGCTCGGGGCCGAGCGCGCGCCAGCTCTGGCCCAGCGCCGGAATCGCGACGGTCGAAAACGCCGCCACCTCGAGGCCGGGAAAGTTGATCGCGCGGCTGAAGCTGGCGTGACCCTGCCACGGCCCCTTCTGCACGACGAGACCGACCTGCGGTGACCACGCGGTACCGAAAAACTGGTGACGATAGTAGCGCGCCCCGGCCGAGGGCGTGACGGTGATCCCCTCCGCCGCATTCCACGTTTGCCGCACGCCGGTGTAGGCGGAGAGCAGTCGAAATTGCTCGGGACCGAACGCCAGCGTCCGCGCCGCGCCCGGCGGCACGGAAAACGTTTCGCCCTTCGTCCAATCGAGGTCCACGCCCCCGACCAACTCGCCGCCTTCCCAGGGCCGCTCGGTCTCGCGCCAGCGCGCGCCGGTGAGCCGGTAGCGGCTCAGGCTGTCGGGGTTGGCCGAAGTCGTGCGGCGAAACCAATTCGCGTGCCCGGCATTGTGATAAAGCCGCACCCCGCCCTCGCCGCTGGCCCGCGCCCACTGCGCGGTCGCGAGTTGCAGCCAGCCGTCGGTGAGAAACCGGTCGCCGCGCGTCGGCGGCAGGCCCGCGCCCGCGACCGGTCCGGGATCGGTCGCACGATTGTCGCTGCGATGGACGAGATAGCCGAGTTCGAGCCCGCTGACCGGTTTCCAGCCGACGCGAACGAGCGCGTTGCCGAGGCGGCCGTCGGCATCCGGCCGGTGACCATCGGAGCGGCGGTAGCTTTCGCCCGCGTAAATCTCGGTCGCGCCGAAACGGCCGCCGGCTTCCACCTTTTCGCCGATCGTGCCGAAACTGCCGGCCGACACGGCCGCGCGGCCGAACGCGCCCTCGTTGACGACGCGCGGCGCCGTCACGTTGACGCCGGCAAACATGTTGCCCTGCGCGAGCGGTTGCGCGCGGCGCGAGACTTCGATGCTGCCCGCCAGGTCCAGCGGCAGCAGATCGAGCAGCGGGTGATTGAAGACGCCGTTGCCGACCGGCACGCCATCGAACGTCGTCTTGATTTCGCCGCCCGGGCGGCTCGAGCCAAGTCCGCGCAGGAAAACCGCCCCGCCCTCCGCGCCGCCGAAGGCGCCAATGGTATTATATCGGGCGATACTGACACCCGGCGTCCGGCGCAGTGCCGAGGCGAGGTCCTGGGCGTTGAGCGCCTCGATCTGCTCGGCGCCCACCGTGGTCGTGCCAAACGCGAAGGGATCCACGATCGATTCGGCGACAATCGGCGACGCCACGACATCGACCCGCGGCAGGACCTGCGGTGAAGCTGGCGCGGGCGTGGCCGCGTTCACCACGCGGGCGAGGCAGAACGCCGAAAATGTGGCTGCGCCGGAGAACCGGGCGGTGGTTTGGAGGATGGGCATGGGAAGAACGGCCTGAACGTCAGCGGGCCGGCTCCGCGGCTGCAAGTCTGCGCCGCTGGTGCCCATCACCGCGCCAGGGCGGTGTCGTTTTTACGAATCTGGAGGGACGACCTCCGTGTCGTCCGCGGCCCGCACAGAGGCGGGCCCTCCAAAATGAGGCCGTCCTGCCGGAACCGTCCCTTTATTCTAAAGGCGGGACTACCAACGCCGCCATTTCACTTCGCGACAACCTTCGCCGGCTCGGCGGGCGTGCTCACCTTCGTGCCGAACACCCACACCTGTTTCAATTCAGGCAACGCCTTCAATCGTTCCACCCCGCCATCGTCGACCCGGGTTTCGGTCAGGTTGATCGCCTCGAGATGCTGGAGCGAGGCGAGCGCGGCGAGCCCGGCTGAACTCACCGCGGTCCGCGTGAGATCGAGCGACCGCAGGTTCTGGCAGGCGCCGATCGCCTTCAGCCCCGCATCGGTGACCTTGGTGCGCGCAAGCTCCGCATCGACGATGAGATCGGCCACCGGCGAGAGTTTCTCCAGCGCGCCGTCATCGCAGCGCGCCGGTGCGCTCGCGGTCCGCAGCACGAGGCCGTCGGTGGCGATTTGCGAACGGGGCACGAGTTTGACCCCCGCCGCCTTCGCCACCGCCGCGATTTCCGCCGCCCGCGGCCGCCAGTCGGGCGCCAGCGGCACCTGCGCGACCACCGGCTTCGGCGCGGGCGCATCCGGGAATTCCGACAACAGCTTGTCGGCGGCCGCACCCGCGGCGATCCAGATTTCGAGAATCCTGATTTCGTCGCGCGCGAGATGCGGCTTGCCGTCGCTCGGCATCACTTCGTCGTCGGTCTCCGGCAAAGTCACCCGCCGGTAGAGCTCGCTCTTCTTCGGATCGCCGGACGTGACGACGTCACCCGACTCCGCGCCGCGCATCACATTCTCGAACGAATCGAGCCGCAGTCCCGCTTTCTTCTTGTCGGGCCCGTGGCAGCCGACGCAGTGCTTCTCGAAAATCGGCGCGACGCGCGCGGTGTAGAAGGTCGGCTCGGCGCGGGCGAACGTGGCACCGGCAGCGGCGGCCATTGCAAGCAGCAGGGCGGGCTTCAGCCCGCATCTGGGCGCGCGGAGTTTGCGAAGGCGGGCTGAAGCCCGCCCTCCCTCAGGCCAGGATCGCATCGATGACCTTGGCCGGCAGCACGCCGGTGAGTCGTTGATCAAGCCCTTGGAACTTGAACGTGAGCTTCTGGTGATCGAGGCCAAACAGGTGGAGAATCGTCGCATGGAGGTCGCGAATGTGGATCGGGTCCTTCGCGATATTGTACGAAAAATCGTCCGTCTCGCCAAACGACATTCCGGGTTTCACGCCGCCGCCCGCCATCCACATGCTGAAGCAGCGCGGATGATGATCGCGGCCATAGTTGTCGGGCCGCAAGACCCCTTGCGAATAGACCGTCCGGCCAAACTCGCCGCCCCAGATCACGAGCGTGTCGTCGAGCAGCCCCCGCTGCTTCAAGTCGGTGATCAGCGCGTAGGTCGGTCGATCGGAATCCTCCGCCATGGTCCGGATGTTGTTCGGCAGGTTGCTGTGCTGATCCCAGCTCCGCAGGAAAATCTGCGTGAACCGCACGCCGCGCTCGGCGAGCCGCCGCGCCATCAGGCAGTTGTAGGCAAACGTGCCCGGCTCCTTCGCCTTTGGCCCGTACAGGTCCCACGTCGCGGCCGGCTCGTTCGAAAAATCCGTGAGCTCCGGCACCGAGGTCTGCATGCGAAACGCCATCTCGTACTGCGAGATTCGCGCGTTGATCTCCGGATCGCCCACGCGATCGAAGAGCTGCCGGTTCAATTCGTTGACGCCGTCGAGCATTGCGCGGCGCACGTCGGCACCGATGCCCTTCGGGTTGTTGATGTACAGCACCGGATCGCTGCCGGCGCGCAGCGCGACCGCCGCGTGCTCGGGCGAGAGGAAGCCCGAGGACCAGAGCCGGTTCGAAAGCGCCTGCACGTTCGTGCGCAGCGGCATCTTCGACGTCATCACCACGAACGTCGGCAGCTCGTCGTTCGCCGCGCCGAGCCCGTACGACAACCACGCGCCAATCGACGGCCGGCCGGGGAACATGTTGCCGGTGGTGATCTGCAGGATCGCCGGCTCGTGGTTGATCGCCTCGGTGTACAGCGATTTCAGGATGCAGAGTTCGTCCGCCACCTTCGCGGTGTGCGGAAACAGCTCGGACACCCAGTGACCGGCCTTCCCGTACTGGGCGAACTTGTACATGCTCGGCGCGATCGGGAAACGCGCCTGGCTCGCCGTCATCCCGGTGAGGGTCTGGCCGCCGCGAACGGACTCCGGCAGATCCTTGTCGAACATCTGCGCGAGCGCCGGCTTGTAATCCCACGTCTCGAACTGGGACGGCGACCCGGCCATGAACAAATAGATCGCGCGCTTCGCCTTCGGCGCGAAGTGCGGCAGCAACGCCGGCATGGGGGCCGGCGCGGCGCCGGCGGCACCCGCGAGCAGATCCGGCGCGGTCTTGCCCAGCAGCGTCGCGAGCCCGGCCCAGCCGAGCGCCTTCACGCCGCGGCCCAGGAAATGCCGGCGCGTTTCGAGCCGCAGCCACTCCTGCTTCAGCCCCAGCGGCACGTGCGGGAGATCCCAGATGGTCGGGTTTTCGCCGCAGTGGTCGGAACAGAGATCGTGATCGGGAGAGTGCATGGTTGATTGCCTGCTGTAGCGGCGGTCTATGACCGCCGTCCGCCGAACCGGCGGTCATAGACCGCCGCTACAGTGTCAGAATGCGTACGCTTCATTTCGTCAGAAACTCATCCAGGTTGAGGAACTGGCTCGCCACCATCGTCCACTGCGCGACCTCCGCCGGCGCGAGCGTCTCGTCCGGTTTTGCTTCGCCGATTGCGAGCAGCGCTTTCACGTCGTCGTTGTCGCTCCCGAATTTCGAGCGGAACTGCTCGATGCTCCGCTGGAGCACGCCGGCTTCGCGCGACTCCAGCGGCCGCGCGATCGTCGTGCGCGCGAGGAAATCCAGCCGGGCTTCCGCCGTCGGCCCGGCCTTGACCGCCCGCTCCGCCAGTTTGCGCGCCGCCTCCACCCATTGCGGATCGTTCATCGTGATGAACGCCTGCAGCGGCGTGTTCGTCCGGGCGCGACGGGTGCACGCGCCCTCGCGCGACGGCGCGTCGAAGGTCTCCATCGTCGCCGGGGGCGAAGCGCGCTTCCAGAAGGTGTAGACGGTTCGCCGGTACAGATTCTCGCCGTGATCCTGCACGTAGGTCTTGGTGTTCGATTCCGGCATCGCGACTTCCTCCCACACGCCCGCCGGGTGGTAGGGCCTCACCGACGGACCGCCCACCTTGTCGACGAGCAGGCCGGATGCCGCGAGCGCGCTGTCCCGGAGCATTTCGCCATCCATCCGAAAGCGCGGACCGCGCGAGAGCAGCTTGTTGGTCGGATCCTTCGCCAGTCGCTCCTGCGTTGCGGCCGCGCTCTGCCGATAGGTCGCGGATGTCACCATGAGCCGGTACATTTTTTTCACGTCCCACCCGCTTTCGCGGAATTCGACGGCGAGCCAGTCGAGGAGCTCGGGATGCGAGGGCCGATCACCCATCACGCCGAAATCGCCCGCCGTTTCCACCAGTCCGCGTCCAAACACCTCCTGCCACATCCGGTTGACCGCCACGCGCGCCATCAGCGGCTGCTCCGGCGCCACGAGCCACTCGGCGAGCCCGCGCCGGTTGCGCGGCGCGCCTTTCGGCAAATCCGGCAGGAAGTGCGGCACGCTCGGTTCGACGCGCGCCACCCGCGCGTAGTAGTCGCCGCGCTTGAGCACATCAGCGTAGGCGGGCGTCGGCTTCTCCAGCGCGATGAGCGTCGCCGCCCCATCCTTCGTCAGCGCCTCGAAGGCGCTGTCGTGCGCCGCAATCGCGGACTCGAGCCCCATCGTTTCGGCATCCTTCTCGCCGAGAAAATATTTCTCGAGCACAACGAACCGCTCGTCGGTCGTCCACTTCGCGGGATTCGGCTCGCGCGCGACAATCTCCGCCGCGACATCCTCGAAGGGCAGCCGCGCCACTTCGTCCGGCGCGAGCGCGCGCCGGTAGAAACGGATGTCCTGATACCGCGTTTCCTTCATCGGCTGGTAATCGTCGCGCCGGCCGAGGTGCATCGCCGCATCGGTCCGAATCGAGTCCTTCGGCTGCAGCGCGTCCATCTTCACCTCCATCGGCACCGGTTTGCCGTTGACATAGAGCTTCACGCCCGCGGCCTTCCGCGATCCGTCGTAGGTGAAGAAAACGTGGACCCATTCGTCGCGGATGATCGCGTCGGTCCTGGTGGTGACCTGGAGGCCGCGCTTCGCCGCCGGTGCCGCCATCGCGCGCGGATTGGAGCCGCCGGCGGCCGTCCGCTTTTTGGCAGGCTGCGCCGGCGGCGGTTTCTTCGCCTGGGTAGCCGCGAGCGCCAGCGAGCGGACGGTGTCATCGACGCGCTGGCGCTCGTCGCTACGAGCCACGGGCGACGGCGACTCGGGCTGGCTCGTATCCGGCAGAATGTTCACCACCAGCTGCAGATTTTCCTGATAAAGATCCCAGCCGGCGCCGCCCTTGCGCTTCTCATCGCCCATGCGCGAAAGCAGCGCACCGTTGCCCGTGCCGCTCTTGATCCCGCCGCCCGGCTTCGCGCGCAGCATGATCCAGCCGCCGCCGGAAAACTTCTCGTTCGCCTCGACATCGCCGAGATTGCCAAGCTTCAGCCGCGCCATGATGTCCATCCGCATCGACGGCCACAGCCACGAGTTCTCGCCCCAAATCAGCGGATTCGTGTCGGCCTTGAACTCGGCGATCTTGGCGCCCACGGCCGAATTCTTCACGACGTCGCCCTTCGCTTCGTCGAGCCGCAGCCGCAATTCCAGACGATCGGTCGCGACGGCCTTCGGCGCCTGGCCGGAGGCGATCCACGCAGCGAACAACTCCGCCGCCCGCGCGCGCCGCGCCTCCAGTTTCTCCTGCAACTCGGCGCGCTTCGCGAGCACGACATCCGCCGTGGCGCGATTTTCCTCCTTCGGCAGCTTCAGCACCGGCGCCGGTTCGGCGATGTTCAGGTCCCACGGCTTCTCGACGGTGTTGCCGAGAAACGCGGCCAGCCCGTAGTGATCTTTCTGCGAGATCGGGTCGAACTTGTGGTCGTGACACGCCGCGCAACCGGTCGTGAGACCGAGGAAAGTCGCGCCAAACGCCTCCACGCGATCGCGCGTCTGGTTGACGTAGACCTCCTCCGGAATCGTGCCGCCTTCGTTCGTCGTGAGGTTGCACCGCACGAACCCGGTCGCGGCGAGTTGATCGAACGTTTTGGCCGGCAGCAGATCGCCCGCGAGTTGCTCGCGCACGAAATCGTCGAAGCGCTTGTTCGCGTTGAACGCGCGAATCACGTAGTCGCGGTACGGCCAAATCGCGCGGTAGTTGTCGAAGTGGATGCCGTGCGTGTCCGCATAGCGCACGTAATCGAGCCAGTAGTGCGTGCGATGCTCGCCGTAGCGCGGACTCGCCAGCAGGCGATCCACGACCCGCTCGTACGCGTCCGGCGATTTGTCCGCCACGAATGCCTCGACCTCCTCGGCCGTCGGAATGATGCCCGTGAGATCAAGCGTCACGCGGCGGATGAGCGTGCGACGATCGGCCTCCGGCGAGGGCGTCAGCCCGTCTTTCGCCAATCGGGCCCGGACGAAAGCATCCACGGGATGGAGTGCCCGGTGGGGCTGGCTCTCCGAGCCGGCCTGAGTTCCAGCGCGATTCGCCGCCGGCAACTCAGGCCGCTTCGGAGAAGCGGCCCCACCTGATCCCGGCACCGGCGGCCGCACCGGCGCCACGAACGCCCAGTGCTCGGCGTACTCCGCGCCCTCCGCCACCCATTGCCGCAGCAGCGCGACTTGCTCGGGCTGGAGCGTCTTGTGCGACTCCGGCGGCGGCATGACCTTCTTCTCGTCCTTCGACTCAATCCGCTGCACGAGCGGACTGTCGTCGGGCTTGCCCGGAATGATCGCCGGACCGCTGTCCTTGCGCTGCCGATACGCATGCTCGGCGCGATCGAGCCGCAGGTCCGCCTTGCGCGAGCCCGGATCGGTGCCGTGACACGCGTAACAGTTGTCCGCGAGGATCGGCTGGATCTTCTCGTTGAAGGAGATTTTCTTCACCGCCGCCACCGCGGCCGCGGCCTTGCCTCCCGGCTTCGCGGCCGCCGCGTGCTGCGCGGCGCTGCCAGCAGCCGCCTGCGGTTTGCTGCAGCCGATCGCAAAAAACAGCGTGGCCACGCATGACGCGGCCAGGCCAATGAACGTGGGACGGCGAATCATCGGGGCGTGGTGGGAAGCATGAACAGGAAATGCGCCATCGACCCAAAGACAACCCGCGAAATCTGACAGCGGCGGAAAGCCAACGACGACCGAGTGACGCACTCAAAGGAAAACACCCCGCCCTTCGGGCACCCCTCTTGGTAGAGGGGAATTTCAAGAATGCATTTCGAATCAACAGTCTTGAAGCTCCCCTCTACCAAGAGGGGTGGCGCGAAGCGCCGGGGTGTGTTGGTCCGAAGATCGCCGCCAGGTCAAGCCGCTCCACAGTGTTGCGGCACAGAGACGCGGGCATCGCGCCCTACTTTTTCTTTTTCTTCGCGGCCGGCTGAGCCGGCGGCAACCCGTCCAACGCGCTGATCGGCCACAACTTCGACGGCACGTGCTGCGCTTTCATGATCGCCGCCAGTTTCGCCACGACTTCAGGGTGCTGGCCAGCCACGTTGTTCGATTCCGTCGGATCGGACTTCAAGTCGTACAGCTCGATCGGGCCAGGCTGCTTGTTCTTCGCGGCCGGCCGCGGATGCAAGTTCGTGCGAATCGCCTTCCAGCCGCCCACCCGCACGCATTGCTGGCCGTCGTAGCCGGGCGACTCGCGGTAGAGGAACGGCCGCTCCGGTTGCGAGCGGCCGAGCAGCGTCGGCGCAAAGCTGATGCCGTCGATGCCCGCGGGCGTGGCATCCCTCGCGCCAATCAACTCACAGAACGTCGGCAGCCAGTCCTCGAAACCCGTCACGCGATCGCTCGTGCTGCCCGCCTTGATCCTGCCCGGCCACCGGACGATGCACGGCTCCTTGAATCCGGCCTCGTAATACGTGCCCTTCTTCCCGCGCAGGCCCGCGTTGCTGTTGAAAAACGCAGTGTCGGTGCCGCCAAACCGATCCCAGAGCGGGCCGTTGTCGCTCGTGAAAACGACGATCGTGTTCTCGCGCAGCCCGTACTCGTCAACCATCCGCAGCAGCTCGCCGATGTTCTTGTCCATGCGCGTGATCATCGCCGCGTACGCCGCGTGCGGCGTGCGGTGCGGCAGGTAGTCGCCCGAATACGGCTCCTCCGGAAACGCGCCCTCGTATTCCTTCAACGCGTCCTCCGGCACCTGCAGCGCCAGGTGCGGAATCGTCGTCGGGTAATAGAGGAAAAACGGCCGGCTGCGATTCTCCCGCAGGAAGTCGCGCGCCCGCGCCGCAATGATGTCGGGCGCGTAATCCTTGCCGGTGAACTGCGCGTAACTCTTCGGATCGTTCGGATCCGCGCCCGGCGGCAGCTTCTGGTGCGCGGAAAACCGCGGGTTGTTCAACGTCACCTTGTGGTCGTCGTCCCAGAGGTACGTCGGGTAGTGGTTGTGCGCGACGGCCTGGTCGTTGAACCCGAAGAAGTGATCCATCCCCTGCTTCAGCGGGCCGCCGGTGCTCTCCACGGCGCCGAGTCCCCACTTGCCGAAACCGCCCGTGGTGTACCCGAGCTTCTTCATCGTCGGCGGCAGCTTGAGTTCCCCCGGCGGCACCGGCTCCTGGCCTTCGCCCCCGTTGCCATCGCCCATCCCGACGCCGCCGCGATTGTCGCGGATGTAGGCGTGCCCCGGATGCAGCGAGGTCATGAACACACAGCGCGAGGGCGCGCAGACGTTGTGACCCGCATAGTGATTCGTCAGCTTCATCCCGTCGCGCGCGAGCTGGTCGAGATTCGGCGTGCGAATCTTTTTCTGGCCGAACGCGCCGATGTCGCCGTAGCCGAGATCATCCGCGAGCAGGAAGATGATGTTGGCACGACGGGTCGCGACGGCCGCGCTATCCGCGGCCGATGCCACGCCGGCGGAGATGAAGCCGAGGGTGAATGCGAGCAGGGTTGAGCGCATCATGAATTGGCAAGCACGTTTTGGGCTTTGACTACGCGATGCGACAAAAAACACGAAACACGGTCGGCGCGGCGGCGGGCAACGACCGCTCCTGGTTTCGAGCGATGCAATCAACCCGGAAAACTCCCCGATGCTTGCAAAGAAACGCGAAATCGTTCTTCACTCGCAGCCCCGCCCCGTCCGGCGGTCCTGCCCACTCTCCCCTTTTCTTTTTGCGCGCGTGCCTTCCCGTCCGCTGGTCATGTGCGCGTGTTTCCGCAAGCGGCACAACCCTGGTCTCCAACTCCCCATCGCAATGGCTACTACCCATGTCCCCATGATTCCGTGCAACGTCTCCGGCCCGCTCGGAGTGCTGCATCTTCCGCGTCTGTGGCTGAAAGTCTCGCTCGAGGCCCGCGGCAAGCTCGCCCCCGGTTATCCGGGCATTGGCAAAGGCTACGATCAGATGGTACTCGACGGCCTCGGGCTCAAAGCCGACGCCGTGCGCAAATTCATCACGGAAAAAAGACCCACCTACAATCAGTTCGAAACCTGGGTGAAAGCGCAGCCCGGCGTGAAGCTTGACCGCAATTCCGTGCATCGCCTCAACACCGCCATTCTCAACTATCACCACTCCGAGGATCTCTCGAAGGAGATGCGCGCCTCGACCGGCTACAAAGAAGACGGTTCCGTGACGAGTTCGGCCTGCGAGCTCAACGCGCTCGATGACTGGCAGTCGTTTCACGCCGCCGAGCTGGCCTAATCCCAGGCGCGGCCGCCGGACGTTGCCTTTTCGTGGGTTCGAGCTTGCGCCCAATGTCCGGCGCCGGAGCCGGGCAGTTGGGGGCAGGCCCATTCCCACGTTCGCGTCCGTCGGCTCGCCCTTCCGCTCTCAACCTTCGAGTCAAATCTTCACATGAGTACCGAGCGCATTGCCTTTGTGGGTGTCGGCCGGATGGGGGCCAACATGGCCCGGCGGCTGAAAGACTGTGGTTACGCCGTCACCGCCGTTTATGATGTCAACGCCGCCGCCGCCGAAAGCCTGGCCGCGGAAATCGGCGCCCGGAGCCCGCGCACGCTGGCCGAAGTGACCGCCGCCGCCGATGTCATCTTCACGGTTGTGACGGACGACGCAGCGCAGCTCGGAATTTTTGCCGAAAAAGGCGATTCGTTGCTGGTCGGCGCCAAAGGCAGGACGTTCGTCAACTGCGCCACGATCACCCCCGCGACGCACGTCGAGGTCGAGCGTCGCGCGAAAGCCGCCGGCGCGATTTCGCTCGAGGGCTGCATGGCGTCGTCGATTCCGCAAGCCCGCAACGGCACGCTGTACCTGATGTGCGGCGGCGATACCGCGGCGTTCACGCGCGTGAAACCCATTCTCGAAAAACTCAGCGCGGCCCTGCGCCACGTCGGTTCCACCGGCCAGGCCGCCCAGGTGAAGGCGCTCGTCAACATGGTGATGAACATCAACACCGCCGGGCTGGCCGAGGGCCTCGGCCTTGGCGCGGCCTTGGGCCTCGACCTCGACATGTTGCGCGAAGTTTTTCTACAAACCGGCGCCAACTCGCAGGTGTTGAAGACCGACGGCGAGGACATGCAGAACCGCTCCCACGATTGTTATTTCTCCGGAGCCCACGCCGCCAAGGACTCCACCATCGCGTGGATTCTCGGGGTCCAGGCCGGGATCAACATGCCGCTCGCCGCCGCCACGAAACAACAGTTCGACCGGATGGTCGCCCTCGGACTCGGCCACCTCGACAAGAGCGGCGTCGCCGAGTTGACCTTCAAAGGGCGGCGGGCGTGAAGTCAAAGACGCCTCGAAGCGCGACGGCCGCCGGGGGGCGAGCTCCTCGCGAACCGGCGGCAGACGCCGACGCGGGCCATCCCCCACTCTTTCCCAATAGTCTCATGAACAAATCCCACCTCACTGCCCTTGCCCTCGCCCTTGTTGCGCTGGCCGTCCACGCCTCCGCCGTCGAATACCGGGAGGCGAAGGATTGGCTGCGACTGCCCGATGTGAACGCCAAGCCCACCAACCAGCACGGCGACGTGGCGGTAAGCTCGAAGGGCGAGGTCTACGTCAGCACGATGGATCCGGACGCCGGCGTGCAGGTCTTCTCGCAGAATGGAAAATTCCTCCGCAACGTCCCCGGCGCGCCCAACGATTTTCACGGATTCGTCATCCACAAGGACCGGGACGGCGAGTTCATCTACGGACCGCGCCTCGTGGCCCAGTCGATCGTGAAGATGACGCTGGACGGCAAGATCGTCCTCGAGATTCCCGCCTCGGCGATTCCGGATGAGTTCAAGAACGTGGTCCCGCCCAATACCAAGAAGAACAAGGACGGGGTCGTGCCGAATAACCCGGACGCGGGAAAGCGGATGGTCCGGCTGACCGCGATGGATGTCGCACCGAACGGCGACCTCTTTGTGACCGACGGTTATGCCAGCGACTACATCCACCGTTTCGATCGCCACGGGAAATACCTCAAATCCTTCGGCGGCAAGAAGGCGCCCTACGGTTTCAAAACCCTGCACAAGATCGCGATCGATACGCGCTTCACGCCGGCCCGCATCATCGGCGTCGATCGCGCCAATGGCCGGGTGGTGCACCTGTCGCTCGACGGAGATTTCCTCGGCGTGATCGCGCAGGACATGCTGCTACCTGCCGCGCTCGCCCTGCAGGGCGACCTCGTCGTGATTGGCGAGTTGAAGGGGCAAGTCACCGTTCTCGACCAGGCCGGCCACGTGGTCGCAAAGTTTGGCACGAACTCGAATCCCGACGAGGCAGGCAAGAACACTCCCGCGCCCGCAAAATGGATCGCGGGCGTCGTGACGGCGCCGCACGGAGTCGCCTTCAACGACCACGGCGACATCTTCGTTTCCGAATACAGCCTCTTCGGCCGCGTGCACCGGTTTAACCGGATGTAAGCGATGGGATGGAGGCAGGCGCATCGAGCGCGGCTTGACCGCAATCGATGCCGGCCTGTCCCGGGCCCAAGGGGCGATCGGTTGCGCGCGCGAGAGCATCGCTTGCGCCCGGCGCGAGCTTGTCTCACGGTTTCGATTGCTGTCCGCTGCATGCCGCCAGCCGCGTCGCTCCCACCTGCGGCGTCGCCGCCTGGCCGGTCCCCATCAATCCATGACTACAAAACAACTTCTCCTGGTTACCGGATTGCATCTGCTTTCGTTCAGCTTGGCGCTCGCGCAGCCGACCGGCTCGATTGAAGGCCGGGTCTTCCATACCGGAACCGGCGAATTTCTCGAACGCGCGCGCGTCACGATTGAAGGCACCACGCTGCAGACGTTCACCGACAACCTTGGCCAGTACTCGTTCACCAACGTGCCGGCCGGCGCGGCGCGCGTGAAGGTCTTCTATACCGGGCTGCCGACCGAGACCGCGACCGTCCGGGTCGGCGCCGGCCAGACCGCGCAGCACGACTTCAATCTCGCCGGCTTCGACCAGAAACCCGGCGACGCGGTCAAGCTGGACAAGTTCGTCGTGTCGACCTCGCGCGAAATGGACGGCGCCGCGATCGCCATCAACGAGAAGCGCTTCGCCTCCGACATCCGCAACGTGATCGCCGCCGATGAATTCGGTCCGATGGCCGATGGCAACGTCGGCGAAATCCTCAAGACCGTGCCCGGCGTCGCGCTCGATTACGTCGGCGGCGCGGCGATGAACATTTCGCTGAACGGCGTGCCGACCGGCTACGTGCCCGTGACGATGAACGGCTTCCCGCTCGCCAGCACGACGGCCACCGCGCCGACCGCGCGCGACGTCGAGTTGATCAACGTGGCCACGAACAATCTCGCGCGCATCGAGGTGCTGCACTCGCCCACGCCGGAAATGCCCGGCAATGCGCTGGCCGGCTCGGTGAACATGGTGCCGCGCAGCGCCTTCGAGCGCGTGAAACCGCAGCTCACGACGAATGCGTATCTGCTCATGCGCGACGACGCGCGCAGCCTCGATCGCACCGTCGGTCCGGGACCGAATCCGACCTACAAGGTCCATCCCGGCTTCGATTTCTCCTACGTGAAGCCGGTGAACAAGAACTTCGGCTTCACCCTCTCCGGCGGTACGTCGCAACAATATCAGCCGACGTACTTCGTCCAGGCCGACTGGCGCGGCGTGAGCGTGCCCACGACGGTGGCGGCGAACGGCACGACGGGTTTCCCGGCGACGACGCCGGACAAACCGTACCTCACCGGCTATCTCATCCGTGATCAGCCCCGGCAGTCGCGACGTTCGTCGGCGGGAATCACCTTCGACTTCCGGCTCAGCCGCGCCGACCGGATTTCGATTTCGCTGCAGGCGGCGAAGTTCGACGCGCAATACAACCAGCGCGACCTCAACTTCGCGATCCAGCGCGTGCAGCCGGGGAATTTCTCGACCTCCTTCACCCACGGCGACCGCGGCACGGGCGCCGGCACAGTCACGCTCTCCACGTCCAACGACCGCGATCGGCGCAACCAGAACTTCACGCCGTCGATCACGTATCGCCACGACGGGCCGATCTGGAAAGCGGAGGCGGGCGTGGGCCTGTCGATGTCCGAAAGCAAGATCTACCAGATGGGCAAGGGCCAGTTCGGCGGCACGGTGACGAACCGGACGAACGCCTCGATCGCGTTCGACGACATCTTTTATCTGCGGCCCGGCCGGGTAACGGTGACGGACGGCGTCACGGGCGCGCCGCTCGACCCGTACAGCCTCGCGACCTACAACGTCACGCAGGGCTCCGGCAACATGTACAGCGCCAGCAATGTGCTCGGCGTCGGCCCCGGCGAAGGACTCGCGAACGCGACCGCCGATGTGCAGCGCAACGCGTATGCCAACCTGAAGCGGGACTTCCAGTGGGGCGTGCCGTTCACGTTGAAGGGCGGGCCCGATGTCCGGCAGTCGATGCGCGACTACCGCGGCGGCGCCCAGACCTACACCTATGTTGGGCCGGATGGCCGCGCAAATTCCGGGGATGAAGGCGCGTTGCCGTTCCTTGATCCGGGCTACTCGGATCGCGACGGGGTGTTCGGCTTCCCGAAGACACAGCGGCTCTCGGGCTGGAAACTGTGGGACTACACAAAGACGAATCCGCAGGCGTTCACGACGAACGACAACACCATCTACCGATCCGCCGTGCAGCTCTCCACCTGGGCGCAGGAGATGATCTCGTCGGCCTACGTGCGCGGCGATTTCGCCCTGTTGCAGAACCGGCTGAAGATCACCACGGGCGTTCGCGGGGAACAGACCAACATCAAGGCCCAGGGTCCGCTGACCGACAACACGCTCAACTGGCAGCGCGATGCGCGCGGCAACGTGATCGACACGAATCCCAACCAGGCCGGCATCCAGCCCGCGCTGATCGTGCCGACGAGCAACGCGCTCGGTGTTTCCCAGCTCACGTTCGTCGATCGCGGCGCGCACGCCAAGAAGGAGTACCTGCGCTGGTTCCCGAGCATCAACGCCAGTTACGCGCTGCGGGAGGATCTCATTGCGCGCGCCGCCTACTACACGTCGATCGGCCGGCCGGTGTACGGACAATACGCCGGCGGCGTGCAACTCCCCGACGAAGGCAGCTCGCCGAGCCCGAACAACCTCGTCCGCGTGAGCAACGTCGCGATCAAGCCGTGGTCCGCCGAGACGTACAAGGTGTCGCTCGAATATTATTTCCAGCGCGTGGGTCTGTTGTCGGTCAGCGCGTTTCACCGCAACTTCGAGAATTTCTTCGGCAACACGGTGTTTCCCGCCACGCCGGAATTCCTCTCGCTCTACAACCTCGATGCGTCGACCTACGGCATCTACGACGTCGCCACGACCTACAACCTCCCGGGCAAGGTCCGCATGGAGGGCTACGACGTTTCCTACAAGCAGGCACTCACGTTCCTCCCGGAGTGGGCGCGGGGGGTTCAGGTTTTCGCCAATGGCGCTGCCCAGCGCGGCACGGGCGCCTTGGTGGACAACTTCTCCGGTTTCATCCCGAAGACCGCGTCGTGGGGCATCAGCCTCACGCGCCCCGCCTACAGCCTGAGGGTGAACTGGAATTACAAGAGCAAGCACCGGCGCGCCGCCATCAACGGCGCGAGCATTCCGCCGGGCACCTACGTGTTCGGCTCGAAGCGGCTCTTCGTCGACATCATCGGCGAGCTGCGGCTGTCGCGGCACTTCGCGCTCTTCGGCAACATCCGCAATCTCGGTGACACGCCGGAAGACTTCGTGCGCGACGGCCCGGGCATCCCCGATGTGGCGAAGTTCCGCCAGCGCGACCGCTACGGCGCGCTGTGGATCTTCGGCGTGAAGGGCACGTTCTAAAAACGACGCCTTCGCCTTCCTGGAGGGACGACCTCCGTGTCGTCCGCGGCCCGCACAGAGGCGGGCCCTCCAAAACATGCGCAAATAATTATGACGCTCTTTCTAAAACAGAATCGGGAACACAGAGATCACAGAGGAGGCACCGAGGCCACAGAGATTCCGCTGCCGCCCATACTTCAACTCTCTGTGACCTCTGTGCCACCTCCGTGACCTCTGTGTCGAAACAAACCGGTCTGTTCGCATTCATCGCGGCGCTCGTTGCGGCTGCCGCCGCGGCGCCCCTCCCCTCGCTCGAGGAAGCGCTCGCCGCCCGGCGCGATGTCTATGGCGAGGCCGCCATGGCTCAGCCGAACGGGGCGAGCTACGAATTTCTCGCCCCGCTGATTCCGCCGCCGCGGTATGTGCACGCCGATTTTCGGTATTACCCGCTGGTCCTCGGCGCCCCCAACGCCAAGGCCAAGGCGCGGCTGGTTTCGAACGGCAGCGGCCTCAATCTGCCCGGTGGCTCGCGCAGCTGGCACCCCAACGGCGTGCCGTTCACGTTTCGCGTCGGGCCCGATGAATTCCTCTTCGGTGGGCTCGCCGACCGGCAATACGAACCCACGCTGGCGGACGGCTACCTGCCGATTCCCGAAATCCGCTACCGGCACCCGTCGCCGGTGCTATCCGAGGGCGCGGTGCCGCTCACCCAGGAAAAGCAGGACAGCCGCACGCCGGAGATTTACGCGATCGAAGCCTTCGCCAGCGCCGATGCCGCGCTGGCCGATCACGCGGTCGTCTTCGCGAAGTTTTCCCTCACGCAGGGTACGAGCGGGACCATCACCGTCATGGTGGAGGACAAGACGCCGCTGAAGTTCGTGGAGGGAAAGTTGCTCGACGCGCAAGGCGAAGTCGTCCTCATCGCCGATGGCAGCTGGAAATGGGACCGGCAGCGGCTCAGCGCGAAGCTCACGCGGCAAAAGGCCGCCACGCTCGTCATGGCCACCAAGCCGCTGCCGGCGTCGATCGCGGCGGCGATCCAGGTCGATTACGCCGCGCAGCGCGCGCGGTGCGTGGAGACGTGGCGGCAGCTCCTCGGCGCCGCGATGCAGCTCGAAACGCCGGAGCCGCTGGTGAACAACGCGTGGCGGCATCTCCTCCTCCAGACCTTCCAGCTGATCAACGGCGACCGCATGCTCTACAGCTTCGCCAACCAGTACGAGGCGATGTACGAGGCCGAGGGCAGCGACGCCGCGCTCGCCCTGATGGTCTGGGGATACGAGCGGGACATGCGCCGCCTCATGCCGCCGTTGCTCGATTTCACCCGCAAGGGCCTCGAGTATCACCAGGCTGGATTCAAGTTGAACGACATCTGCCGCTACTACTGGCAGACGCGCGACGCCGAGGCCGTGCGGGCGCTGCGCCCCCGCTGGGAAAAGGAAGTGAAGCGGCTGATCGACAATCGCACGGGGCCGCACGGGCTCTTCCCCGCCGAGCGGTACGCCGGCGACATCAGCACGCCGGCGCAGACCGTGAACGCCAACGCGAAGGCCTGGCGGGCGATTCGCGACACGAGCACGATGCTGGCCGAACTGGGCGAAACGGCGGAGGCCCGGCGCTACGCCGACGTTGCGCGCGATTTCCGGCAAACGGTGCTCGCCGCGATCGAAAAGAGCGTGCACCGCGAGACGACGCCGCCGTTCATTCCGAACGCGCTGCTGAGCGACGAGCCGGCACACGATCCGATCCTGCACAGCCGGATTGGCAGCTACTGGAACATCACGATCGGTTACAGCATCGCCAGCGGGATCTTCCCCACCGGCAGCGAACAGGAAAACTGGATACCGCATTACCAGGAGCAGCACGGCGGCATCTTCATGGGCATGATTCGCTCGGGCGGCGGCGAGTTCAACTTCTGGACCGGCTCCGATCGCATCAACCCACTCTACGGCACCCGCTACACGCTCGACACGCTGCGCCGCGACGAACCCGAGCGCGCCCTCGTGAGTTTCTACGGCATGCTCGCGCAGGGTTTCACGCGCAACACCTTCGTCTGCGGCGAAGGCTGCACGCTGCGGCCGGTCGACGACGGCGGCCGCTTCTTCTACTGCCCGCCCAACAGCGCCGCCAACGGCCACTTCCTCTCGATGCTGCGCTACATGCTCGTGCAGGACTCCGACCTCGACGACGACGGCAAGCCCGAGACGCTTCGGCTCATGTTCGCGACGCCGAAACGCTGGCTCGAAGCCGGGAAAGCGATTCGCCTGCAGCGCGCGCCGAGCGCGTTCGGCGAAGTCTCGGTCTCGCTCGAGTCGAAACTCAACGCCGGCGAAGTGTTGGCGAAGGTCTCACTGCCGACGCGCCACCCCGCGAAACGAACACTCCTCCGTGCCTGCGTGCCCGACGGCTGGCGCGTGACCGGCGCGCAGGTCGAAGGCGGCGGCACGTTGTCCGCCGACGAGAAGGGCACCGTCGACGTGTCGGCGCTGCGCGGCAGTACGACGATTCGGTTCAAGGTGACGAGGACGTAGGAGCCTGCCGGCAGGCGAAGGTTTTTCGGACGCAGAAATCGCGCGCAAGCGCGTTCCTACATTACATTAGCCCGGAAAAATCATACGCGGAGAGGAAGACCGGGCGCGGAAGCTGCTAAGTTGTTGGTGTGAACAATCCAACTACAACAGAATCCGGCGCCCGGCCTTCGACAGACTGTCAGCAATCGGTG
>Ga0082335_1003186_pt1 | contig 27626 bp, 19 predicted proteins | sample Subgrocontami58m_FD_72375 | JGI IMG/M metagenome (GOLD analysis project Ga0082335, IMG submission 72375) | Subsurface groundwater microbial communities from S. Glens Falls, New York, USA - GMW37 contaminated, 5.8 m (SPADES assembly) (version 2) ...
ACGGTGTCTGCGGGCCATTGTAACGCCACGCGCGCCGTGATCAGGGCGCCACCGAGAGTTCGATAACGGCAACGGGGGTTGCCAAATTTGATCGAAAATCCCGAGTCCGACAGGCTGCTAGCGGTGCTGATCGCGACTGGGCTCACGATTGGCGCCTGTATGCAGCCGGAAAAAATCGGTGGGGTGGTCGACATCGACACAACAGCCTTGGCCAGGGTGCCGAACGGCTGCCACTCGCCGACCGTGATCGGGGAGATAGGTCCGTCATCCTGACCATGTGACGACGCGCGCCGTTCCGCCGTTCCGCCGTATCGGCGTGTGTGCCAGGGGTGCGTGCCAGGGGGCGTGCCAGGGCGGCGTGATAGAGCGGGCGTGACCGATGGGCATGACAGAGGGGGAGTTTCCCGCCCCCCGGATTGCTGATACCTGACCTCACGCCATGACCGATGATCTGCCACCGAACCCGGCGCTGCTGCCCGCGGGCCTGCGCGACCTGTTGCCGCCCGATGCCGAGACTGAGGCCTCGGCCGTCGAGGCGTTGATGGATGTGTTTGCCGCGCACGGCTACCAGCGGGTCAAGCCGCCGCTGCTGGAGTTCGAGGACAGCCTGTTGGCCGGCTCCGGATCGGCCGTCGCCGACCAGACCTTTCGCCTGATGGACCCCGACAGCCAGCGCATGATGGGGCTGCGCGCCGACACCACGCCGCAGGTTGCCCGTGTCGCCGCGACCCGGCTGGCGGGGGCGCCACGCCCGTTGCGGCTGTCCTATGCCGGCCAATGCCTGCGCGTGCGCGGGACGCAACTGGCACCCGACCGTCAGGTGGCGCAGGCCGGGATCGAGCTGATCGGCTGCGACAGTGCCGAGGCTGATGCCGAAACCATCCTGGTCGCGGCGGAGGCGCTGGCTGCGGTCGGACTGACCAGGGTCAGCTTCGACCTGACCTTGCCGATGCTGACGCCGACCCTGCTGGACAATGCTGGCGTGCAGGGGCCGGCGCGGGCGAACCTGGCACGCGCGTTGGACCGCAAGGACATCGCGGCCGTGACGGAGCTGGGCGGCTCCCTGGCGCCGGTACTGACAGAGTTGCTGCTGGCCGCGGGACCGGCGGATCGGGCGCTGGCGGCCTTGCGGGAGGCTCGGTTACCGCCGCAGGCTGCCGCTCTGGCCGCTCGGTTGGCGGACGCGGTGGGCGCCATCCGGGCGCGTGCTCCCGGCCTGCGGCTGACCGTCGATCCGGTGGAATTCCGCGGCTTCCGCTATGAAACCGGGGTCTCGGTCACGGTTTACGCGCCGGGCCGGCACGAGGAGTTAGGACGCGGCGGCCGCTATGGCGGTGGCGACAGCGAACCGGCGACCGGGTTGACGCTTTACCCCGATGCCATTCTGCGCGTGGCGCCCAGCCGGGAAGCGCGGGTCCGCGTGTTCGTCCCGGCCGGCGCGCCGCAGCCGGAGGCCGCCGCTCTGCGCCGGCAGGGCTACGCGACGGTTGCCGCGCTGGCCACCGTATCCGACGAAACGGCAGAGGCGCTGCGCCTGGGCTGCACCCATATCCTGCGCGACGGCGTCGCCGCGCACCTGAACACCGAGGGCTGAACAATGACCAATGTCGCCGTGATCGGCGCCCAATGGGGCGACGAGGGCAAGGGAAAGGTCGTGGACTGGCTGGCCAGCCGCGCGGACGTGGTCGTGCGGTTTCAAGGCGGGCACAACGCGGGGCATACGCTGGTCGTAGGAAATGAGACCTACAAGCTCTCGCTGCTGCCATCGGGGCTGGTGCGCGGCAAGCTGGGCGTCATTGGCAACGGCGTGGTCGTGGACCCGGAAGCCCTGCTGAGCGAAATCGCCCGCGTCCAGGCGCAGGGCCTGACCGTGACTCCCGAAACGCTGCGGGTCGCGGAAAACGCGGTGCTGATCCTGCCGGTGCACCCGGCGCTGGATCGCGCGCGGGAAGCGGCACGGGGGGAGCGCAAGATCGGCACCACCGGTCGCGGAATCGGTCCGGCTTATGAAGACAAGGTGGCCAGGCGAGCCATCCGTGTCGCCGATTTGGCGGAACCAGAGACGGTTTCCGCAAAACTCGACGACGTGCTGCAGCATTACAACACGCTGCTGGCCGGGTTGGGCGCGCCGTTGTTCACGAAAGAAAAACTGTTCGCCGACCTGATGGCGCTGGCACCGCAAATCCTGCCGTTCGCCGAACCGGTTTGGGAACGGTTGGACACATTACGCCGAGCAGGCAAGCGGATTCTGTTCGAGGGTGCGCAGGCTGTGATGCTTGACGTCGATCACGGCACCTACCCATTTGTTACTTCATCGAACACGGTTGCGGCGACGGCGGCGGCGGGCTCGGGCGTGGGGCCGGGCGTGGTCGGCTTCGTTCTGGGGATCGCCAAAGCCTATTCCACCCGCGTCGGCTCCGGCCCGTTTCCCACCGAACTGACCGACGAAATCGGGCAGTTGCTGGGCGATCGCGGGTTCGAGTTCGGCACCGTGACCGGGCGGCGGCGGCGGTGTGGCTGGTTTGACGCCGCGCTGGTGCGCCAGGCCATCAAGGTGGGCGGCATCCAGGGCATCGCGCTGACCAAGCTGGATGTGCTGGACGGGCTGAACGAGCTTCGGATTTGCACAGGCTATACGATCCGTGGCCAGCATTTCCGGCATCTGCCGGCGGCACCCGGTGCTCAGGCCGCGGCGGTGCCGGAATACGAGGTCATGGAGGGCTGGTCCGGCTCATCTCGTGGCGCGCGGTCCTGGGCGGATTTGCCGGCCCAGGCGGTGAAATATGTGCGCCGGATCGAGGAACTGGTGGAAGCGCCGGTGACCCTGGTGTCCACCAGCCCGGAGCGTGACGACACGATCATGGTGCGCGATCCGTTCGAGGGGTGAGGCGCGGGACGATCGCCATGGCGCGGACACCGTTGGGAGCAACCGACCGCGTAGGGCTGTCATTCCTCATGGAAAACAGGATGCTGCATCGTGCGACGCCATCGAGCATGGCCCCATCGCGTCATTGCCGATGGTGGTTGACCGCCCATGATCCGCGGCGTTGCAACAACGAAAACCGAGGCCACAGGCCGCTGCCAGCCACGACGCGGGAGTGGTCGGATTCGCGGTCGGGCCTGATCCGGGTCGGCGCCAAATCGGACGCATGCCGCTCCCAATCCTTGTCCCATCTGCCCAGAACCTGGCATTTCCGTTGTTTCCGTTGGCCTGCGAACGATTTAGCATCGGGCTTCCACCCTCCAACCAGCGGAAACAGCCATGACCCCGGAAACCCAAGCCCTTGTGCGCGAATCCTTCGCCAAGGTCGCACCCATCGCACCGCAGGCCGCGGCGCTGTTCTACGGTAGATTGTTTGAACTCGATCCCACGCTGAAACCTCTGTTCCAGGGCGACATGACCGAACAGGGCCGCAAGCTCATGACCATGATCGGCACCGCGGTCGCCAACCTGAACAAGCTGGATGCGATCGTGCCGGCGGTGCAGGACCTGGGCCGGCGGCACACGAGCTACGGTGTGCAACCGCAACATTACGCCACGGTCGGATCGGCGCTGCTTTGGACGCTTGGCCAGGGCCTGGGGGATGCGTTCACCCCGCAAGTGGAGGCTGCCTGGACAGAGGTCTATACGGTCCTCGCCACGGTGATGCAGGACGCCGCCGCCTGATCGCTGAGACCGCCCGAGCGGGCGCCGTCGTCTGCGTGCCAGGTCGGCAAGGTCGTTGAAGATACCATTCTCGAAGACGCCAGGCGGGGTTGCTCACTGGGCAGCACCACGGCCTGGCGCCGGCCCGCCCGCAGCGCCCCTCTGACACAAACCACCCATGGGTGCGGAAACATGCTCGCCACGGACCGCGACACTGTTTTCCTGTCGCGAGACAAGGCAGAATGGGACCGATCCCGGTTCTGGCATGAACAGCGTTTTGCCCTGATCCGTCAGGGATAGGGTCGTGAACCAGGGCGGAGGTGGTGAGGAACATGGACGGCAACCGGGTGGTGCTCGCGCTGGTCAAACAGGCGCAGGACGCGGTCGGCCGGGACTGGTCCCAGGCCGCCACGCTTGCAGCCGAACTGCGTAACCTGTTTCCCGACCATCCCGCCGGCTATCAGATCGGTGCCTCCAGCGCCCGCGCATTAGGACGCTTCGGAGACGCCACTGCCTTGATCGTTGAAGGCGCATCGCGTTTTCCGGAGGCTATCTGGCCCTCGGGCGAAATGGCCTGGACCGCCCGGGCCCGTGGCGACAACCAGGAAGCGCTCCGCCTGGCCGCCGAATTGCGGGACAGGTTCCCCAACGATGCCGATGGATATCACCTGGGGGCAATCTGCTCACGTGCTCTGGGCTTGTTGGATCAGGCCGCGGATATCGCCACCCGGGCCCAGGCGCGCTTCCCGGCCCTGGCATGGCCCATTGTGGAAATGGCCTGGATCGCGCACGCGAAAGGGAACCACGAGGAGGCTATCCGCCTCGCCGCCGAACTTCGCGAGTGGTTTCCCGATAACGCCGCCGGCTATCAGGTCGCCGTCATCAGCGCCCGTGCGCTCGGCCGGTTCGAGGGGATCGGCGCGATCCTCGCGGAGGCGCAGGCACGGTTTCCGACCCAGACATGGCCCGTGATCGAAATGGCATGGGTCGCCAGGGCGCGGGGCGAGCACGGGGATGCCGCCAGCCTCGCTGCCGAACTGCGGGCCAGCCTGCCCGATGACCCGGTCGGCTACCAGGTCGGCGCCATCAGCCTGCGAGCATTGGGTCGGTTCGACGACGCGGCGGCGATCCTTTCGGAGGCCGGTGCCCGCTTCCCGACCCATGCATGGCCGTTGGCGGAAATGGCCTCGACCGCTCGGGCGCGGGGGGACGACCAGGAGGCGATGCGCCTGGCGGCCCAATTGCGGGAACGTTTCCCTGGCGACCCGGCCGGGTATCAAACCGGCGCCGCCAGCGCGCGAGCACTCGGGCTTCTCGACGAGGCCACCACGATTTTGTCGGACGCACGCATGCGTTTCCCGACGCATGCCTGGCCGTTGGTGGATCTGGCCTCGGCCGCGAAAGCGGCGGGCGACACGGATGCAGCGATCCGCTTCGCCACCGAACTGCGGGAGCGGTTTCCCACCGAACTCGCGGGCTATCAGATCGGGGCGACCGGCGCCCGGGAGCTGGGGCGGTTCGATGAGGCCGCGGCGATCCTGCGGGACGGCATGGCCCGATTCCCGACCGCGCTCTGGCCATGGACCGAATTGGTGTTGACGGCGCGCGCGAGCGGCGACACCGATGGCGCGATCGAATTGGCCGGCGAACTGCGGGTGCGGTTTCCCGACAACCCCACCGGCTATCAGATCGGCGCCACATTTCTGCGGGTACGCAATCGGCTGGACGAAGCCGAGGCGGTTCTTCGTGAGGCGTTGGAGCGTTTCCCGGGCCAATCCTGGGCCGAACACGACGCGGCCGAGACAGCCAGGATGCGCGTCAATCGCACCGGCGCCGCACATCTGGTCGACAAGCTGCAAGGTCCGGCCGGGACGATCCTGATGCAAGGGGGACGGCCGCGCCCGACCGGCGGGAAGGTCGTCGTCGTGCTTGGGATGCATCGCGCCGGTACCTCGCTGTGTACCAGGATCGTGCAGCAACTCGGCATCGGTCTTGGCGGCCCGTTGCTGACCGCGGACTTCGACAACCCGGATGGCTACCAGGAGCACAAGGCGATCGTCGACTGCCACCGCAGCCTGTTGGAGGCGCTGCATGTCGAGTGGGACACGATCCGATCGATCCAACCGGCGTCCGCGGCGTTTTGGGAGAGTGAGACGGCGGCCGCGACGCGAGACAGGTTGAAGCAAATCGTTGCCGGCCAGGTCAAAGCCGTGGGCGGCGTCTGGGCGTTCAAGGATCCGCGCACCACAGGCTTCATTCCGCTTTGGAAAGACGTGTTCAACGACCTCGACATAGAACCGGTCTGGCTTCTGTCCGTCCGCGATCCCCGCGCCGTCGCGGCGTCGCTGTTCACCCGAAACCGACTTCCCGTGGCGCTGGGCGAGTTATTGTGGTTGGAACATTACCTGGATGCTCTGCGCCATCTCGGGTCCGAGATCGCCGGCATCGTCCACTATGAGCGGTGGTTCCCCGCCCCCATTGCCCAGGTCCGGGATGTGGCGAGGATGATCGGCGGCGCGGCGGAGGATGTGGTCGAGCGCGCCGCCGGCTCCGTCCGCGCGGAGTTGCGGCACAACCGATCCGACCAGCATACCTTTAACCTCGACCTGACCCGCCAGCTTCACGCCTGGCTGTTGGCGGACCGCCCGGATCTGACGCGGCTCCAGCTTGAGGCGACGACGATGTGGCGCGGCCTCGCCGCCGTGGGGCGCGACTGCGTCGCCGACCCGGAGCAGACCTCCAGCCAGATGCCTGCTCCGTCCTGACTTCGCGGGTGGCGATGTGATCCAGGTGAGTCTCGGGTGTGCGCGGCGGCCGAGCGCCGGGTTGGTTGGGGAACGCGAGGAGATTGAAGGCTCGTGTGGTGTTTGTTGTTGATGTGGCGGTTCCCACAGCATGACCCTTGCGGGCGGCCCTCCATGCTCGGGCCGAGCGGTGGGAGTGACGGAATCAACAACCAACGCCGTGAGAGCCAAATCAAGACCGTGCGAAATCAAGGAGAGACCAGTCGCTCGACCCACTCTCAACCGATCAGATTGTATCGCGGTGGGTATCACGCATGCAGGAAAATCGAGCCCGCCGGGTCTGCACCAGACGGACCAGCCGGATGACACCGTCATTTTCGCCACCCCGTGTAACGTCGCCGCGGTTAGGCGCGACCCACTATCGCGTGCCCCGTGCAAAGGGAGTTCCCGGCCGTGTTCCTTCCCGCATCCCGCTCCGTCACATCTGGGTCTGCCCCTCGGCCGAGGGGCGGCGCGCCGTCGCGACGCGCGCTCCTGTTCGGCGCCGCGAGCGCGGCTGTCACGCTGGCCGGATGCACCCACGAACCGATGGTCGACCTGGCGATGCTCTACAGCGTCGCGGCGCGGCATCACGGCCTCGACCGTAACCCGGTCATCGTCATCCCCGGCCTGCTGGGCAGCCGCCTGCGCGATCCCGCCTCCATGCGGATCGTCTGGGGGGCCTTCGACGGCAACGCCGCCGATCCCGCCACCATGGACGGCGCGCGTCTGGTCGCGTTGCCCTTCACCGACATGACGACCCCCGGCGCGGGCGTGACGCCCGACGGGGTGCTCGACCGCATCCGGATCCGCGTCGCCGGCATCCCGATCACCCTCCAGGCCTATGCCGAGATCCTCAACACCCTGGGTGTCGGCGGTTATCGCGATGAGGCGTTGGGCCTCGCGGGGCAGATTGATTACGGGTCCGACCACTTTACCTGCTTCCAGTTCGCCTATGACTGGCGACAGGACAATGTCGTGAATGCCCGCAACCTGCTGGCGTTCATGCGGGAGAAGCGGGCCTATGTTCAGGCCGAATACGCCCGCCGCCACGGCGTGCGCGACGCACCCGTGAAGTTCGACATCGTCGCCCATTCCATGGGAGGGATCGTCGCACGCTACGCCATGCTCTATGGCGGCGCCGATCTGCCGGAAGATGGCAGCTTGCCTCCGGTGACATGGGAAGGCGCCGAGTACATGGGGCGTTTGATCCAGGTTGGCACGCCGAATGGCGGATCGCTCGATGGGTTTCGCGTGCTGGTGGACGGGCGGGATTTCGGCACGCCGATCGTGCCGCGTTACACCCCCTCGATCCTCGGCACGTTTCCCTCCCTGTATCAGTTGCTGCCGCGGCATCGCGCTCGGCCCGTGGTGCTGGCGGGATCGCCTGACACGGCGCTCGACCTGCACGACCCCGCGGTGTGGCAACGCATGGGCTGGGGTCTAGCCGCGCCCGGGATCGAGGCCGACCTCGCCACCCTGATGCCCGGTGTGCCCGCCGCCGCGGACCGCCGCCGTTTCGCCCTCGTGTTGCAGGCCCGCCTGCTCCACCGCGCACGCGCCTTCGCGGCGGCGATGGACCGGCAGGTTGCACAGCCTCCCGGGACCGAACTGATGCTTGTCGCCGGCGATGCGATTCAGACCACCGAGCGGATGATCGCCAATCCTGAAACCGGACGCGTGACGCCCTGGCGCACAGCGGCGGGCGATGGGACCGTGCTGCGCGACTCGGTGCTGTTGGATTTCCGCCAGGGGCAGGAGGACCGTGCGCCGTTCGTCAACAGTCCCATGGGGTTCCGGCGGGCCCTGTTCCTACCGCGCGAGCACCTGGATATCACCCGCGATGCCACGTTCCGGAATAACATCCTGTTCTGGCTGCTGGAGGAGCCGCGTCAAACCATGCCAGGCATCAACCCAACCAGCCCGCCGCCGGTCGACCGCGCGGGCCGACGAGGCTACCAGGCGCGTACCTCCAGCCAAGTGCTCTGATAGATCGCGCCCTCACCCATGTCGGTGTAGCCGTCCGAGCAGAGCATGTTGACCGTCCCCGACACCGCCTCGCTGTCCGGGCGCTGGCCGGGGACCAGCACGACACCTGGCTGGACCTCATCGCGGACATGCAGCACGAGGCCGATCTCGCCCCGATCATTGACCAATCGTACCTTCTGCCCATCGACCAGTCCGCGCCTGGTGGCATCGTCTGGATGCAGCACGGCGCAGGGTGCGCCCTCCCGAGCGCGTAGGAAGGCAACGCCCGAAAACGCGGTGTGGCTTTGGAAGTAGCCCGGTGTGGTCAGCAACCGCAGGCCGTATTTGCCGCTTTGAGTGGCTTCGGCCGGATCGGGGCGCCAGTCGGGCATCGGCGGTAATCCCTGATCCGCCAGAGTCTGCGAATAGAATTCCAGCCGCCCGGACGGCGTGCGGAACACCTGCCCGGCCCGTGTGGCGATGGATACCGGCGCGCCATCGGCCAGCGTGACCGGATCGAACCCGGCCGCCGCCCCGCCCGCACCCCGGAACAACTCCTTCAGAATGTCGCGCGGCTGCATGGTGAACACCGCATCCGTCAGGCCCATCCGTTTCGCCAGTTCCTGGGTCAGTCGGAAATTCGACCAGGCCTCGCCCTGCGGTGCCACCGCGCGGTGGCTGTATTGCATGTAGTAGGTGCCATAGGAGCGGAAGAAATCCTCGGTCTCCAGATAGGTCGTCGCGGGCAGCACGATATCGGCATAGCGCGCGGTGACCGACAGGAAGGGATCGTGCACGACGGTGAACAGATCATCACGCATCAGGCCGGCGCGCATCCGAGCCGTATCCGGGTTGGTGATGGCCGGGTTGTTGGCTGCGATGAACAGCGCCTGGATCGGCGTGTCGGTGTGCTGCAACAACGCCTCCCCCAGTTTCAGGTGATTGATGGTGCGGGTGGCGGCCGGGCCGGACGGCTTGCGCACCGCGTTGTAGTTCAGGTCGAAGGAGCCCGCGGTGGCCAGCAGTGCGCCGCCTCCGTAACGGCCATAGGCCCCGGTCACGCCGGGCAGCAGGGCCACCGTGCGCAGATTCTGGCCGCCATCGGTGAAACGGCTCATGCCGAAGCCGATGCGGATGAAGGATTTTTGCGCTGCCCCGTACAGCGCGGCAAACCGCTCGATATCCGCCACGGGAAGTCCGGTGATCTCGGCAACGCGTGCCGGGGTGAAATTGGGCAGCACCTCGGCTTCCACACGCTCGAAGCCCAAGGTGTGTTCGGCCAGATAGGCCCGGTCGACCTTGCCGTCGCGCACCAGGATATGCATCACGCCCAAGGCCAACGCCGAATCGGTGCCGATCCGGATCGGCAGATAGAGATCGGCGTTACGGGCCGCCCGGGTGCGGCGCGGGTCGATCACCACGAGCTTCACGCCGTGCTTGCGCAGGTCCTCGATCTTCGCCCACAGATGGACGTTGGTGGCATGCAGGTCCGAGCCCCAGCCGACCACCAGATCGGCCTCCGAGATCGATTCAGGGTCCGCGCCGCCGATCGGTCCGACGGTCGCTTCCCAGGCTGCGTCGCTGCATGAATCACAGACCGTGCCGCCCCACAGCCGGCTGGTGCCCAGCGCATGGAACAGCCCGTTGGTGAGGCCGCGATTGATCAGGCCCTGATGCGCGCTGTAGGCGTAGCCAAGAATGGCGAGCGGCCCGGACTCCGCGATGATCGCCTTCCAGCGGGACACGATGACATCCAGCGCCTGGTCCCAGGTGATCGGCTCGAATTGACCGGAGCCTTTCGGACCGGTGCGGCGCAGCGGCGTGGCCAAGCGTTCCGGGGAATGTACCAGCTCGGTGTCGCGGTTTACCTTGCCGCAGGCGAACCCCGCGGTGAAGGGATGGTCGGGATCCCCCTCGATCCGCACCACGCGGCCATTATCGACATGCGCCAGCAGGGAGCACATGTCCGGACAATCATGCGCGCATACGACCCGAACCGTTTCCATGCTCTGTCTCCTTCACTGGCGCATCCTGCCAGCGTCCCGGAATAGCACGATAGGACCAGATCGGGCACAAAACCCCGGACCCATCGAGGTCGGAGCGCGCCGATAGTAGGCAAGCGAGGGGGAAGCGCCGACCTGTGTCGAGTCCACGGCGCCGGGAGCGGCCCATGCCGCCGACCCGGCGATGGAGAATTGGCGGGGTCTGGACGATCCGCGGGAAAAACGGGCCGCCGCTCGCAAGTCAGCGCCGGAAATGGCCTCGGTCCGACCTGCGCCGCTGGCGGCCGCTGGGGGAAGGCGGTTGAGCGGTCGTTGGGTTGGACAGCTTGACCGCTGGTGTTGGATCGACATGCCCGGTCTTGTCGGACGGACACAGTCCATTGACGATGCTTGCGTAGCCTCGTTAACAACGACGTGGATTGCGGCGGAAGGCGCCTACTTTCGCCGCGGGTAACCCCATCCTGAAGGATCGACCATGACCGTTTTGACCCAAGAGCAGAAAGACGCTTTCTGGCGCGACGGTTGCCTGGTCGTCCCGGATGCCGTGTCCCTCGACCTGCTTGGCGCCCTGCGCGTGGAAATTGCCGGCTGGGTCGATGCGAGCCGAGCGCATAGCAAGCCGTTTGGACCGCCGACGGTGGATGGACGACCGCGCTTCGATATGGGATCCGAACATAGTCCTGAGCGGCCGGCGCTGCGGCGGATCAACAACCCGTCCGACATTTCCGATGCCTACCTGCAAGCGATGCGCGACAGCCGGATGACCGACATGGTCGCCGACCTGATCGGCCCGGATGTGAAGTTCCATCATTGCAAGATCAACCTGAAACTGACCGGCGCGAAGACCGAAGTGTTGTACCACCAGGATTTTGCCTACACCCCGCATACCAACGATGATGTCGTCACCGCGCTCCTGTTCCTCGACGACATTGACGAGACCAATGGCGCGCTGACGGTCGTCCCCGGATCGCATCGTGGGCCTGTCCATTCGTTGTTTGACGGCGACCGGTTCACCGGTGCGGTGGCGCCGGATCTGGAGAAAGACCTGCTGGCGCAGAGCGTGCCCTGCTACGGGCCGGCGGGCAGTGTATGCCTGATGCACACGCGGTTGGCGCACGGATCTTCGGCCAACAGCGGCACGAAGCCTCGGGGCCTTTATATCTGCGTGTATTCAGCGGCTGATGCGGTGCCCATCGCCCGCAACCCGATGCCGAGCACGCATGAGGGGGACATCGTCCGCGGGAAACCGGCGCGGTTCGCTCGCCTGTCGGCCGGGTTGGTGGAATTGCCGCAGCAGCCGAAATCCGCGTCGTTTTTCACGGTGCAGGGGCAGGCTTCCGCGAACGCGGCGGAATAGCTCGTACGGCCCTGTCCCGATACGGGGCGGGGCGATCGGCGATCGGGCGGGCGTTCCGATCGCGACAAAGGGCGCTGTCGCGATCAGACGACAGAGTGTTGCGTTGCGATCCGCGCTACGGGTGGGCACCGGCTGTCGCGATCGGAGCACTTGGTTTCGCGTTCCGGTTCCCACGACGGGTGGGATCGTCCGTCGTGAGCGGAATACCGAATGTTGTGTTCCGATCCATCGGACGGGTGGGCACCGTTCGTCGCGATCGGAACCCCAGCTCTCTGATCACGCTGACCGGACTGCAACAGCGTGTAAACGATGCAACAAAGCCGAGAGCTGGAGCGATTTTCCGTTTCCGGCCATGGTGAAACCGCTCCAGCCCGCATCATCAGGGAATCGCCGATCCATGAGCCGCTTTATCGGTGCCATCGACCAGGGCACCACTTCCAGCCGTTTCATCGTGTTCGATCGTGCCGGCACCACGATGGCTCATGCCCAACGGGAGCACCGGCAGATTTTCCCGCAACCCGGCTGGGTCGAGCATGACCCAACGGAAATCCGCGACAACGTCGTCATCGTAATCGAACAGGCGTTGCGGGAGGCCGGGCTGACCGCACGCGACCTGGCCGCGGTGGGGGTGACCAACCAGCGGGAAACGACGGTGCTGTGGGATCGCGCGACCGGACGACCGGTGCACAATGCGCTGGTGTGGCAGGACACGCGGGTCGATCCCCTCGTCGCCGAGTATGCGCGCCATGACGGGCCGGATCGGTTCCGTGCCAAGACCGGGTTGCCATTGGCCAGCTATTTCTCCGCCCTGAAACTGCGCTGGCTGCTGGACAATATCCCAGGCGCTCGGAGCCGGGCCGAGGCGGGCGATCTCCTGTTCGGCACCATCGATAGTTGGATCCTGTGGACCCTGACCGGGCAGCACATCACCGACGTCACCAATGCCAGCCGCACCCAGTTGATGAATCTCGCCACCCTGCGATGGGATGACGACCTGCTGGCGGCCTTCGGTATTCCACGCGCCGTGCTGCCCTCCATCGTCCCCTCGTCCAAGGTGTACGGGCAGGCGCTCGGCCTGTTGGAGGGAGTCCCGGTCGCCGGCATCCTGGGCGACCAGCAGGCCGCGCTGATGGGGCAGGCCTGTTTCGAACCCGGCGAGGCCAAGAACACCTACGGCACCGGCTGCTTCCTGCTGATGCACACGGGCACGCAACCGACGCAATCCCGCCACGGGCTACTGACAACGGTGGCGGCGAAGCTGGGGGATGCTCCGGCGACCTATGCGCTGGAGGGCTCGATCGCCATGACCGGAGCCTTGGTGCAGTGGTTGCGGGATAATCTGGGCCTCATCAAGGCCAGCGCGGATATCGAGGCACTGGCGAACTCCGTCGCCGACAACGGGGATGTGTATTTCGTGCCGGCATTCTCCGGCCTGTATGCGCCGTATTGGCGAGCCGATGCGCGCGGGGTAATCGCCGGGCTGACCCGGTTCGCCTCGGCCGGTCATCTGGCGCGGGCGGCGCTGGAGGCGACGGCGTTCCAGACCATGGATGTCGTCCGCGCCATGGAAAAGGATTGCGGATTCCCGCTGCGCAGCCTGCGCGTCGATGGCGGCATGGTGGTCAACGAGACCCTGATGCAATTCCAGTCGGATATCCTGGACGTGCCGGTGGTGCGTCCGGCGGCGATCGAGACCACCGCCCTCGGCGCCGCCTATGCCGCGGGGTTGGCGGTCGGTTACTGGCGAGGCCTGGACGATCTGCGCGAAAACTGGGTCGCCGCGCGCCACTGGGTGCCCGCGATGGACGCGGACCGACGAACCGAGCTGGCTGGGTCCTGGGCGAAAGCGGTGGAGCGGTCGCTGGGGTGGCGGGCGTAATGGTCGTTGGTGCCGTCCGTATCGTCGCAACAACCGTCACCATCCTCCAGCGCTCGGTCCTAGCATGACGAAACGGAGCTGGCCGCGATGCGTCCTGACCGTCGGCACACTGATCCTGCCCCTGATCCTGTTTGCCCCGCCGGCCCAACTCACCCCGCTCGCCCACGCGGCAACCCGCGTGGTGTCGCTGAACCTGTGCACCGACCAGATGCTGGTCCTGCTGGCGCCGGAAAAAGCCGCGGCGCTGTCGATCCTGGCCCGGGACCCGGCGCTGTCGTTCGTCGCCAACCAGGCGGCGGCACTGCCCATTGTCCGCCCGTCGGCCGAGGCCGTGCTGCGTCTGCGCCCCGATCTGGTGCTGGCCGGGCCGTATGGCGCGCAGGCCGTGCTGGGATTGCTGGAACAGCACGGGGTGCGGGTGCTCCGCCTGGATCTGCCGCGGGACTTTCCCGGGATCCGAGCCTTCACCCGATCCCTGGCCATGACGCTAGACGCTCATGATCGGGGGGAGGCGCTGATCGCCACCATGGACCGGCTGCTCGCCCAACCGATCGAGCGCCCGCACCCGGTATCCGCCGTCGCCTGGCAACCGCGCGGCTATACCGCCGGTCCGGAAAGCCTGATGCAGGCCGTGTTCCAGGCCGCCGCACTGACCAACGCATCCACCGGACAGCGCCTGGCGCTGGAAGCCCTGGTGCGGCACCCTCCCGAGCTTCTGGTGGTTTCGGGCACGCCCGCCTTTCCGTCCCTCGCGACAGACCTTCTGGACCATCCGTCCCTGGCAGGGATCCCGCGTCGTGTCGTGCCGAGTGCGCTGACCATCTGCGCCGGACCGTTCACGGCGCAGGCCGTGGCATTGCTCGCACGATGACGGTTCAGCCGCCAGATCCAGTTCGGCTGGGCGTTCGATGGGGTCCCCGTGTCGCGTTGCCCGCGATGATTGGACGGTTGGCGGTACTGCTGGTCGGGGCCTCGGCGCTGTCCCTGCTGATCGGTGACGGCTTCATCGGTACGGCCCCCTGGCCGGTGATCACCGATATCCGTCTCCCGCGCATCCTGCTCGCGGTGCTGGTCGGCGGCGGGCTCGGCCTGTCGGGCGCCGTGCTGCAGGGCGTGCTGCGCAATCCGCTGGCTGATCCGGGCCTGCTGGGAGTGACGGGATCGGCGGGCCTCGGCGCGGTGGTGGTGTTCTACTGGGGGCTCGCCGCCTCGTTCGCCCCTGCCTTGCCGCTGGGCGGCCTGGCCGGAGCCGTGGCCGGGACCGCCTGCCTGCTGCTCTTCGCCGGCCGCACCCCGTCGGGCCCTTCGCTGATCCTGGCCGGCGTGGCGGTCTCTGCCGTGGCCGGTGCCCTGCTGACCCTGGCCCTGACCCTGGCGCCCAACCCGTTCGCCCTGGCCGAGGTGACGTTCTGGCTCCTCGGCGGGTTGGAAAACCGCACCCTGTTCCATGTCGCCCTGGCCGCGCCGCCGATCCTGCTGGGAGCCCTGATCCTGCTGCGGCTGGGCCCGGGCCTGGATGCGCTCAGCCTGGGCGAGGACACCGCCGCCAGCCTCGGCGTGCCGGTTGGGCGTACCCTGATGCTCGCCGCCGCCGGCACCGCGTTGGCGGCGGGCGCCGGGGCCTCGGTCGCCGGAGGGATCGGGTTTGTCGGGTTGGTGGTGCCACATCTGCTGCGCGCCCGGATGGGAGAACGCCCCAGCGCGATCCTGCCCGCTGCGTTCCTGGCGGGCGCCTGTCTGTTGCTGACCGCCGACACCTTGCTCCGCCTGCTGCCCTGGGTGCTGCCCTTGTCCCAACCCCCTCCGCTTGGCGCGCTAACCGCGCTGTTCGGCACGCCCTTCCTGGTGGCGATCGCGCGACGGATGGCACCGTGATCGGGCTGACCCGCCAGACCGTCGCCCTCGGCGGGCGCACGATCCTGCGCGATGTAAGTTTTACGCCCCGGCCAAGGGAGTTGACCGCGCTGTGCGGACCGAACGGCGCCGGCAAGACCACGCTGCTGCGGGCCTTGGCCGGCCTGCTGCCCAACACCTCCCGTCCAGACCCCAGGCAGGCCGCCTATCTTCCCCAATCCGCCCGTTCGGCCTGGGGCCTGACGGTAAGGCAGGTCGCCGAACTGGGACGCATCCCGCATGGTGATTCCAGCGCCGCACCGGTCGAGCGCGCCTTGCATCTTTGCGGGGTCGAGGCATTGCGGGACATCCGTATCGATCGCATCTCCGGCGGAGAGATGCGACGGGCCATGCTCGCCCGCGCCTTCGCCACCGAACCCGAGGTCTTTCTGCTGGACGAGCCAACCGCCGACCTGGACCCCGCCGCGGCGCACGACGTGATGCGCCTGCTGCGCCGCACCGCCGATGCCGGGCGGGCGGTGGTGGTCGTGCTGCATGCGATCGACTTGGCGTTGCGCTATGCGGACCGGGTGGTGCTGCTGCGGGATGGCCGGATCGAGGCCGATCTTCCGGCGAGCCAGGCCCTGCCCAAAGCCGCTGCCCTGTTCGGACTGCCCTACGGTTTGGATCCAACACCGCGCCTGTTGCCGCCGAACTGATGCGCCGTTCCTTCGCGATCGCCGTCGCGGCCTCCCTGCTGCTGCATGTCCTGCCGCTGGTGACGTTCCTGCTGTGGCATGAACCGGCGCGCATGGTCACGCCGCCTGCCACCGATCCGAACCCGGCGGACCAGGGCACCGTGGAACTGGTGATGGTCGAGCAGCAGGGCGCGGGAGAGCCGCAAGCCGCCCCCCAGGTACGGCAGCCAGAACAGCCGCAAGAACAGCCGCCAGAACGGCAGCCAGAACAGCCTCGGCACGTGCCACGAGAGGTGGAGGCACCGGAGCCGCCGGCCATGCCGCCACCGACCCCGACAATCGCGGACTCGCTGCCTTTGCCACCACCGCCACCACCAGCGCCGCCGCCGCCGGAATTGCCGCCGGACTTGTCCGAAATCGCGGAGCCGCCGCCGCCACCTCCGGCGCCGGAACGCCCCGACGCGGCACCGCAAGATCGAGCCGAAGACGAGCCCCAACCTGCCCCAGATCGACCTGCCCAGGTCCCACCGGAAACGGTGGCGGCGCAATCCACCCCGACGCCCCCCAGACAGGCGACGGCGCCGGAGTTCAACCTGGGGGGGACGGACAGCCCGTCGAACGCCATCGTTCTGGGGGACAGCGTGATTCCGGCCAGCCCGGATGACCAGTCCCGCAACCGTCCGCCCGTCTACCCGATCGAGGCGAGCCGGCGAGGCCAGCAGGGCACGGTCACCTTGCTGATCCATGTATCGCCGCTTGGGGTCGCGGTGGGCGCGGATGTGCTGCAAAGCTCCGGCCACACGTTGCTGGACCGCGCCGCGCAGGACGCGGTGATGACCTGGCGGTTCCGTCCGGCGGTTCGCAATGGTGCTCCGGTGCCGTTCGACATGGCGATGCGGTTCATCTTTGCGCTCGAATAGACCATCCGGCGAATAAACCATCCGGCCCGTTCGGCCGGCACAGGAAGGGATCGATCATGGTGCGGATAGACAGGGTGGTGACACGGGGCGGCGACCGCGGGGAGACCTCATTGGGCGACGGCCGCCGGGTCCGCAAGGACGATGCGCGGATCGAGGCAATCGGCGCGGTCGATGAAACCAATGCCGCCATCGGCGTGCTGCGGTTGCATACGCGTGATCTGCCGGACACCGATGCGATGCTCGCCCGTATCCAGAATGATCTGTTCGACTGCGGCGCCGATCTCTGCGTGCCCGGGGAGGCCGGCGACCGGCTGCGCCTGACCGATGCCCCGGTGGCTCGCCTGGAAGCCGAGGTCGAGGCGATGAATCAGGCCCTGCCAACCCTGACCAGTTTCGTGCTGCCCGGCGGCAGTGCCGGCTCCGCCCATGCGCATCTCGCCCGCGTGACGGCTCGGCGAGCAGAGCGGGCGGTGGTGGGGATGGAGGATGCCAATCCGGCGCTGCTGCGGTATCTGAACCGGCTGTCCGACCATATGTTCGTGCTGTCGCGCGTGCTGAACGCCAATGGGGCGGGCGACGTGCTTTGGGTGCCCGGCGCCAACCGGTAGGGCACAGATCGGGCCGCGGCCCTGACTTGAAAGCGCCAGAGCGAGTTCACCACGGCTGCAAACGGCAAACCGCTTGAAGCGCAACGACCTCACACTGCTCTGCCGTGAGGTCGTTGCTCGCCTTTACAACGATCTACACGGCGAAACTGGTGGCCACTCAATATATCCCGCCGTGTCGCCTACGCCGCCTTTGCCATCTCCCGCAGCACGTACTGCAAGATTCCGCCGTGCTGGTAGTAACCGACCTCATCGACCGTATCGATCCGGCAGGTCACCGGCACCCGATCGCTGGTGCCGTTCGTCCGGTGGATCACCAGGGTCAGGTCCATGCGTGGCTTGATATCCTGCAAGCCGACGATGTCGATGATCTCGTCTCCGGTGATGCCCAGGATCTTGCGGTCCATGCCTTCCTTGAAGGTCAAGGGAAGCACGCCCATGCCCACCAGGTTGGAGCGGTGGATACGCTCAAAGCTCTCGACGATCACAGCCTTGGCCCCCAGCAGGAACGTGCCCTTCGCCGCCCAGTCGCGCGATGACCCGGTGCCGTATTCCTTGCCGCCGAAGATCACCAGCGGCACGCCTTCCGCCTTGTAGCGCATCGCCGCGTCGAAGATCGGCATTTGCTCTCCGGACGGCAGATGTTTGGTCATGCCGCCTTCGACGTTGTTCAGCATCTCATTGCGGATACGGATATTCGCGAAGGTGCCGCGCATCATAATTTCGTGGTTGCCGCGGCGAGCGCCGTAGCTATTGAAATCCTTCTGCCCGACCTGCCGCTCCAGCAGATAATCGCCGGCCGGGGACGTCTTCCGGATGGATCCCGCCGGGCTGATATGGTCGGTCGTGATCGAATCGCCCAGCTCCGCCAGGATACGAGCCCCCACCACGTCGCCAACCGGCTTCGGCTCCATCGTGATCCCCTCGAAATAGGGCGGGTTCTTCACGTAGGTGGAGCCGTCGGACCAGCGATATGTGGCGCTGTCGCCCTCGACCTCCAGCGCCTGCCACTGCTTCGGTCCCTTTGTCACTTCACCGTAACGCTTCAGGAACTGGTCGCGGGACAGCGAGGTCGCGATGACGTCCGCGATTTCCTTGTTGGTCGGCCAGACGTCGCGCAGATAGACCGGCTTGCCGTCGTTGCCGATACCCAGCGGGACGGTGGTGATGTCCTCGGTCACCTTGCCCAACAGTGCATAGGCGACCACCAGTGGCGGCGAGGCCAGGTAGTTCGCCCGCACATTGGCGTGCACCCGGCCTTCAAAGTTGCGGTTGCCGGAGATCACGGCGGTGCCGACCAGCTTGTTGTCCTCGATCGCATCGACGATGGCGTCGTCCAGCGGCCCGGAGTTGCCGATGCAGGTGGTGCAGCCATAGCCGACCAAATTGAAGCCGATCGCGTCCAGGTCCGCGGTCAGGCCGGCCTTGTCCAGATACTCGGTCACCACCTGCGATCCCGGGGCGAGCGAGGTCTTCACCCAGGGCTTCGGCCGCAGACCCTTCGCATGCGCCTTGCGCGCCACCAGACCGGCGGCGACCAGCACCGATGGGTTCGATGTGTTGGTGCACGACGTGATCGCCGCGATCACCACATCGCCGTGGGTCAGTTCGTAGTTCTTGCCCTCGACCTTCACGGACAGCCCGACATCGCTGGCGGGGACGCCCAGACCCTTGGTCAGGTCGGCGTTGAATGATGTGGAGATGTCCTTCAGCAGCACGCGGTCCTGCGGACGCTTCGGCCCGGCCATGGACGGCTGCACCGTGCTCAGGTCCAGTTCCAACGTATCGGTGAAGACCGGGTCGGGCTGACCGGGCTCACGGAACATGCCCTGAGCCTTCAGATAGGCTTCCACCAGTGCGATCCGGTCATTGTCGCGGCCGGACAGCCGCAGATAGTCCAGCGCGATCTTGTCCACTGGGAAGAAGCCGCAGGTGGCGCCGTATTCCGGGGCCATGTTGCCGATGGTGGCGCGGTCCGGCAGGCCGAGATCGTCCAGGCCGGGGCCATAGAACTCGACGAATTTCCCGACCACGCCCTTGCGGCGCAGCATCTGGGTGACGGTCAGCACCAGGTCGGTGGCGGTCACGCCCTCGGCGGTCTTGCCGGTCAGGCGGAAGCCGATCACGTCCGGGATCAGCATGGCGATCGGCTGGCCAAGCATGGCGGCCTCGGCTTCGATGCCGCCGACGCCCCAGCCGAGGATGCCCAGGCCATTGACCATCGTGGTGTGGCTGTCGGTGCCATACAGCGTGTCCGGGTAGGCGATGGTGCGGCCCGCGTTCTGTGAGGTCCAGACGCATTGGCCGAGATATTCCAGGTTCACCTGGTGGCAGATGCCGGTGCCCGGCGGCACGACCCGGAAATTGCTGAACGCTTCCTGGCCCCAGCGCAGGAAGCGGTAGCGCTCCCCATTGCGCTCGAATTCGATGTCCTCGTTCTTGCGGGCGGCATCCGGGGTGCCGAACACGTCGATTTGCACCGAGTGATCGATGACCAGGTCGACCGGCACCAGCGGGTTCACCTTCTGCGGATTGCCGCCGAGGCGGGTGATGCCATCGCGCATCGCCGCCAGATCGACCACCGCCGGCACGCCGGTGAAATCCTGCATCAGGATGCGGGCGGGCTTGAACGGCACTTCCTTCGACGAACTGCCCTTTTCCAACCACCCGACCACCGCCTTGGCGTCATCGACGGTGTAGCTGCGCCCATCCTCGAACCGCAGCACGTTTTCCAGCAGGACCTTCAGGCTGACCGGCAGGCGGGAAAAATCGCCCAGGGTCTTGGCCGCTTCCGGCAACGAGAAGTAGTCGTATTGCTGACCGGCCACGGTCAAGGTGCGGCGGGTTTTCAGTGTGTCCTGACCGAGTGTCGTCATTCGCCGGTTCCACCCTGTTTTGCAGGGCGCCTCTTGTCTTGTTGGGGCGGCGGAGGATGGAGCGCGCGCCGCGGATGCGATAGGGATATGAGCGGCTTAAAACACACCGGCCGGCACTCGTCCATCGGGCGATGATGCCGGCGGTCCGGTGAGGGATTCAAGGGTGCTGAGGCCAGGGTGCTGAGAGCAGAGGGGTTGGCGGCGTTCCGCGGGGAGCGGCTGGTGTTTCGCGACCTGGGCTTCTCGGTGGCAGCCGGCGGCGTCCTTGTGCTGGCCGGGCCGAACGGGTCGGGCAAATCCACCCTGCTGCGCGTCCTGGCCGGCCTCGGGCGTTTGGCGGCCGGACGCCTGCTTTGGCACGACACCGACGCGCTGGACGATCTGACCGGGCATGCGCACCGGGTCGGATATGTGGGCCATCTGGATGCTGTGAAGCCGGGGCTGACGGTGGAGGAAAATCTGCGACTCACGCCCGGCCGACCGAAAGGCGAGGTCTCGCGCGCGTTGGGGGTGTTGGGGCTTGGGGAGCTGGCGGATCTGCCGGCGCGGATGCTGTCGGCCGGACAGAAACGGCGGCTGGCGCTGTCCCGACTGGCGCTGTCGCCGGCACCGCTCTGGCTGCTGGACGAACCCACGTTGGGCCTGGACATCCAGGCGATCGCCCGCTTCGGGGATATGCTGTCGGCGCATCGGGCGGCCGGCGGTATCGTTGTGGCCGCGACCCATATCCCGTTGCCGGTCAGCGACGTCGCGGAATTGCGGCTGGGATGAGCCGGTCGCCGGAAGACCGATCATTGGCCGGGTTGGCGCTCGCGGTGCTGCTGCGGGAGGTGACCTTGTCCTTGCGGCACGGGGCGGACAGCCTGGCGGCGCTGCTGTTCTTCGTGTTGGCCGCTTCCCTGTTTCCCCTGGCCATCGGGCCGTCGCCCGAGACCCTGGGTCGCATCGCGCCCGGCGTGATCTGGGTCTGCGCCCTGCTCGCCGCGTTGCTGCCGCTGGACCGCCTGTTCGGCGCGGATTTCGAGGACGGATCGCTGGATCAGCTTCTGTTGAGCGGCCTGCCCAGCGGTGCGATCGCGGCGGCGAAGGCCCTGGCGCATTGGGTGGTGACCGGCGTGCCGCTGCTGCTGGCCGCAGGTCCGCTGGCGGTGATGCTGCATCTGCCGGAGGACGCGATTCCGGCGCTGCTGGCCGGGCTGCTGCTGGGCACCTTGCTGCTGTCACTGCTGGGTTCCACCGCCGCTGCCATCGTCCTGGGCGCGCGCCGGGGCGGGGTGTTGCTGCCGCTGCTGGTGTTCCCGCTGGCCGTGCCGGTGCTGATTTTCGGGGTGGGTGCGGCGGATGCCGCGTCTGGTGGATTGTCCCCTCGTCCGCATTTGCTGCTACTGGGCGCGATGCTCGCCGCCGCGTTGCCGCTGTGCCCGTTGGCGGCGGGCGCGGCGTTGCGCAGCGCGGTCGAGTAGGTGGGACGCCGTTATCGGATCAATTCTCAAGTGCCAATGAGCGGCAGTCTCTCTGGGCGCAGTCTCTCTGGGCGCAGTCTCTCTGGGCGCAGTCTCTCCCGGCGCAGCCTCGGCGTGGCGGGCGTTTCGGCGATTCTCAGCCTGGGCGCCGGGAGGGTATGGTCGGCGGAGGTGCTTGTCGAACCGAGCCTGCGCCTGCCACCTTCGCCCGATGGCGCGCGCCGGGTCGCACTGACCCTTGATGCCTGCCCGGGTGGTTTCGATCGGCGTCTGGCCGAAGCCCTGGTCGAGCAACGGGTGCCGGCGACCATCTTCGTCACCGCCCTATGGATGCAATGGAACCCGACCGGACTGGCCTTTCTCCTCGCCCACCGCGACATCTTCACCCTGGAGAACCACGGCGCTCGGCATGTGCCCGCCGTCCTGGGAGATGCCTGGGTCTTCGGGCTGCGGGCCGCCGAAACTCTGGATGCGGTGCGACGAGAAGTCGCCGATGGTGCCTCCGCAATCCACGCGGCGACGGGCGTGTCGTCGCGATGGTACCGTGATGCGACCGCCCGCTACAGTCGGACCGCGATCACGATGATAGAGGCGATGGGCATCCGGATCGCCGGCTTTTCGCTGAACGCCGATATGGGGGCTTCCCTACCGGCTGGCACCGTCGCGGATCGGATCGTCCGGGCACGCGATGGTGAGGTGATCCTGGGCCATATCAACCAGCCCAACCGGCCGAGCGGAGCAGGGATCGCGGGTGGGGTGAGGGGCTTGCGGGCGGCGGGGGTGGTGTTTGTCGGGTTGGGGTGACCAATTTATCCTAAATTCGGCAGTTGAAGTCTAACCGCTGGTTTCGACCCGAAAGACACCCTATTCCCTGACCTCAATTTTCACATTGGAAGGCATCCTTTCGGGCACAGCATTTCAAAAAATGGTGACGGGACCACAGGTTTAAAATTTCACCTACAGATACGGATTTGGAATATATAATAAGTCATTGAAATCACGATATTATTCACCAGACACTAGTGCATTCGGAGGTATAGTGACACAGTGTGCTATCATAAGGGAACATGAAACGCGGAGATCCACTCGCTAGACGTACACGCCTACGAAGCAAGACCCGTACTCGCATAGCAGGTCACACTGACACCGCCGAGATCAAGGAACGCATCCAGGCGCTTTTGCGGGCCATCGTGATTGCCAGGGATTGCGGCTGTATCCTTCGCGACGTCCGCCACTGCAACGGCCTTCCTGGGATTCCTGGGGTGGTCCTACAGGCTGACCGCCTCATCACCCGTGCGAATTCGGCCACTTACGCGGACACGAGGCTGGTCGTTTGTGTCTGCCGGCCCTGCCATGCGTGGAAATCCTGCGGCAGCAACCGACAGAAAGCCCAGTACGATGCTTTGGCGCGTACCCTGCTACCGCCTGACCGAGTGGCGCTTTGGGACCGATGCGAACAGGAAAGCTGGTGCCCGCACCGGACGTTCATGTCGGATTGGAGGTTGGCCGAGGTGGTGCTGAAGCAGGAAGTGGCAACCCTGGGGAGCGTTGTTACGCGCTCCCCCTGATTGGTTTACCAGTGCAGTTTTACTTTGGTGCCGCACAGGATTTGATTCGCCATATTTAGCAACTCGCGTGGTTTCCACCCGTTGCTACCTGGAATGGCAGGGTCGGCTTTTCCCCAGTTCCAGGCGCCAATTGTTGGCACGCGTTCATGGAGATAAAAGATTGCGCCTGAATCGTCGTGTTTTAAGCCACCTTTTATGCGCCGGAACTGCTTCCGTGTTACTACTTTCTTCGACATATTTTACTACGATCGCCTTTCATAAAGCGCGGTCAATTCCGCGTGTCCAAGTAAATACCCGATTTCAGCGCACATGTCAAGTAGTCCGGTGGGGTCTGACGGTCTTTTTTCTAGTGCGACATTGCAATACTATGCGCCAACCACCATATCCACGTTAGGACGATTGCAACCGCAGAACCATCGCCGTCTGTCAACTAAATCTCATGATATGTTTATACAGTGCGCTTGGCCTTTACCGCTCGTCCCAGGACGAGTGTTGGTCAACACCAAAAATCGCCCTCGGCTCCCGGTACTGTGTCGGCCGGAGCGAGCAGCGAACCGTCGACAAGTCGAGGCCGAGCACAGTCTCGCCCCTGATGGCTATGCCAGGCTTTCGTTATAAAATTGGCTTTCTGCAAGTGCCTTTATAGATGTTTCCAGAGAGTTGGCAATTAGTCATTGAAGCACTGATGCATCCGTTACCGACCCTGGATTGAATGAATTGGCCAGAACGGCGGTCTATTACCCATGTCTCAATACCTTGGGAAAGTTGTCCATCTGTGGATCGACCTACTATGAAATTGTCTGTGACACTACTGATAATGAAATCGAAACTGTGCCACTTCGCCCGCATGCTCTGGATATCGACTACAAGGTCCGACAGTTCCACGCCGTTGTGAGTCCTACATTTAAGCAGCAGTTCCGACGCATACGCCGGCGTGGCCGCGCACCAGACTAGCACTGCCACAGTTGTCACTAATCGGAATGTTTTGGTGTATATCATCATGTTACGACCACCAGCTTGCTGGTATCCTGTTAGCATGACAGGCCCAGTGATGGAACCCCGAGGACCTTAGCGTGGTATCATAACGCTGTATGACCTTACCCTCCCGGCGTCGACGATCTGCGACCTATACAAGAGCCGTTGGCGGGTCGAACTTTTCTTCAAGTGGATCAAGCAGCACCTCCGGATCAAGAGTTTCTACGGAACCTCCGAGAATGCCCTGAAAACCCATATTTCGATCGCGGTGTCGGTCTACGTGCTGGTCGCCATCGTCCGGAAGCGGCTGAAGCTGGAGGTCTCGCTCTACACATTGATGCAGGTATTCTCGGTGACAGTATTTGAAAAAACCTTGATAGAATCGGTGATCTTACAAACGGCCGACAGTTCCGAATACCTCACGGATGATAGCCAATTGAATTTGTTCGATGATTGGCCGGACAGCAGTGATGGGCTGACTTGAGCGCTCCAACACCGCATGGCAGCATCGGTCCGCGCCCTGATTCTCTCGCAAGGTAATGATCAAACTATTTGGTTCTTGTGGCGTTATCCGTTGGTTGCCCCAAATTGGGGGCTGACCATCCCGTCCCTAATCGGTCGAGCCGGCCGCACGGAGCCCTCGGCAAAGGTGAGAAACGTGGATCGCAGCTCTGTGCAACTCTGTGTGCACTCGGTGTCCCTTGCTTGCTGATCGCGCCACAAAGATGCGGCCCGGCGCCACGATCCGCGCGGTATCCGGTCTGTCCGTTGCGTCCAATCCGCCGGCGAGTCTGAACCGCGTAAGCAAGGGACACCGAGTTCACCGAGTGCACACAGAGTTGCACAGAGCGAGAAATCGACGCGTCGCGTGGCATTCGTCGCCATGGGCCGGACAATGCCGACAAGAGACGCCATAAGAGCCAACTATTTTGGCTTTCTTTGCTGCAATACGAACAACGATTATGAACAATCAATTATTTGATGTGGGTTTGTCAAAATAGGATCGCCCTTGGTGACAGGGGGCCTGGAATCAACCCGGGGGCTCGGATCACGAACGTGCCGCGTGCCGTCCCTTAAGCGGCGGGGTGCCCGACGCCATCAGGCTGGCTGGTTCCACTGGAACTGCGGGTCCAACGGAAACGCCGGTCGCCGCACCTTGCGGAATGTCAGTTGCCCGTAATCGGACGTGCACACGCCGACCCCGGCACATTCAACGATTTCCCGCGCGATCTTGCCCAGGTCCGCCCGCCAATGCACACGGCTCTTGATCGCAACGTATTTCTTCTTCGACGGGTCGATGCCCAATACCTGCAACATCTCCTGCGCCGTCGGCTCGATATGTCGGCTGAGCAGCACGATCTGGATCTTGCCGGTGTCCAGCACGGCGGTCCGACCCATGTAGATACGCAGACCGGGGGTCAAGCCACCCTTCAAGGTGAAACTGCCGGACGAGATCGTCTGCACCGTGCCCGTCACGGTCAGCGGAGAACTGGCGACCGGCAATTGCGGCATCGGCAGTTTGGCGCCGATCGTGAGTGTAACGGTCGCGCCGACACCGGCATCGATTGCCTGCTGGACTGCCTCGGGATCGTAGATGCCGAAGAAGACGACATCATCCAGATCCTGGCGGATGATTTCCCGCAAGGTGTCGGTGGTGTCCATCGTCCCGCCACTGGCGCAGTTGTCGTAATGATCCAGCAGCACCACGGGCAGCAATCCCGGCTCCCCCAGCGCCTTTGCGCGTTTGACCGAGGCTTCCAGAGGCTCGATCTCGAACATGAACTCCCGGCGCGCGTTCCAGGCGGTGCTGATCAGTTCATCGACCATGGCTTGAGCGTCTGCCGGGTTGTTGTCGGTGACAACCACGGCGGACAGGCCGGCCATTTCCACATCGGCATGCGGAAATCCCACAAACAGGCTGGCCGCCAGCGCGCGTCCGCTGGCTTCCCATGCGGCGCACATCGCCTGCAAGTCCCGGTTGGGAAACTGGTGCGTGCCCTGCGCCATGACATGCGGCAGCATCGGCGCTCGCCCCCAGGCACTGGTGGGAGTAACCCGCTTGTGCATCACCCGAAGCAGGGCACGGGCGGCGCGCTCCGCCGTCTCCCGCTGGTCGACATGCGGATAGGTCTGATAGCCGGTGACGATCTGCGCGTTGGTCACCATGGCGTCGAAGATGTTGGCGTGCATGTCATAGGCGACGCATAGCGGCGTGACCGGATCGATCGCCCGGATGCGGCGCAGCAACTCGCCCTCCCCGTCGTCGAAATGCTCCGCGACCATGGCGCCATGCAGGTCCAGCCAGATGCCGTCGAAGCCGCCCTTGGTCACCTCATCCAGGATCAGGCGGCAGAAGGTTTCATAAGCCTCGTTGTCCACCGCACCGCTGGGGGGCGCGCTGGCGCAGACCGGGACCACCACCTCGGCGCCGAGTTCAGTTGCCACCGCCAGATAGCCGCCCATGCAGGTGCCGGTGCCACGGTAATGGTCGATGGCTGCCTGGCCTTGCAGCAGCGTCTTGCCGTCGCGCGCGAAGCGCTCGAGCTTCGTCGGCACCGGAGAGAACGTGTTGGTCTCGTGTGACATCGTCGCCAGCAACAGCCGCATGGAACCCACCTCAATCACGGATTTCGACCGGGCAAGCATAGAGTGCGTGCGGCGCCTCTGGCTATCCGTCAGCCTCTCAGGGCAACCGGGTGAAGGAAGCAAAGCCCCGGGGCTCCGCCCCGAACCCCGCGAGGGGCTTTGCCCGCTAGACCCCCACCAAGGCTGGGCCTTGGATGCCGTTAATTGGGGTCAGGGACGCAAGGGGGCCAACTCGGACGTTGTAACGCCATGGTCGGCCCCCTTGCGTCCCTGACCCAAAAGATCGCGGTCCAGGGGCCGCGCCCCTGGTGGGTTCGAAGGGCGAAGCCCTCGCGGGGTTCGGGGGGTACAAACCGGGCACATAGGTAACACTTTGGACCGGGCACATGGGTAACAGCGGAAGCTCGGCATCCGGAGGTAACCCCGATGCCCTGGACCGAGCAAAGTGTCATGGATCTGCGTATGT
>Ga0082335_1003187_pt1 | contig 27617 bp, 26 predicted proteins | sample Subgrocontami58m_FD_72375 | JGI IMG/M metagenome (GOLD analysis project Ga0082335, IMG submission 72375) | Subsurface groundwater microbial communities from S. Glens Falls, New York, USA - GMW37 contaminated, 5.8 m (SPADES assembly) (version 2) ...
GACCTCCCCGGGGGGCAGCCCCGGTGGGTGGCCAGGGGCCGCGCCATGTGGCGGGAGCCGGCCGTATTCCTTTTCGACGAGCCGCTGTCGAACCTGGACGCGAAGCTGCGCGTGCAAATGCGCCTGGAAATCCAGAAGCTGCACCGCAGCCTCGGCACCACCAGCGTGTATGTGACCCACGACCAGGTCGAGGCGATGACGCTCGCCGAGCGCATGATCGTCATGAGCGCAGGCCGCACCGAACAGGTCGGCGCTCCGACCGAGGTTTATCAGCACCCGGCGACCCAGTTTGTCGCCGGTTTCATCGGCTCGCCGGCGATGAACTTCCTGCGCGGCCGAGCCGACGCCGGCGGGCTCACGCTTGGCGACGGCGCGCACCTGGCCGTACCCGTGCCCACGGCGCTGGCAGGGCGCGAACTCGTGCTCGGCGTCCGACCCGAGCACCTTGAGGTGTGCGCGTCGAGCGAGGCTCTATTCACCCTGCGCACTGAAATGCGCGAAATGTTAGGCGCAGACACCCTGGTGCACGGATTGTTCGGCAAAGAGTTGCTCGTCGCGCGCCTGTCGGCCGCGGAGCATCCCGCGCCAGGACAAGCGCTGCCCCTGCGCCCCCTGCCGGGATGTCTGCACTGGTTCGATGCCGCGAGCGGCGCACGGCTCGAGGCAGTATGAAACCCTGGCCGTATCCGCGCATTATCGCCCACCGCGGCGGCGGCACGCTCGCGCCGGAGAACACGCTCGCCGCCCTGCGCAAGGCCAAGGCGCTTAGCTTCGCTGGCGTCGAGTTCGATGTCATGCTCGCCGGCGATGCCACACCGATCCTGATGCACGACGAGACGCTTGATCGCACCACCGGCGGCAGCGGCGCGATCGCGCAAACCGCGTTTGCCGCGATGCGCTCGCTCGACGCCGGCGGCTGGTTCGCGCCGCAATACGCGGGGGAGCCGGTACCGAGCTTCGAGCGCGCGGGGAAGCTATGCGTTGAGCTTGGGCTCTGGGCCGATGTCGAGATCAAGCCGGCCAAGGGTTACGACGCCGCAACCGGCAAGGCCGCCGCGCTTGCGGCGATGGAACTCTGGCGTGATGCGCCGCTGCCGCCGCTCCTGTCCTCGTTTCGGCCCGAAGCGCTCTCCGCCGCCAGGGAAGCCGCGCCGCAACTCGCGCGCGGCGCACTGACAAGAAGCATTCCGCCCGATTGGCAACAGCGGCTGCAGGATCTGGACTGCGTGTCGCTACACTGCGACTATCGCATGTTGCTGCCGCAGCAGGTGCGCGCGGTGCGCGACGCGGGTTACTGGATGCTGTGCTACACGGTCAACGATCCGGCGATCGCGCGCGTGCTGTTCGACTGGGGCGTGGATGCCATCGTCACTGACCGGCTGGACCTGATCGCGCCCGATTTTCGCTAGCGGCGCCGGATTACTGCGTATCGCAGTTTCGCGTTGGACTTCCGTCCATCGGGACCAGGATCTTTGCGTATACCGACTGCTCTTCTCGCATTGCGCAACCTCCAAGAACATTTGCCACCGTCGCACCCAGGTGCGAAAAAGTGTCGCCGCTACCTGCCTGCACATTTTTGACCAAAGTCAACAAAGTCAAGGATGTTGCCCGCAGTGCGGGCTGTTTCCCAACGGCTGAATCGTCCCTTGGTCTGGTAGTACAAGAATGGCTAAGAACCCATGACAACAGTCATGTTGTTCCGGCCCGATTTCGAGGAGCACGCAAGGAGCCGCGTGGGAAAGGAAGGGTCCCGCCTCTTCCGCGGCCTCTCGTCTTGTTGCAGACTCTAAGGACGGAGCTGGAGAGCATTTCCCGCGGTTTGCGTCAGGGAAACCAACATTTCGCGCAGAGACGCTATCGCGAACGGTTCGATCTCGCTAGACTTGCATTCTTGCCAGGGAGGAAACCCTGCGCATTGCCGCCCGAGCAAGCTATTGATACTTAGGATGTCCGAGATATGAACGAACGATTCGAACCCGCTTCAAATGACAGCGCCCCAGAGGCGCAGGATCGGATAGCCGGCGAAGCCGCGCGCTGGGAAAAGGAGCGCTATGCCGCTGCGATGGCGGACCATCCGGAACGCCGTCCTTTCGTCACCGATGTCGGCATCAAGGTAAAGCCGCTATATACGCCGGCCGATCTTGCCGAGAGCGGCTTCGACTACCTGTCCGATCTCGGATTTCCGGGCGAGTATCCGTTTACGCGCGGCGAACGCGTCGGCATGAACCGCACCGAGCCGTTTGTCGTCTCGGCCTATTCAGGTTTTGGCGAGGCGAGCGAGTGCAACAAACGCTTTCACAAGCTGCTCGGGTGGGGCGCGGAGCAGATCCTGATCGCGCTCGACCTGCCCACGCAGTGCGGATACGACTCGGACCATGTGATGGCGACCGCGGAAGTCGGGCAGGTCGGGGTCGCGCTGTCCTCGCTCGCGGACATGGAAGCGCTGTTCGACGGCATTGCGATCGAAAAGGTCAAGCGCATCGGCACCCTCGGCAATTCGATCGGGCCTATCGTGCTCGCGATGTTCGCCGCGCTGGGCGAGCGGCGCGGGCTCAAGCCGGCCGATTACACGGTCAACCTGCAAAACGATCCGCTCAAGGAATACATCGCGCGCGGCACGCAGATCCTGCCGGCCGCGCCCGCGGCGCAGCTCGCGGCCGATTGTGTCGCCTGGTGCGTCGATCATGCGCCAGGCTGGTCGCCATTGACCGTTTGCGTCAACCACCTCAATGCGGGCGGTGCCGGATCGAGCCGCGCGACGGCGATCGCGCTCGCCAATGCGATCCATTACATTGACCTGCTGCTCGCCAAAGGCTATGCGATCGACCAGGTCGCGCCGCTATTGCACATGTTCCCCGATGAGCGGCACGATTTCTTTGTCACCATCGCCAATCTGCGCGCGCTGCGGCGCGTGTGGGCGCGTCTGATGAAACAAAGGTTCGGCGCGACCAAGTCCGAAGCGATGGCCTTGCGCACGACCGTCTATGGCCACGGCCAGGAGGCGCTGGCGGAGCCGCTCAACAACATTGCGCGCATCGCCTACGGCACCCTGGGCTACGTGCTCGGCGGCGCATCCTACGTGTACATCGCCGCCTACGATGAAGCGGTATCGACGCCGACGGAGGATTCGATCCGCGTCGCGCTGCGTACCGAGGAAATCATCGCTCACGAGCATGGGTTCACCGATACCATCGATCCGCTCGGCGGCTCCTATTTCGTCGAATCGCTCACCGGCAAGGTCGAGGCGCAGATACTCGCGGCGCTAGCCGAAGCCGAGGCGGCAGGCGGTGCGCTGCGGGTAATCGACGGCGGTTTGGGGCGCAGGTGGATGGCCGAGGGCGCGGTGCGGCGCCAGCGCGCAGTTGATTCCGGCGACCGGCCCTGGGTGACGGTCAACATGTGGCCGCAGCAGCCAAACGTTCCGCACACCGCATTCCGCATCGCCCCGGAGACGACGCGCTGCCAGATCGAGCGCCTGCGCCAGGTCAGGGAGAGCCGCAACGCGGAGCGCGTGCGCAACGCGTTGATTGCGGTAGACGACGCCTGCCGCAGCGGCGACAATATGGTCGCGGCGACGCTGGAGGCGGTCAAGGCATACGCGACCGTCGGTGAAATCGCCGAACGCTGGCGCAGCCATTACGGGGAATTTTCCCCCTCCACGGATTATTGATTGATTTTGATCGGAAATGAACATGTCTGAAAAAAGCAAAATGCGCGTACTGGTCGCGAAAGTCGGCCTGGACGGCCACGACGTCGGCGCGCGGGTCGTAGCGCGTGGACTGCTGGACGCGGGTATGGAGGTCATCTACACGGGCCTGCGGCGCACGCCGGAGCAGGTCGTGCGCGCGGCGCTCGAAGAAGACGTCGACGTGATCGGGATCAGCATACTTTCGGGCGCCCACCTTGCCCACCTGTCGAAGATCCGGCGTCTGCTCGACGAGCAGGGCGCGGCCGAACTACCCATCATCGCGGGCGGCGTGATTCCGCAGGAAGACATTCCGCTCTTGAAGGATGCCGGCATCAGCCGCGTATTCCTGTCCGGAACGCCGATTGCCGAGATCGCCGACTACATCAGCCACATCAGGGACCAGGCATGAATGCAGAGCCGCTATCCCGCGTCCTCGCCCTATGCGCCGCGATGACCTCGATCAACTGGTTGCGCGGCGAAGGCGCAGGGGCGCGCGCGAATTGCGCCGGCCTGGGCCAAGCCGATACAGGAGCGCCCGCGTGAACGATCGCCTCGCCACCATCGATATCCGCCGCACCGCGCGCACCATCAGCGCGGTGGAGAACCGGCGTGAGGACGCCGACGAAATCGTGCGCCGTGCCTATCGCGCCGCGCGCCACGTGCCGGTGGTCGGCATCACCGGCCCGCCAGGCGCCGGAAAGTCGACGCTGGTCGACTGGCTGGCGGTGCAATGGGCCGAACGCGGAGAGAACGTCGCGGTGCTGGCAGTCGACCCTTCCAGCCCGTTTACCGGGGGCGCGGTACTTGGCGACCGATTTCGCATGGAGCGCGCCGCTTCGCATCCGCGCGTGTATATGCGCAGCCTCGCGTCGCGCGGGCAACTCGGCGGCCTCGGGACCACCACGACAGACATCGTGGTGGTGCTCGGCGATCTGGGCTTCGATCGCGTGCTGCTGGAGACCGTCGGTGCCGGTCAGACCGACGTTTCGGTCGGCATGGTCGCCGATGCAGTCCTGGTGGTGACGGTGCCTGGCCTGGGGGACCAGATCCAGGCATCCAAGGCCGGCATACTCGAGATAGGCGACCTGTATGTCATCAACAAGTGCGATCTTCCCGGCGCTCAGGCGGTGGCGTCGCATCTCGAGGCTAACCTCGATCTCGTCTATCCTGGTCCGCCGGGGCGCAATGCCGCGCGCGCCGCGGAAGTCGCGCCGCACGGCAACGAGGCACAGCGACGGCGCCATGGGGATGCGACGGACGCGCTCGGCTTCTGGCGGCCGCCCGTAATGCTGACCTCGGCGCGCGATGGCGGTGGCGTCCCCGATTTGGTCAAGACCGCGGATGATTTCCTTGCCTGGTCGCGCGAGACCGGCCGCTACAGCGTTCGGGTGGCTGAGCGCCTGCGCTCCCAGGTGCTGCGAACGACCGAGGGACGGCTGATGCAGCTTTGCCTTTCGGCCGGGAAGGAGCGCGACCTCCATCTCGCAGCGCTGGTCGAAGCGGTCGCGCTCGGCAGCGCGAGCCCGGAGGAGGCCGCGGCGCGCCTGATCGGAAACCTGCTGCAAAGAGGGCAGTAAACGAACCGAAGCGCAGGCTAGCGTCCCGCGCCGGTCAGGTGCCTGCGCCCTGTTTCATTCGCTCCAGAAAAGGCGTGAGCAGATCGATGGGCAACGGAAACACGATGGTCGTATTCTTGTCGGCGCCGATGACCGTCAGCGTCTCGAGATAACGCAACTGGATGGCCTGCGGCTCCTGCGACAGCACCCTCGCCGCCTGGAACAGTTTCTCCGATGCCTGCAATTCGCCCTCCGCGTGAATCACCTTGGCGCGGCGTTCGCGCTCGGCTTCGGCCTGGCGCGCGATCGCCCGGATCATGGACTCGGTCAGGTCGACTTGCTTGATTTCGACGTTGGTGACCTTGATGCCCCAAGTATCGGTTTGCGCATCGAGCGCCAGCTGGATGTCCAGATTCAGTTTCTCGCGCTCCGCCAGCATGTCGTCAAGCTGATGCTTGCCCAGCACCGAACGCAGCATGGTCTGCGCGAGCTGGCTGGTGGCATTGAGGTAATCAACGACCTGGATCACCGCCTTCTGCGGATCCATGACACGCAAATACACCACGGCGCTCACTTTTACCGACACGTTATCGCGCGAGATGACGTCCTGGGTCGGCACTTCGAGCACAACGGTGCGCAGGTCGACTCTGACCACCTGCTGAATGACGGGAACGAGGATCACGAGCCCCGGCCCCTTGACCTTCCAGAAGCGGCCGAGGGTGAAGACGACGCCGCGCTCGTACTCGCGAAAGATACGCACGGCGTTGGCCAGAAAAAGCACCAGAACAAACAGAATGACGCCGGCGCCGATCGAGCCGAATAGCGGGTTCATTTTGCCTCCCTTTGTTGGACGGGTTCCACGGTCAAGAGCAGACCATCGATGCCGGTCACCCGCACCCGTTGTCCACGATCGAGCGGGATGCCCGAGCGCACCTTCCAGATTTCGCCGTGAATACGCGCATAGGCTGCGCCTGCGGCAACTTCGAATACTTCGCCGGTCAGGCCCAGCATCTCGTCGGAGCCGCTCGCCACGGGGCGCGCGCGCGCCCTGAGTGCAAGGTTAAGCACCAGCAGCAGGAATAGCGCGCCCGCGACCGCCGCCACGCCTATCAACGGCCAGGGAATGCGCATACCCGGAATGTCGCTATCGATCAGCATGATCGAGCCGATCACAAATGCCACGATACCGCCGAGTCCGAGGACGCCGAATCCCGGCGCGAAGTGCTCGGCCAGCAGCAAACCGGCGCCAAGCGCGATCAGCGCGAGACCGGTGTAGCTGATCGGCAGCAGCTGCAACGCGAACAGCGCGACGAGCAGGCAGATGCCGCCGATGACGCCCGGAGCGACGAATCCGGGGCTATAGAATTCGAACAGCAGGCCATAGATACCGACGAGGAGCAGGATGTACGCAATGCTCGGGTCGGCGATGACGGCCAATAACCGCGTGCGCCAGTCCGGTTGATATGCAATGGTTTCGGCGGCTGCGGTCGCGAGCCGCAACTCGCGGCCGAGCACCATCAGCTTTCTGCCGTCCAGTTGCGCGAGCAGTTGCGGCACGTCGACCGCGATCAAATCGATGACCTTGAGATCGAGCGCCTCCCGCGCCGACAGGCTGACCGCCTCGCGCACGGCTTTATCAGCCCACTCGGCATTGCGGCCGCGCAATTGCGCGAGGCCGCGGATGTACGCCGCGGCGTCGTTGGTCTGCTTGCGCATCAGAGTCTGCGCGTTCGACTGCGGTGCGGCATCCTTGCCGGCATTGCCCTTCGCGGGCTCCTTGCGCGCGGGCGCTTCCGGCTCGGACGCCGCACCGATCGCGATCGGCGTGGCAGCGCCCAGATTGGTGGCCGGCGCCATCGCGGCGATATGGCTCGCGTACAGAATGTAAGTGCCGGCGCTCGCGGCGCGCGCGCCGTTCGGCGCCACATAGCTTGCCACCGGAACCGGCGAGGCGAGCAGGTGGCGGATGATCTCGCGCATCGAAACATCGAGGCCGCCCGGAGTGTCCAGCGTGAGCACGACCAGTTGCGCGTTGAACTCGACGGCTTTCGCAAGGCCGCGCTTCAGGTAGTCGGCGCTCGCAGGCCCAATCGCGCCGCTTTGCGTGAGCATCAGCACCGGCCGCGCAGGCTCGCCAAATGCCGGTGAGCAACAACCAATCAGCAACAGCGCGGCACCCGCGAGCAAGGTGCCCCTGGCCATCCTGCGCTCCATGATGCATTCCGGTACTGCGTCAGGCCATGCTGATCGTGGCAGCAGCGCTCAGGAGCGCGCGGCAAGCTCGACCAGCCCCTGCACTTCTCCCATTTGGTCGCGCACCAGCCAATGCGTCAGATCGCCGCTCGATACGACGGCGAGCACCTTGCCCTTATCCACGATCGGCAGGTGCCGGAATCGCCGCTTGGTGACCAGCTCCATCGCGGCCGCGACGGTCGTGGTCGGCGGGGCGCAGTACGGGTCTTTGGTCATCACTGCGGAGACTTTCGTGTTGCGCGGGTCGAGGCCCGCGGCCAGTACCCTGTTCAACGCGTCGCGCTCCGTGAAGATGCCTGCCAACTCGTCGCCGTTCATGACGATCAGCGCGCCGATCTTCTTTGCCGTCATCAAACGCACGCACTCCATGACCAGCGTATCGGCTGCAACCGAGTGGATCGTCGCTCGCCCCTCGAATAATCTGCTCAACGGAGCTGCGCGCTTGTCGCGCAATCGCATGAAGTATACGTAACAGACGACGACTATCACGAACAGCAGAACCGCGTACAGCACCACAGTGCCTACGAACGTCTGTACCTCCTCCAACTGCGCGGCATGCGCCGCAGCAGCAAATAGTGCGAGACCAAAAGCGAAACCCGATTCATGAAGAAGCTTTCTCATCGCAATTCCTCCTCGACGATGGTCCAGACAATGAAACTACCTCAACGTTACGGCCGCTCGATTGCGCGCTCCAGACCGGCGTCCCCGGTATCCGCCGCAGTTCATAGCGGCTCGCTTTGATACATTGCGCCCGGCGACAGGCGACGTCAAGCGCCCGGCGAACGCGCCTCGCGCAAGCTATGCAGGCTGCCGCTGCGCGCCCCCCCGGGGCCAAGGACCGAGTTCCGAGCCCCCTGTTCCGAGCCCCCTGTCAACGAGCCCCCTTGGCTGCCGGCGCGGTTGGCAGGTAAAATTAGGGGGGGAGGAGGCGAACCATGCTAGCATCCGACCCTTGAACTATCCGGCACCGTCCCCATTCTAAGGGGCGTGCTTTTTTGAAGAAGAACCCTTCTTCTGAGGGGGCGGCGTCACCGGCGTTCGTTGTCCGCGGCGCGTGGCTCTTAAATAATAACTACTACGGACCTATCATCGATGATACGCATAGAACACTTGAGCAAATCGTTCGGTGCCATTAAGGCGGTGGACGATCTGAACTTCACCGTCGAGCGCGGCGAAGTGCTGGGCTTTCTCGGGCCCAACGGCGCCGGCAAGTCCACCACCATGCGCATGATAACGGGATTCCTGCCCCCGAGCGCCGGCCGCATCTCGGTGTGCGGAAACGACATTGCAGAAGCGCCGCTGGCGGCCAAGCGCCTGATGGGTTACCTGCCGGAGAATGCAGCGTCTTACCCCGACATGTCCGTGCACGGCTTTCTCGGCTTCGTCGCCGAGATGCGCGGGCTCACCGGCGATGCGAGGCGTAAAGCGATCAGCCGCGTGGTGGAGTTGTGCTTTCTGGAGTCCGTCCTTTACCAGCAGATCGATACGCTTTCCAAGGGCTACAAGCACCGCACCTGCCTCGCGCAGGCGCTGATCCACGATCCGGAGGTCCTGGTCATGGACGAACCCACCGACGGCCTCGACCCCAACCAGAAGCATGAGGTGCGCAATTTGATCCGCGACATGGGCAAGACCAAGGCAGTGATCTTCTCCACGCACATACTTGAAGAAGTGGATGCCGCCTGCACTCGGGCCATCATCATCGACCGCGGCCGCATCGTCGCCAACGGCACGCCGACGGAATTGAAGAACATGTCGACGATCGCCGGCGCCGTAACCATCGTGGCCGCAGGTGCCGATGCGGGCAAGCTCGCCGCACTGCCCGGCGCAGATAAGGTGGAGGCAATCGAGGCTGGCGCCCTGCGCGTCTATCCGAAGGAAAGAAGCGCCTCGGCCGAACTCACGCGCTCCATCATGGATTTGGTTGGACGCGAGGGCTGGAAAGTCGGGGCGCTGCGTACCGAAGAGGGGCATCTGGATGAAGTGTTCCGGCGCATCACGCTGCCCGACACCGCACCCGCGCCGGCGCGCGCGCCCGAAACCTCAGCGCCAGTATAGGACCGACGACCATGAACAGCAGCACTGCACATATCAAAGCCATCGCCAAACGCGAGCTGGTGAGCTATTTCACTTCACCCGTCGCCTACGTATTCCTGGTCATATTCCTTCTGCTGACGGGGTTCTTCACTTTTACCGTGGGCAATTTTTTCAGTCGCGGCGAGGCGAATCTCATCTCGTTCTTCACCTGGCACCCTTGGCTTTATCTGGTGCTGGTGCCGGCGATTGGCATGCGCGTGTGGTCGGAAGAGCGCCGCTCGGGCACCATGGAGCTGTTGCTCACGCTGCCGGTAAATCCGTGGGAGGCTATCCTCGCCAAATACCTCGCCTCCTGGATATTCCTCGCGATCGCCCTGGCTCTCACTTTTCCGGTGGTGGTAACGGTGAACCTGCTCGGCGCCCCGGACAACGGACAGATCGTCGCCGGCTACCTCGGCAGCCTATTCCTGAGCGGCGCCTATCTCGCCCTCACCTGCATGACTTCGGCCATGACACGCAATCAAGTGGTCGCTTTCATACTGTCAGTGGTGCTGTGCCTGTTCCTGATACTCGCCGGCTTCAATCCGGTGACCGACATGCTGACGCGCTGGGCCAGTCCCGCAGTAGTGGAAGTCGTGGCGGCCTTTTCCGTGTTGACGCATTACGACAGCTTCCAGAAGGGCGTCGTCGACCTGCGCGATCTGGTGTATTTCTTTTCCCTCATTGGATTCGCGCTCTTTGCCACCGCCCTCATCATACGCAACCACCGTGTCGGATAAGAACATGAAAAAGTACGAAGCCATTCTCTACTCTGCCGTCGGCATCGCCGCGCTGTTCTTCATCCTGATCGCCATCAACTATCTCGTCTCGCCCTTGGCACTGCGCGCCGATCTGACGCAGGGCAAGCTGTACACGCTCTCTGACGCCACCCGAAACATCCTGCAAAAGCTCGATACTCCGGTAAAGCTGCGGCTGTACGTTTCCAAGGGCGATAGCGGCATGCCGGTGCAGTTGCGCAGTTTCGCGCAGCGTGTCGAGGACATGGTGAACGCATTCAGGGCGGCCGCCGATGGCAAGGTGGTTGTCGAGCGCTACAACCCCAAGCCCGATTCCGACGAGGAGGATGCAGCCCAACTCGACGGCATAGAGCCGCAAACGCAGTTTTCGGGTGAACAGTTCTATCTGGGCCTATCCGTATCGCAACTCGATCGCAAGCAGGTTCTGGGCACGATCTCGGCCGAGCGCGAGCAGTTGCTCGAATACGACCTGATCCGGGCAATCGCCCGCGTCGCCAGTGCGCAGAAGCCGACGATCGGAGTAATGAGCGCGCTGCCGATCCTGGCGGAGCCGGCGAACATCATGGCGCGCCAGATGACCGCGCCCTGGGTCCTCGCCGGAGAACTGAAACGCGACTTCAACGTAAGACAGATCGCCATCAACGTCGATTCGATCGACCCCGAGATCAAGGTGCTGCTGGTAGTGCAGCCGCGCGACATTACGGAGCAAACGGAGTACGCGCTCGACCAGTTCGTGCTGCGCGGCGGCAAGCTGATCGCTTTCGTCGATCCGTACATGTTCTTCGACAAGCAACCCAATCCGATGATGCCGCAGCTGCCCGGTCAGCCGGGCGCATCCAGCCTGCCGAGCCTGTTCAAGGCCTGGGGCATCAATTTCGATCAGGGCAAAGTGATCGCCGACGTCACCTACGCATCGGGTGCCGGCGAGCGCTATACGCCGACGGTGCTCACGCTCAATCGCACTGCGCTCAATCACGACGATGTCGCCACCAGCCAGATCGATTCCCTGCTCTACGCGTTCGGCGGCGTGTTCGACCTCGGCAAACTCGCGCCGGGACTCAAGGTTACCGAACTCGCGCGGACCTCGCCCAATTCCATGCCCGTCGACAACGTTGTCGCCTCGCTCTCAGGTGATACGGCGATGAAGGGATTCCTGCCCACGGGCAAGAGCATGCCGCTCGCGCTGCGCCTCACGGGCAAGTTCAAGACCGCCTTCCCCAACGGCAAACCGGCGCCGTTCGGCGCGAGCGCGGACAAGGACAAGAAGCCTCTCGCGGAACCGGCGCAGCAATGGAAGGAGGCCGCGGCCGAGAACTCCGTGGTCCTCGTGGGCGACGCCGATATGCTGGCCGACGGCGCGGCGGTTCAGGTGCAAAACATATTTGGCCAGAGGATCGTCGTCCCCAGCAACGGCAACTTGGCATTTGTCCAGGGGATGGTCGAGCAACTCTCCTCGGGACAGGATTTGACCGGCCTGCGCACGCGGGCCTCGGCGCTGCGCCCGCTGACGGTGGTGCGCGAGATGGAGACCAATGCGCAAAAGCAGTACTTCGGCAAGATCAAAGCGCTTGAGGACGAAGTAATTCAGACCAACGACAAGATTCAGAAGCTGCAGCAACAATCCGGTGGTGCGAAGACGGCGCAGATCATGTCGCCCGAGCAGCAGGCCGAACTCAATCGGTTCAAGAAGCGCGTACTCGAGACGCGGCAGGAACTCAAACAGCTGCGCAAGAAACTGCGCCAGGAAACCGAAGCCTTGGAGTTCTGGACCAAGGTCGCGAATATCGCCGCTATCCCGCTGCTGGTGACACTCTTCGGCCTGGTGTTTGCGGCGATACCGCGTCGGCGCGCGAGCGCGGTCAAAGTGGTAATCGGGAGGAGCGCAGCATGAATAAGCGCGTAGTCGCTGTCCTCGCCGTACTGGTGCTCCTGCTCGGTGGCGCGGCGCTTTACCGCTACCAGCGTGATGCAGCCTCGCGGCCCGCCGCGGGCGCGCACTTCGGGCAGCCGCTGTTGCCAAGCCTGAAGGCCAGCGAAATTGCGAGCATCGTCATTCGCGAGCCCGCCGCGACGCTCACGCTCGCGAAGAAGGACAAAGTCTGGACCATCGCGGAAAAGAACGGCTTTCCTGCCGATCTCGACAAGGTTACCGAGCTGGTGGTAAAGGCGATCGAAATCAAGGTCGTCCAAAGTGAACCTGTCGGCGACAAGGACCGCTCACGCTTGACTCTGCTCGATCCGGGCAAAGCCGGGTCGAATGCAGAAGGGCAGGCGACCGGACTCGCGTTCAAAGCGGGCGACGGCAGGATACTGGCCGAACTGCTGCTGGGCAAGAAGTACTTCAAGTCCGAGCCAGAGGGCGATCCTGGCAAAGCCACTGGTGACGGACGCTTCGTCATGCTTGCGCAAGATACGAAGCAGGTATATATCGTATCCGAACCATTCCGGCTGGCGCGCGCCGCCGCCTCCGAATGGCTCGGCAAGAGCGGCTTTGGGATCGAGCGCGTAAAACGCCTCGAAGTGAATCTGGCCGACGGCGATGGCTACCGTATCGAACGCGAGACCGACGGCCCGGACTGGAAGCTGGATCGCGCGGGCGGCGGCAAGCTCGACAACTCCAAGGCCAACTCCGCCGTCTACAGTCTGAACAAGGTCGAAATCGAAGACTTGGCGGCGAGCGAAAAGCCCGAAGACAACGGCCTGGATAAACCGACCCTGGTCGAGGCAACAACCTTCGACGGCGTCAGCTACACGCTGCGCATCGGCCGGCTGGAGAAAGACCGTTATCCCGTTCGCATCGAGGTCGAAGGAACACCGCAGCGGGAATTCGAGGAACGCAAGGACGAGAAGCCGGAAGCCAAGACCGCACGCAAGAAATCCTACGACGAAGAAATGAAACAGCTGGGAGAGCGCGTCGCACGCGAAAAGACGCTCAAGGATTTCACCGTGCTCGTCGCGAAGAACCGGTTGGTCGAAGTGCTGAAGAAGAAGGGCGAGCTGCTGCAGCAAAAGCAGAAGGCCGAGGCCAAGGCGAAATAGCCGCATTCGGTGGCGCTTGGAATCGCGTCGCCGTCGCCGCGGCGTTTCGACATTGCGCGGACGAGCGCGCGCGCAGGGGGCCATGATATAATTGCGCCCGCAACAAGTCCCCAGCCGCACATAGCCGGCAACTGCAACTTCCTTTGAAATCCAATCCCTGTTCCGGAGCAATCAATGATTAAATTCTCCGCCGCCGTCGTACGTATATTGAGTGTCGGCGCGTCCATCGCTTTTGCCGCATCCGCCGCGGCCCAACAAGATTATCCCAACAAGCCGGTCCGCTTGGTCAGCGGCTATGCTGCGGGTGGCACCACGACCCTCGTCGCCCGTATGATCGGCCAAAAGTTGAGCGAAAGTTGGGGCCAGCAATTTGTCGTGGATAACCGTCCCGGCGGGGGCACCCTCATCGGCTCCGAATTCGTGGCAAGGTCGGCGCCGGATGGCTATACGCTCATGCTGGTGGACAGCGTTCACGTCCTCGCGCCTTTGCTGCTCAAGGCTCCCTACGATCCGATCAAGGACTTCGCTCCGGTCGGCACCGTCGCGTCCACCGAATTGGTCTTGATGCTGCATCCCTCCCAGCCGCCCAACAATCTGAAAGAGTTCATCGCCTATGCCAAGACCAAGCCCGGGAAATTGAATTACGCGACGCCCGCCATCGGCGGGTCGCAACACCTGGCGACCGAAATATTCAATATTGCCGCGGGTATCCAAACGCAGCATATTCCCTACAAAGGAGCGGGTCCGGCTCTCATAGGACTCGTCGCGGGCGAGGTGGACATGTATTTTTCGACCACCGCCACCGGCGCGCCGCATGTCAAGGCCGGCAAAATCAAAGCGATTGCGATCACCGGGAAGAAGCGCTCGCCGCTCCTGCCCGGTGTGCCGACTTTCGACGAGGCCGGTCTGCCGCACTTTTACAATCACAAACGCGCCCCGTATGGCATCGTGGCGCCAGCCGGCACGCCTAAACCGATTGTCGACAAGCTGGCGGCTGAAATCGCAAAGTATGTCGCGCAGCCGGCGTTCCGCGAATCGCTGACCACCCTGGGGCTGGACCCCTACGCCGCCAACTCGAGCGAGTACGCGGATGTGCTGAAGGCAGGATTGGCCTGGAACGTCGATACCATCAGCGTGCTGAAGAAGAAGGGCGTCAAGTTCGACTTCTGAGCGCGGCGGGCAGCCGCCAAAGCTAGCCCGCTACCTGCAAAATCCGCGCACTGCCGACAGGGTGTTGATCAAGGGGGCGGCGCCCCTCAGGTTTCGTGCGGCACCGCAAGCGCCACCAGCACTCTCGACACCATGTTGTAGCCGGCGATGGTCGCAGCCAGCTCGACCAGTTCCTGCGCATCGAAGTGCTTCTGCACTTCGGCAAACAGCTCGTCGGGAACCTGCACCTGCTTGGTCATGGTGTCGGTATAGGCGAGCACCGCGCGCTCGGCCGCATCGAACAGGGGCGACACCTGCCACGCCATGAGCGCGGCAACCTGCTCCGCGCTGAGGCCTTCTTTCAAGGCGATCTGCAGGTGCGCGCGGTATTCGTAATCGGCGCCGTTGAGAATGGCCACGCGCATGATGGCGAGTTCGCGATAGCGGCCACCGAGCTTCGCCTTTTGCCGAATCGCGCTGAACATGGTCAGCCAGCCTTCCATCACGGGCGCGCTGTTCAAGAGGACCTTGTACAGATTCGGCAGCCTGCCGCCGCGTTCGGCCCTGATGCGCGCGAAAAGCGGCGCCAGTTCGGGGTGGTCCTTTTCTTCTACATACGGGACACGCATCATGCATTCTCCTCGCAATGAAACAATGAAATGCTGCCAGGCCGTACCGAACGCGAGCCTGGCAGGATGGCCTTGCTAGAACGGCAGCTCCGCGCCCGGCTTTGCCAACAGCAGCGCCGAACGAAATTCGGCCTGGATGCGCTCGATCGCGGCCTGCGTGTCGCCCTCGAAGCGCAGCACGATCACCGGCGTCGTATTCGAGGCGCGCGCCAGACCGAAGCCGTCCGCATATTCGACGCGCAGGCCGTCGAGCCTGATGATCTCGCGCGCGCCGGGGAAGTGCGCATCTTGCTGCATCCCGGCGATAAGCCGGTGCGCTTCGCCTTCGGCGAGCTTCCAGTTGAGCTCGGGCGTATTGATCGAGTCGGGCAAGGCATCGAGTACCGCGCCGGGGTCGCTCGAGCGGCTGAGGATTTCCAGCAAGCGCGCGCCGACATACTGCGCGTCGTCGAATCCGTACCAGCGCTCGCCGAAGAATATGTGCCCGCTCATCTCGCCTGCCAGCAGCGAGCCGCGCTCCTTCATCTTCGCCTTGACCAGCGAATGCCCCGTTTTCCAGAGCAAGGGCTTGCCGCCGCGTTCGCTGATCCATGAAGAAAGCCGGCGCGTGCACTTGACGTCGTAGATGATCTCCGCGCCCGGATTGCGTTTGAGCACGTCCTCCGCGAACAGCATCAGCTGGCGGTCGGGATAAATGATATGGCCACCCTTGGTGACCACGCCCAATCGGTCGCCGTCGCCGTCGAATGCGAGGCCCAGTTCCGCGTCCGAATTGCGCAGCGCGGCGATCAGATCCTGCAGGTTCTCCGGTTTGGACGGATCCGGATGATGGTTGGGAAAAGTGCCGTCCACGTCGCTGTAGAGCGGCGTCACGTCGCACCCCAGGCGGCGGAACAGCTCGGGCGCGGTCGCTCCCGCAACGCCGTTGCCGCAGTCGATGACGATCTTCATGCGCCGCGCGAGCTTGGCGTCGGACAGAATGCGCGCCAGGTACGCTTCGCGCACGTCGGCGCGCGAGTACTTGCCCGCGCCCTGCGCCAGATCGCCGCTCTCGATGCGGACGCGCAGGCGCTGGATGTCGTCCCCCGCTAGCGTGACACCGCCGAGCACCATCTTGAGGCCGTTGTAATCGGGCGGGTTGTGGCTGCCTGTGACCATCACGGCGCTGCCGCAATTGAGGTGGTGCGCGGCGAAATAACCGATCGGCGTGGCGGCCATGCCGATATCGATGACGTCGACGCCGGCCGCGGCGAGGCCTTGCGCGAGCGCGGCGCAAAGCTCAGGCCCCGACAGCCTGCCGTCGCGGCCTATCGCCACCGAGCGCTGAGAGCGCGCGCGCGCCTCGGAGCCTAGCGCGCGGCCGATGGCGGTGACGATTTGCGGCGTGAGCGTACGCCCGACGATGCCGCGGATATCGTACGCCTTGAAGATTTCGGCGGGAATGGATGTCATGGTATGGGTTTCAATTTGCGCCCGCGAATTTTACCGCGAACGGCAGGCCCGCCGCGCGGGAAATCGAAGTCTTCGCCGCAGCAGCCGGCGTTTTTGCATCGTGGCGCGGATGCTGGCGCTAAGGAAACTCTGCAAAAGGGGCCCATGGCCCCCTTTGCAAATCCCCCATCTAAGTGAAAAACCTCGGCGGAGAAACCATCGCCCGAGGTTTTCAGAAGTTACTTAATCGAAAAGAATGCGGGCAGGCGCGAAGCTTCCAAAATCTTGGCTTGCGCCTGCGCGCCACCCACCTTGGCCGCTGCGCATCAATGCAGCACTTTGCGCTCGTCGGCTGCGGCACTGTGACGTACGAGCGTCGACTGAACCGCAGAGCCGTGGTGCAGCACCATGCGCCAGCCGCTGCCCGAGCGCACATAGACGTTGGTCGTGATCACGACACTGCGTGCGCCGCGATCTTCGCCGCCCTGCACCAGGATGTGCTCGTGCAGACTATGCACGGAATACATCATGCCGGTGACAACGACCTGATCGGACGTGCTCACCTGCAAGCGCTGCCCGGACGCGAAAATCTGCGACCAGCTTTCGCGTACCTGTTCGTAGCCGCTCACGCGCTCGCTGCCGGGGTGGATGCAGCTCACTTCGTCGTCATCGGACCAGACTTCCATCATGGCCTCGAGGTCGACGCGCTCGATCGCCTCGTAGAAGGCGGCCTCAGCATCCTGCGGTGTGGGAAAGGTTGTTGTTTTCAACAGGCGGCTCCCGGAGGTGTCAGATACTAGCCCAAATGACTTGGCCTTGCCACGGCGTCCCAAGAGTCCGTAACAAAAGTCATTTTGTTGCGGGCCGACTTAGGCGAGCACGAAGGGATGTTTCCCCTCGTATTGTTACAGACTCTAAGCGCCGGTGCCGCGCAGGACCCAGTCGGTGATGGCTTGCAGGATTTCGGGCGCGTCGCCGATGGCGGGCATTACCTGAAATTCGATCCGCGGCTGTCGCCGGCGCATTTCTTCTACGAGCAGCGGCAGGTCGCGCTTGAGATGGCCGCCTTGCCCCATGAACAGCGGCACCAATACAATACGGCGAACGCCGCGCGCTGCCGACTGCGCCACGGCCGACTCCAGCGACGGTTCCATGAACTCGAGAAAAGCAACCTCGATCTGAACGTCCGGCCGCGCCGCCTGCAATTGCTTCTGAATGACGCCGAATGGCGCAGCCCATTGCGCATCGCGCGCGCCGTGCGCAAACAGGATAATCGCCTCATCGCTCATGCACACCTCTTTACACCGCGCTCCGTCTCTCGCGTCCCGCAAAATTCTAACATGGCCCTACCATACGGCCCGTGGGCTTGATAACATAAAGCCATCGCCGATCCGGAATTAACTCATGGAGAGCAGCAAACGCCTGCGCGATTTTGTCGTTGCCATGACCCGACTGGTCGCACGCAGCGCCGCCGACGAGGCCATTCATATCAGGTTACAGCAACATGGGCACGCCCAATTTCTGGGGCCATCACGCCGATGGCGCGCGCCCGGGCTGAGCCGCGCGCAGCGATCAGATCGTTTTTGACCACGCATAGGAGAACCAGCGCATGACCTACACCTTTCCCGAACTGAAAAGCAAGGCGCTCACCGAACTGCGCGAGATTGCGGCCGGCATCACGCACGACGCGGTGCAGGGCTACACGCAGCTCAACAAGGACCATCTGCTGGTAGCGATCTGCACGGCGCTCAACATCGACATGCACGCGCATCACGAAATCAAGGGCATAGACAAGGTTGCGGTCAAAGCCAGGATCCAGGACTGGAAGAAGAAGCGCGACGAAGCGCTCGCCGCGCACGATCGCAAAGCGCTGAAGACCGCGCTGCACCAGATCCATCAGCTCAAGCGCACCATGCGTAAAGCGATGGTCTAGGCACGCCTTTGGCCCCGGAGCGCGAGCCATTTCGATCACGAACATCCGCCGCCTGCGCGAATTCGTCGTCGACATGACGCACCTGGTCGAGCGCCACGGCCGCGACGAGCTCGCTCTGCTGCGCGACGGGGGCAAGCTGCTTGGCGCGTTGATCGACCATGACGACCGGCTGCCGGAGGCGTTTGCCGCGCCGCATTCGGCGCATCACCAGGAGTATCTTCTGCACTGCGACCCGCTGGCTCGCTTCGCGGTGCTGAGCTTCGTGCTGGCCCCGCGGCAAAGGACGCCCGTACAGGATCACACCGTCTGGTGCTTGCTCGGGGTGCTGCGCGGGACCGAGCAATTCGACGAATACCGCTTTGAGGGCGCGGGCGCGCCCATGCGAAAAACCGGCGAGCACCTGTGCGAAGCGGGCGCCATCGAGGTCGCTTCGCCCACCATCGGCGATATCCACGTCATCACCAACCCGCAGGCGCAGCACGCGTCGGTCAGCATCCACGTCTTCGGCGCCAATATCGGCGCGCGCATGCGCTCGTCTCGGGCTACGCCAACAACGTCCTACCCAATCTCTGGGATCGCTCGGTCGAATCCCGTGCCTGAGCGCAGGCATGCCGCGTCCGCGACGAAGCCCCTCTTATAGCACCTTGCCCGGATTCATGATGCCCTGCGGGTCAAGCGCAGTCTTGATCCTGCGCATCAGATCCATTTCCAGCGGCGACTTGTAGCGCAGGATTTCATCGCGCTTGTATTGACCCAGGCCATGTTCGGCCGAGATCGAGCCGCCGAAGCGCATGGCGCTGTCATGCACCACGCGGCTCACTTCGCCCGCGCGCGCCATCAACGCATCCGCGTCGCCGCCCTCGGGAGGGGCGACGTTGTAATGCAAGTTGCCGTCACCCAGATGGCCAAAGGTGATCATGCGCACGCCGGGAAACGCTCGCTGCAGTTCGGCGTCGGTGGCGGCGATGTACTCGGCGATACGCGAAATCGGTACCGATACGTCGTGCTTTACCTGCTTGCCCTCGTGCACCTGCGTTTCGGGCAGATTCTCGCGCAAAGTCCACAACGCCTCGGCCTGCGCCGCGCTCGCCGCCACCACGGCGTCCTCGACCACGCCGCGCTCGCTCGCCTCGGCGAGCGCCGCCTGCAAGGCGGCTTCCAGGCTTTGGCCGATCGAAGTGTCGGATAGCTCGAGCAACACGTATTGCGCATGCGCTGCCGCGAACGGCAGCCGCGTCGCGGGAAAGTGCTTGGCCACGAGCGCGAGGCAATACGCCGACATCAGTTCGAACCCGGTGAGGCGGTCACCGCATGCGCCCTGTATGTGCGAGAGCAGCTCGAGCGCCTTGGCCGGGCTCGCGAGCGCCACCAGCGCGGTGGCGCGCGCGCGCGGCCGTGGAAAAAGCTTGAGTACCGCCGCAGTGATGATGCCCAGCGTACCCTCGGCGCCGACGAACAACTGCTTCAGATCGTAGCCCGTGTTGTCCTTTCTCAAGCCGCGCAGCCCGTCCCAGATGCGGCCATCGGGCAGCACGACCTCCAGGCCGAGCACCAAATCGCGCGCATTGCCGTAGCGCAGCACCGCCGTGCCGCCCGCGTTGGTGGAAAGGTTGCCGCCGATTTCGCAACTGCCTTCCGCGGCGAGCGACAGCGGGAACAGGCGCCCCGCGTCGAGCGCGGCCTGCTGCAGGTTGGCAAGCACGCAGCCCGCTTCCGCAGTCAGGGTGTTGTTGACCGCATCCACGGCGCGGATGCGATTCAGGCGTGAAAGATTGAGCACGACTTGCCTGCCCTTCGCATCCGGCGTCGCGCCGCCGCACAGGCTGGTGTTGCCGCCCTGCGGCACGATCGCCGTGCGTGTTTGCGCGCACAGCGTCACCACGGACGCGACCTCCGCCGTCGATGCCGGCTTCACCACCGCCAGCGGCTTGCCGAAATAGCGCTTGCGCCAGTCGGTGGCGTAAGGCGCGGCCTCCTGCGGATCCGTGATGACTGCGGCCTTGCCGACGATGGCCTGGAGTTGTTCGATCAATTGGGTCATGTGTTTGCGTTCATGTGTAGGTAGACCGATTCTACTAGAAATGAAAAGGGCAACCGCGCGGTTGCCCTTTTCGCCGTCACCGCTGACATCAGTCGTCCTTCGACTGGAGCGACTGCCAGAGGTCCACCAGCATCATCGCAACGCCGATCAGGATAACCACGCCGAGCGCGACATCCTTCAACTTGAATACCGGCGCGCTGAGGAAAGCGAGCATTAGCGCGACGGCGACTATGGCGGCGAAGATCTTGATGGGCATATTCCAGTTCTCCTGTTGGGTATTTCAGTCCGTCTGGACGTGCGCAACGAGCCAGCGCGCCGTGCGCAGCAGGCGCGCGTCGTCGCCGCGCCGGCCGACGAGCTGCACGCCGAGCGGCAGACCGTCCTCGCCGTTCATCAAAGGCAGACTGATCGCCGGCATCCCGCACAAAGTCCAGAGCGTGCAAAACGCGGGATCCCCAGTGGCCGCAAGCTTTGGCGCCGTTCCGGGGGCGGCCGGCGTCAGAACCGCATCGTAACTCGAAAACAACTCGTCGAAGCCCTGGTTGAGCAGCGGGATGCGCGCAAGCGCCTTCTGGTAATCGAGCGCATGCACCTCGCGCCCACGCGCGAGCTGGTCGCGCAGCGACGCCGACAGGCGGTCGCGCCCCTTTTCCCACTCGAGTTCGAGATTCGCGGCCATTTCCGCTTCCATGATCGTACGCTGCCAATCCCAGGCTTCGCGCAAGGAAGCGGGCAACTCGTGTTCGCGGCACTGATCGCCGAGCACCCCGGCGAGCTCGGCAAACGCTTCTTGCGTCGCCGCCTCCGCGCGCTCCCACAACGGCGTCTTCACAAACGCGAAATACGGTGCGAACGGCGGCTCATCGGCTGCCGTGCGCACGAACGGAATGCGCGCGCGCGGCCGTGTGTCCGGATCGTTTTCGTCGTAGCCCGTGAGCTGCTCGGCGAGCAGCGCGACGTCCTCCAGCGTGCGCGCGAACATCCCGACGTGGTCGAGGGCGCGCGAAAGTTTGAGGATGCCGTGGCGCGAAATCAACCCGTGCGTCGGCTTGAATCCGTACACGCCGCAGAATGCGGCCGGCCGGATCACCGAGCCGTTGGTCTGGCTGCCGAGCGCGAGCGGAACCATGCCTGCGGCGACCGCCGCGGCCGAGCCCGAGGATGACCCGCCAGGCGTATGCTCCGGGTCATGCGGATTGCGCGTCTTGCCCGGCGTATAGGTGGCGCATTCGGTCGTCACCGTCTTGCCCATGATCACCGCACCCGCCGTGCGCAGCAGCGACACCACGGTTGCGTCCCGATCGGGCGTGCGGCCGGCATGCAGCACCGTGCCGTCCTCGGTCGGCATGTCCATGGTGTCGATGATGTCTTTGATGCCGACGGGCACGCCGTGCAGCGGCCCGGTCGGCCGCCCCTCCTTGCGATCGAGATCGCGCGCGCGCGCCTGCGCGCGCGCGAGTTCCGGATCGAGGTATTGCCAGGCCTGTACCGCCGGCTCGACGGCCTCGATTCGCGCGAGGCAAGCCTCGACCAGCTGCTCCGAACTGATTATGCCGTCGCGAATCGCACGTGCCGCGTCGCTCGCGCTCAGCCACTCAAGCGGTGTCGTGTCCATGCATCAACTGCTGTAAAGCACGCCGGGCAGCCAGAGCGTGATCTGCGGGAACACGTACATCAGCAACATGGTCACCAGCACAATGTAGACGAAGGGCATGCAACCGCTGAAGATCTGCGACAGCAGCACGTGCTTGGGCGCAACGCCCTTCAGGTAGAAGCAGGACATCGCCATCGGCGGGGACAGGAACGCGGTCTGCAGATTGACCGCCACTAGGATGCCGAACACCATCGGATCGATGTTGAAGTGCGGCAGCATCGGCAGGAAGATCGGCACGAAGATGATGATGATCTCGGTCCATTCCAGCGGCCAGCCGAGTATGAATATGATGATCTGCGACAGCAACAGGAAAGTGATCGGACTGAGGTTCATGCCGAGCACGAAATCCCTGATCAGCACGTTGCCGCCGAGGTAGGCGAAGACCGAGGCGAAGGTCGCCGAGCCGACGAACAGCCAGCACACCATCGCCGTGGTACGCGCCGTGAGGAAGACGGATTCACGCAGACCCGTCCAGGTCAGCGTGCGGTAGCCGGCCGCGAGCAGCATGGCGCCGAACGCCCCCACCGCCGCCGCTTCGGTCGGCGTTGCCAGGCCGAACATGATCGATCCGAGCACCGCAAGAATCAGCGCAGCGAGCGGAAAGAACGATTTCGCCAGCAACAACATCAGTTCGCGCATGCTGATATCGCCCTCGCCCTTGGGCAGGGGCGGCGCCTTGTGCGGCTGGATGATCCCTACGCCAATCACGTACAGGATGTACATCCCGGCGAGCAGGACGCCGGGCACCATCGCCGCGGCGTAGAGCTTGACCACGGACAGGCTGGCCATTGCGCCGTAGACGATCAGCATGATCGAGGGCGGGATCAGGATGCCGAGGCAGCCGCCGGCGCAGACCACGCCGGAAGCGAGGCGCGTGTCGTAGCCGTTCTTGAGCATTTGCGGCAAGGCGAGCATGCCCATCAGCGTCACCACCGCGCCGACAATGCCCGTCGCGGTTGCGAACAGCGCGCAAGTGGCCAGCGTCGCCACCGCGAGCGAGGCGGGGACGCCCTTGAGCGCGATGCGCAGGCTCTTGAACAGGCTATCGAGAATGTTTGCGCGCTCGACCAGGTAGCCCATCATCAGGAACAGCGGAATTGACACCAACGCATCATTGTTGAGCACGGTGAAGGTGTTCTGCGTGAGCAGGTAGAACACGCGGTTGTCGAAGAAAGCCGTTCCCGCCTGGTAGTAGGCGTAGTAACCGAACCCGACGCCGAGCGCCATCAGCGTAAAAGCCACTGGGAACCCGATCATGATCACGAAGACCAGGATCCCGAGCATCGTCAGTGCGACTCCGGGATCGCTCATGCCGCCGCCCCTTCGGCGGCCCGCTTGCGCGCCGCTTCTGCGAGAATCTGATTCTCGAGTTCCTCGACATCGTGCAGCCGCGCCGGCCAGGCGCCCGTGCGCAGGCACAGCACGCAGCGCAGGACCTCGGCCAGGCCCTGCAGCGCCATGAGCCCGGCGCCGAACGGAATCATTGCCTTGAGCGGCCAGATCGGCACGCCCGCAGGGCTGTTGACGCTCACCTCGCGGAGCCGAATCGCTTCGACGCCATAATCCCCGCCGGCAATGACCAGGGCGAGGATGCCGGGAAAGAAGAACACCACGTACAAGAGGAGTTCGAGCCCCGCCTGGGTGCGGTCGGAGCACAGGCGGTAGAACATGTCGGCGCGCACGTGGCCGCCGCGCGACAGCGTGTAGGCGCCAGCCATGTAGAAAATCGCGCCGTACATCAGGTAGCTCATGTCGAACGCCCAACTGGTCGGGTCGTCCAGCACGTAGCGCACGAACACCTCGTAGCAAGTGCCGAAGGTGAGAATGATGATGCACCAGGCGAATGCGTGCCCGATGGTCTTGCTCAGCTGGTCGATGGTGTAGATGAGTCGCTGGATCATGGACTACCCGAATTCTGAACAAGAAATGGGGCGGCACCCGCAGGTGACGCCCCAGTGATCATGATTGCCGTGCGCCTGGCTCAAGCCGGAATCTTGGTCTTGAACACGTGCTCGTAACCGAGCTTGTAATCCGCTTCGTTGACGAACATGTAGTAGGCCACGCGCTTGGCCCACGCGCGCTGCGATGCCACGACCTTGGCGAAGAACGGATCCTCGTCGGACAGCCGCTTCGTGAGGACGTCCCAGGCCTTAAGCTGTTCGACGAAGACGGACTTCGGCGTGCGGATCACATTGACTTTGTGCTTGGACGCGAGCTCCTGCAGGTCGCGCGAGTAGTTGTCCATCGCGGTCCACCAATTGGCGGAGCTGGCGGCTTCGGCGGCGTACTGCAGGATCGCCTGCAGGTCTTTCGGGATAGCGGCCCATTTCTTCTTGTTGAAGGCGATCTCGAAGAATTCCATCGCCTGGTGGTAGCTGCCCATCATGTAGTTCTTGATCACGTCCTGCGAACCGAAGCGCCTGTCCGAGGTCGGATTGTTGAACTCGAACGCGTCGATCACGCCCTTTTCCAGCGCCGGGATGATTTCGCCGCCGGGCAACTGGGTCACCTTCGCGCCCATCTCCTGGAACAGGTCGGCAGCCAGGCCGACGGTGCGGTACTTGAGGCCCTTCAGTTCCTTGGCGTCCTTGATCGGCTTCTTGAACCAGCCTAGCGGCTGCGTCGGCATCGGCATGGCGAAAAAACCGACCACGTCGAGGTGAATCTTCTGCAGCAGTTCATTGTAGAGCGCGAGGCCGCCACCGCGATAAATCCACGCCAGCGTCTGATGGGCGTCGCAGCCGTTGATCGGACCCGAACCGAACAACGACGCGACCTTGCTCTTGCCATACCAGTACACCGGCACGCTGTGGCAAGCATCCAATACGCCCTTGCTGGTCGCATCCATCACCTCGAACGGTTTCACTACGGCGCCCGCGATGAGATAATCAATGCGCAGGCGCCCGCCCGCCATGTCGTTCACGCGCTTGACGTACTCTTCCGCCATCTCGTTGAAGATGTCCTTGGCGCCCCACGCGCCCTGCATCTTTAGCACGATCGGCGTTTGGGACTTGGCGATCATCGGGAAGCCCAGCGTCGCGGCCCCGGCCGTCGCAACGGCTGCGCTGGTTAGGAACTTGCGGCGCGACAGCGGTTTGGATTGCTCATTTTTCATGTTTGCTCCTTGGGATTGACTGTATTACCGATGGACTGCACTTGTTGGAACGGCTCGCTGCAAACAGCGTTCGAGCACAAATCATTCCACAATCCGGAATAACACCCCGAATAACGCATGAAGCTAGCAAATGCTATACCCCCGGCAGCGCGAAATCAATGCGTTGAGCGCGCACTGCGCCGGCATGGAAACGGGTGCGATCGGGGGAAAGCACCTGCTAGGACAGCCGTTTATCCCGGCTGCGGCGGCCGCAGCCGGCTTGCCCACCGCAGCCCGGTCGCCGCGCTCTGGCGTCAGCTGCCAGATCAATGTCGGCGTACGGATGAAACGACTAGGTGAGATGAATCCTCACCGCGACACCGGCTACGATTGCGCTAATAAGAATCGCCATGACGATGCCGGGGCAGCCCGCGTTCGCAAAGTGCCGCGCCTAGGCCAAGCTTCAGCGCTCGAGAGGGACGTCCTGTATCAGGCGCGCTGGAACTCAGCGGAAGAAAACCAGTGTCAACAGCGCGAAACAAGGCAGGAGAATCAATCCTGACCAGAGCATGTAGCCGAAAAAACCGGGCATCTTGATGCCGCGCTCTTCAGCAATCGCCTTGATCATGAAATTCGGGGCGTTGCCGATATAGGTATTCGCGCCCATGAACACCGACCCCGCTGATATCGCCACCAGGGTGGTGGCAAGCGAATTCGTGAGCAGTTCGGGATCGCCGCCCGCCATGTTGAAAAATACGAGATAGGTGGGCGCGTTGTCGAGAAAACTCGACAGCAAGCCAGTCAACCAGAAATACATCGCGTCGATGGGCTGGCCGTTGCTATCTGTCACCAGCGCGAGCACCGGCGCGAACGAGCCGCTCGCGCCGGCGCGCAGGATGGCAATGGCGGGAATAATGGTGACGAAGATGCCGGCAAACAACATGGCTACCTCGACGATGGGACCCCACGTATACTCGTTTCCTTGGCGTGCGCGCTTGGGCGTGACCTTCCAGGAAATCCAAGCTATCGCAAGCAACAAGAGATCACGTACCACATTCTGCAATTCCACCTCGGTGCCCAACACATGAAACGAAACTCCGGGGTTCCACAACCCCGACAACAGAACGCTGCCGACGATGGCGCCAAGGAGCAGAATGTTCCACTTGCCCTCAATCTGCAGCGGCGCGTCCGGCGTGGGATCCCTGGCCGCGGGACGCTCCTCGCGTCGATGGTGATAGAAGTAATAGTCCACGGCATAAAACAGCGCGAGAAGAATGCCCGCCGTCAGTATCATCGGCAGGAACAGCGCGCGCGTGGTCCAGAAGAAATCGACGCCCTTGAGAAAACCGAGAAACAACGGCGGATCGCCCAGCGGCGTAAGCGAGCCGCCTATATTGCCCACCAGGAAGATGAAGAAGATCACCACGTGCGCCTTGTGGCGGCGATTGTCGTTGGCGCGTATCAGAGGCCGGATGAGCAGCATGGCGGCGCCGGTGGTGCCCATGATGCTCGCAAGGCCGGTGCCGAGCGCGAGTATGCCGGTATTGAGTCCTGGCGCACCGTGCAAATTGCCGCGGATATATATGCCGCCCGCAACGGTGAATAGCGCCAGCAGCAGAATGATGAACGGCAGATATTCGAGTAGGGCGGTATGTACCAACTGGTGCAACGCCAATCCCACGCCATGCTGCCACGCGATCGGCACCAGATATGCCAGTGCCCAGAAAGCCGTCACTTTGCCGAAATGTAGATGCACAAAACGCGGGACAAGCAGCGGCAAGAGGGCGATCGACAGCAACATGCCCGCGAAGGGGACCACCCAGATCGGGCCGAGCGCCGCGCCATTGAATCCGCCGGCGTCGGAGGCCGCGAACGCCGAACCGCTGGCGGCCAGGAACATCGCGCCAACCAATGCTGAACGCAGCAAATACACCGCAGTGCGCGCTTGGGCCATATCCCCCCCTCGGTAGCAGGGCGATTATACCCCGGCCTAAGCGCCCCCCGACGCGGCGCGCCATGACGCAGAAGGATCAAAAAAACGGCCGCGCCCCATCGGGCGCGGCCGTCACGCTGCTTCCCCTCCACTAGTTCTGATGCCAAGCCTTGCTGCGCTAATCAGACCTTCAGCGCAACCAGCACTTCGTCCAGCATCTTCTTCGCATCGCCGAACAGCATGCGATTGTTCTCCTTGTAGAAGAGCGGATTGTCGACGCCCGCATAGCCCGAGGCCATGCTGCGCTTCATCACGATCGAGGTCTTGGCCTTCCACACTTCGAGCACCGGCATGCCGGCGATCGGGCGCGACGGGTCGTCCTG
>Ga0082335_1003188_pt1 | contig 27612 bp, 14 predicted proteins | sample Subgrocontami58m_FD_72375 | JGI IMG/M metagenome (GOLD analysis project Ga0082335, IMG submission 72375) | Subsurface groundwater microbial communities from S. Glens Falls, New York, USA - GMW37 contaminated, 5.8 m (SPADES assembly) (version 2) ...
AGTTGATTTCAGTCCAAACACCTCCCCCGATTATTTTCAGATTCCGAAACCTGACAGTACGTTTCGTATCTTCTGTCTGGGTGGCTCGACGACTGCAGGTTTCCCATACAGCTTCGTCGGTTCGTTCTCAACGTTTCTTCGAGATCGATTGAAGACGATGTTCCCTGATAAAAGAATCGAAGTCGTCAATCTTGGGGTGACTGCAACGAACAGTTACACTGTCCTCGATGTTGCAAAGGAACTCGTTGACTACCAGCCGGACTTATTCCTTGTATACGATGGACATAATGAATTTTACGGAGCGCTTGGCATCGCATCTCACGAGTCTTTTGTTGGTTCACGATGGTTCACGCAACTGTATCTCAAGCTTGTTCATTTCCGTTCGTTCCAACTTTTTAGAAATCTTTTTTCTCACGTGATGAGTTTGTCCGGCAACAATTCTGCCGAACAGCAAACAGGAACAATGATGGAACGGCTTGCTCGCGGACAGTACATTCCGTATGGAAGTGAAAAATACCGGCAGTGTCTGGAGAACTACAAAGCAAATGTTGAAGAGTTAGCCGACCTATGTAAGAACAATAACATTTCCCTCTTTCTTGGAGCGCAGGTTTCGAACCTCAGAGACCGGGCGCCGTTTGTTTCAGTTGATGCGGAAACAAAATCTCCTGCCGAAGTCGACATACTGTTGACAACCGGGAAAAACTCTCTTGAAGACAACTTGTACCCCAACGCTTTCGTCTCATTTCAAAAAGCCTTATCAATCGATTCAACAAGAGCTGATGCCCAGTACTGCATGGCTCGGACCCTCGACTCACTCGGACGGAAACAAGAAGCACTTGCTCACTACATCAAAGCACGAGACTACGATATGCTTCGCTTCCGCATGAGCAGTGATTTCAATAATGTGCTTCGACGAATGGATGACGACAAGCTGATAACTTTTGTCGACATCGAGAGAAAATTCAAGGCAAACTCCCCGGACTCACTCATCGGCAACACACTTATTCTTGAACATCTTCATCCAAATGCTCGCGGCTATTTTCTGATGGCGAAGGAATACGTCTGGATGATGCACTGGCGAAAACTGATCGTCCACACGGACGACGAATGGAATAGGCGTGACAACCTCGATGACGAGAAGCTTTGGAACGAACGTCCCATTACTGAGCTTGATGAGCGTTGCGCTCAGCGACGAACGGAATTGCTAAAAGCCGGCTGGCCATTTCGCAATGAATCTGTGCCGGTTCCAGATGTGGATAGGAAAGACACCATCGGCGTGATTGCTGAGCAAGTTGTCCGCGGATTTATCTCATGGGAAGAAGGTCATGTTGCCGTCGCCGACCATTACGCGCGTCGAGGCGACTTTGCTAAACTTGAGCGGGAGTATAAGACACTTATCAATCAAATTCCATTGAACATTTCCGCATATCTTCTGTTGGCGCAAGTGTATCTGCAACAAAACAAAAATTTGGAAGCGGCAACCATTCTTGTCCGTTCGCTGGAGGTTGAGAAAACTGTTTTTGCCTATCGCACGCTCGGTCGATTGGCGCTTGATGCTCCGGTTGCAATTGGCTTTTTCGAGAATGCCTTTCTTCTCAGCACATCGCAACGCGACAAAACAGAGACAGGTTATCTTCTTGCCGAAGCATATTTACGAGGCAACGATAGATTGAAGGCTGTCACTCAACTTCAAAACGTATTGACCATTGACCCACAATTTGCGCCTGCAATGCAACTGCTTGCTCGCATCAATCCGGCAACGCGATGAAAGAACGATCAACGAAACGTCCTTCTGCAAAAAAGGGACAAGAACGCAGCGGACAAGCCGAGCTTTCGCCGCAACGGAAGCGAGTCTTCCTCATCGTAACGTTTATTCTCCCCTTCATTATTCTCGGGCTTCTTGAAATTGGACTACGAATAGCTGATTACGGCGGCAACCTTGATCTCGTTGTGAAAAGAAAATTAGGAACGCGTAAGTCCTACTCCATCAATCGCTCCGTTGCAAACAGATATTTTGCACAGGCGGGCACAACAATTCCCGAGCCTATGGATGATACATTTGAGCTTAAGAAACAGAAGCACACGAAACGCATCTTCTGTCTCGGTGAATCAACGATGGCTGGATTTCCGTACGAATTTCATGCAACTGCGCCGGGCTTTCTTCGCGACAGGCTGCAAACCCTTCTTCCCCAATACAACATCGAAGTCATCAACGTCGGACTTTCCGCGGTTGGAAGTTTCGTTGTGTTGGATTTCATGAAAGAGTTGATGGATTACGAGCCAGACTTGTTCATCGTCTATATCGGACATAATGAGTTTTACGGTGCGTATGGCGTCGGCTCAACTGTAGCAATCAAAGGCGGACCGTGGATGACGCGCATGACCCTGAGCCTGCTCAAGTTCAAAACATTCTTGGTGCTGCGCGATGCATACGCTTCGGTGTTGAAGTGGTTCTCTTCTTCTAATGGAAAACCAACCGGCAGCATGATGGGGCAAATGGCTGCAAACAAAACCATCCTCTTCAACAGTCCGCTGTACAATGAAGCAAGGGAAATCTACAAAGATAACATTACAAGACTGATAGAGACTGCCCAAACTCGAAATATTCCAATCCTCTTCAGCACGCTTGTAAGCAATTGGAAAGACCAAGCGCCATTCGTCAACGTATTTGAAGAGACGACGACAGAAGCTCAAAAATCAGCATGGCACCGATGGATTGCAGATGGCGACAGCGCATTCGCCCATCAACAGACATCCGAAGCAGCAGCGAAGTACGATGCGGCTGGCAAGCTCGACACACTCAACGCCTCGGCGTTCTACAGACTCGGCAGGGCGTTGTACTCGCTTCAGCAGTTCGATGAAGCAAAGCAGACTCTCATCCGAGCAAAGGATCTGGATGCGCTGCGGTTTCGAGCAACGGAAGAATTTCAGAATGTTCTTATCAATACGTGCAACAGCTTTAATGTTCCACTTGCAAGAGTTGACTCGGCATACATTGCCAGCTCGCCGCATGGCATCGTTGGAGGAGAATTGATTCTCGAACATCTTCACCCAAACGTTGACGGCTATTTCTTGATGGCAAAGGTGTTTGCCGACGCGATGCGAAGCCAGAACTTCATCGCGCAACAAAACGAATGGCGAACGGATTTGGCAAAATCAGATTCAGCATTGATGGAATCCTCCACGGTGTCTGAGTTTGACAGAACCGTTGGCAAATTGAAAATTGAATTCTTGAAGCGCCGCTGGCCCTTCAACTTAGGAACAACGAACTTTGAGTTCGTTGCAGCCAACTCAATTGAGAGCATAGCCTTTCGATACGTGCAGCAAAAAATTGCTTGGTCGGATGCACGGTACATGCTTGCTGAATTCTATGCCAACAACAAGCAGTTCGATCTTGCACGAAAGGAATGTCTCGCTGTTTCAAAAGTGATTTCTTTCTCTTACAATCCTCTGCTCCGCGTCGCAGATTACTATCACATGGAAGGCAAACGTGAGGAAGCAAAGGAAGCATACAAGCATTGCATAGCGGTTGAAGACAATCCGTACGCCCACATCAAGTTAGGTTTGACGTTGCTGGAAGATGAACAAGCCGCACAAGCTGCCGAAGAGTTAGAAACTGCATTTCGAGCGAACGCAGAATTTGGAGAAAAACTTTCAATTGAAGGCTCGTCGGCGGCGAGATATTTGCTTGCGGTTGCGTATGCAAAGATGGGAAAGATTTCGGCAGCAAAAGATCAGGTTCAACTTTCGCTCTCCATCAATCCCAATAATGCCGATGCGAAGGATTTGATGCAGCAAATCAACAAGCTTCGACCGTAAGTCACCGAAGAACTTACCTGACTGATGTTTAGCAAGGAAAGAAACAGCACGCTCCTGCCTGCCCTGCCTACCGGCAGGCAGGGATAACGCTGATTAAACGGATAGCGTTCTATTCTTTTGCTTAACGCGAGTCACCTGACTAAGAGCATCCTTTTCGTCTCACTGAACTTTCCAGCGACAAGGCGATAGAAATAGACTCCGCTTGCAAGATTGTTCGCTTCAAACGGCACAACATAGTTGCCTCTCGCCTGCTCTTGGTTCGCCAGCTCTGCAACCTGCTGACCGAGGATGTTGAACACCCTCAGCGTTACTCGTACATTTTCAGAAATCGAATACGTAATGCGCGTTGATGGGTTGAAAGGATTGGGATAGTTCTGATAAAGCACAAATGCAACTGGGCGTTCTCTCTGTTCTTCTTGAACTTGGACAACAGGATTGACAATTGAATCATCATCAAAATACACCAGCGGAGTTGTTCCACCCCCCACCGGCACCCTGTAGCCCCTCGTCACGTTTTCTCCACCGATACCACCTCTGAACGTCTTGAAGTATTTGTATCCGATTGAATCCCCTTCGCGGAATGATCGAATGATTCTGTAGATACTATCATTCGGCGCCGGTTCTCTCACCAACGTATCATTGCCCGTCGCCCAGCCATTGAAGCTAAAACCAATACGGACGTTGTCGAGACTCTCGGGCAGAAATGTTCTCTCCAGAATCTTTACTCGCATGTTCACGCGGAATGTTACGGCAGCATTGTTCTGTGCAAAGCTTGAATGGGAGAAGTATACCAATGAAGAGATGAGAAAGAGCGGGGTCGTAATTCGAATAAGCTTCATGACGACCTCCTTATGGCGCATGGATGAAGAATGGTCTCACTCAAATGTAAAGACATCCACAGAAAAAAACAAGCTACTCACCGAGCGATGAGTAGCTTGTAAAAGGACAGTGTAGAGACGTAGCACTGCTACGTCTCTACGAAGGCAAAATCACTTCATCAAGAGCATCTTCTTCGTCTCCGAGAACTTTCCAGCCTCGAGGCGATAGAAGTACACGCCTGTTGCAAGATTGTTGGCGTCGAACGTGGCAATGTAGCTGCCTTTGGTCTGTTGCTCATTAAGAACAGTCGCCACTTCCTGTCCCAGCATGTTGAAGATCTTCAACGTCACTCTCGCCGCTTCAGGGATTGAGTACCTGATTTGCGTCGAGGGGTTGAAGGGGTTCGGATAGTTCTGCGACAACGTGTATGCTTCTGGAATACCCGTTCCTGCATCCTCGCGAACGCCTGTAATAATAAATGGCGGGACTTCGACTGGATACGGCGGATTAATGCCTACCCAATTCTCCTGAGGAGTGCTGTACGTAGCCGGGAAAACATTCGGCAAAATCGGGGCAATGAATCTACTACGATATCCGTTCTGCGCGCCTAAGCCTGCTCCTTCACCGATAGTTGAGCCAGAATGCGTGTACGCGTATGAGTACAGGATGTTGTAGTGTGCCGGACCTCTGTATTTGAATGATATTGAATAGATCGTGTCCGCCACCCTGTTCATCACGAGCGTGTTGGCGAATGTACCTTGCCATCTCCTTTGGTTTGCAACTTGAAGCTTATCCTCAAACCTAAACCGCACTGTGTCCGTTCCCGGCACGAACGGAGGAACTTGCCGGGTTGCAGGTCCCATATTGACTCGCACTGTTATTCGGCACGTATCCGGCGAGCGGAGAATTCCTCTTGTGTTGATGCTGCTGAAGTAATACGAAGGTGCAGTGAGGTTTCCTCCAACGTTCCCAACATTGAACTGGCGATTACCATCGCCTCTCTCGGCGGGATGCTCATAGTTATGACCGTCCCGGTCGTCATTCCATCCGGGGAATCTTCGCACAGCGTGAGCCGAGTCAAGGTTCATTCGCATTTTGAACGGCGTTGCTTCGTTTTCCGGAACGATATAGGAAGTGGTCGCCTCGTAGATGCCGGGGATAAACGTATTCTCAGTCATCGGCGTCCCACCAGACCAACTATTGAGAGCTCCACGGAATTCCAGCCCATCGCCGGAATCAGGTGTGAACCATCCGAGCTGCAAGTACGCCCTCATGTCGCTTCTCCAAAGAATGTTCCCCTCGACAACCGGGTTAACAATCGAGTCGTTGTCAAAACGCACGACAGGAAGAGTTTGGCTGCCCGCAACGACAGTATAAGTTCTGTTGGGAACGCTCTCCCAATCGCCGCCACGCGGGGACCGGAGGAACTTGTACTGGATATCACCCGTAGGAAGCGATATGGTTTTTTCGTACACGCTATCTATTGGAGTGAGATCGCGTAGCGTGTCTCGCGAGTTGCCCCAATCGTTGAAACTCCCGGCGACACGCACAATGTCCCCGGCGCCCGGTCTAAAGAGACGCTCCAAGATCTTCACTTTCATGTTGACCCTGAAGGTCACGTTGTTCTGGGCAGATGTATCGTTGGACACACCGAGCAGAAACGCAAACAGAACAACACAATTTATTAACCATGTTTTACGCATGGTGACCTCCTGTGTATGATTGTTTATGTGAATTAGTGAGTGGTACAGATGGTGAACGTATCGTCAACTTTGCCCGGCATGCTCCTTTGATTGTTAAACATAGTGTGAGTTAAAAGAGAATTCCGACGGTGAACTTCTGTACGCTGTCCAGCCGTCCAAATTTTTGAAACGCGTAATCAACCTTCACGGTAAGGTTCTCCGCAACGCTGTACTGAAGACCCGCACCTAAGGTGAACTGTTCCTCGCTCTCGCTTGCGCCGAGCGCCTTATATCCACCACGCAGCGAGAGAATGCGCTGAAACACAGAGTACTCGCCGCCAAAACTGATGCTCTCAGAATTGTCGTTCGGATGGGCGGCATCGGCAACGAGCATGAGTTGTTGGTCCTCGGTGCTGATTGGTGCATAGGCGATGCCGATCCGAAGCGTTAATGGAAGATCGAATTTCTCTGTACTGAGATTGGCGTTGATGTTCGGATTGTTGCCGTTGATCGGCGAGATGTCTTTCTGGACGAGAAGATCATCGCCACTGAGCTGCATCTTCTGCCCAAAGTTCGAAATACCAGCGCCAAATGTCAAGCCCGTAAACGGAGTATTGAACAACGTCCCGACATCAATCGCTAATCCTGATGCACTCGTGTTCCGGATGTGTTCCTGAATGTATTTAGCATTGGCCCCAATGGAAAACCATTCGGTCAGATTGCGGGCATACGACACTCCAACGGCAAAGCTTCCGGCAGTGAAAGTTTGTCCATTGCCGTCCGGCTGCAGCTCTGTCGTAACCTCCATCTCCCCCATCGAAAGGGAAGTGAAGTTCACTCCCACGGTGCCGAAATCTGACAACGGCGCAACAACACCGCCATAGTTGAAGCTGATGTCGGCAAGCCAACTTGAGTGGGTAAACATTGCCTCCGACTGATTTATGCGGGCAATCCCCGCCGGGTTCCAATACATTGCCGAAGCATCATTGGCAAGAGCAACAAAGGAACCTCCCATGCCGAGCGCACGCGCACCGACAGGAATACTCAAGAATTTCGCCGCGGTTGTTCCTACCTTGGTGACTTCTGCTGCCGACACATCTGTGCACGCGAAGAACGCCAGCAGGGTAACACAAGCGACTATTTTCGAGATACAGTTCACGTTAGTCTCCCTTCATAGATGACGTGTGAAATGCAATACCGTTGAGTTTCATGTTATTTGATGATTGCAAACTTACCAACCTTCTCACCAATGCCGGGGGCATCGAGGTGATAAATGTAAATCCCATAGGCAACGGAAAGATTATCTCGTGTAAGCAAGTTCCATTCCGCCGCACCGTCGCGCATACCGCTGTTGTGATCAATGGTCGCAACCAACTCGCCACTCACAGTGAAGATGCGAATAGTGCACTGTTGCGGAAGGTGAGTGAAGTGAAGCGAGCGGGGTCCTCGCCCACTTGTATAAGGATTGCGCGGCTCCCACGTCGCTGCGGCAACGTACGGATTGGGCACGACTTTTATCTTATCGAGCTCACTCTTTGCGAGTTTCAGGTCAACGGTTTGGCTTTTTGTCGTAAACTCAAACACGTCACCAAGACGGAATAGCTTGGAAAGCACAATCGTTGCCGTATCCCCTGTTCTGGGACGTCGCAAGTCGCCGTTGTACTTTGCTCTGAAGCTCCATGTGGTAATCAGAGAATCTCTCACATTGGGTTCAACGAAAATGATGATATCGCTGAAGATTCTCGGAGGAATGAAATTTGAATCAACGCCGGCACTAAAAACACCCGCCCCTCCGGCAAGATTTCGCTCTTGGAAAGCGAACTTGATTTTCCTATTCTCACTTGTATTGTACACAGAAAAATTGACCGGGATAGCAGGCAGTGGCGGCGTTCCAGTTCGCACGACAAACTCTGTTGAAGTGTCCACCCCTACAGACCCGAAAACCAATTTGTAGTTGCTTGGTCGCTGCTGTCCCGATGTGAAACCCGACCGCCATTGGCTGAAGTCGAAAGCCCAGATACTGTCTTTGTTCCAACCGGAAGCCTTTTCATTGAGACCGAAAAACTTCTCATTCAAGAGCTTCAAGCGGAAGCCGTGAATGATGGGCTGCTCGACGGTATCAGAGATTTGTCTGCTCTGAGCGATCAACGTATCCAATCTGGGTGAGCTCGTGATATCAGCGAGAGTAAACGTCTTTGTCTTGAACGTATCAGGAGCATCGCCCCGACCTGCGATGACTGTATCCTCGAATGTTATCCGGTAGCGATGACTCTCTTTCACCGAATCAGGATTTACTATCTCATAATCAGCTTTGCCGGTGGTGCTGCCCGCAGTGAGCAGAATCTTACTTACACTGGGAGGTATATATCCGGCGACTGCAGCCTCGGGTTTCACAATGGCGACCGATCTTCCGATCCCTTTGATCTGTCCCGTTACGTTGTCAACGTTGATTCTCAGATTGCTTTCCGTCGGACTGATGCGGAGTGGCAGGTACCCTTTGTCGTACGCCCGGACACAATAATAGTATGTTTGTCCTGCTTGCACGGTTGTATCAATATAGACGTGCTTCAGACCTGAATCGGTTCCAAGATCAAACTTCACGCCGTTGAATCCGATCGAATCCAATCCCTTGATGCCATCTTTCACATCAAACGTCGCTATGGGCTTCAGCCACGGAGCGGGATTGCCATACGCATCACGAATGATCTTCGCATCCTCGAATGCCGGATCGGTAGCACGAAAAACCTTATACCCTTCGAAATCTTTCGCGACACTCAGGGAAACGCCGGGGAGTCCTGCAAGAAACTTGTCAACGGATCCCTCTGCTTTTTCATCCCAATACAATGTCACCTGCACTTTGTTTGTCGCCACGCCGTTGACAATCCTCGGACCGGCAACAGCAGTCACCGTCGGCTCGAGAGGCGCTTGCGCAAACCGGTAGTCTTGACTGTATGCGAGTACCGCCTTCTCCCGTTTGAGGAGCGCATCGGGTCTTGCTCCACTCTCACCGCTGCGTCCGTTGCCGGCTCTTGACGCGTTACCGAATACAACAGCGTAGGAGATGCGCTCGATCTGTCCAGCCCTGAGCGGGAAGAAGCCCGACGATACGTACAGGTCATATTCACCTGTAGGTATTAGTTCCGGATTGACAAAATTGCCCGGAAGCATGAACTTCGACCAGATCAATTCGTCGGCAGTTTCGTTATTCAGGAAGCCTGCCGGAGTATATTGAACGTTGGTAATACCAATCTGGTCTGCCTCTGAGACATCCGTTTTGTCAATGTTCGGCTCGCCGGGGAATGGCGTGCCGGCGCCTGATGTCGGCTTTCCGTCACCCTCCCCAAAATCCCCTGTGTTGGGAACGCCGTCAAGGCCTACGTCGTCTGTGACTGGATTCCAGTCCCCGTCGTTATCGATGCCGTCGTTGCGTGATTCGTCGTTCATCTCATCAATGCCTTCATCAATGCCGGCATCACTCAGTCGATCCTTGTTGATATACTTCTTGCCAAGGTCTTCAGGTCCGACGTCGTACAGCACTACATTGGTTCCCGGCACTCGATACCGATGGTACCGATCTCTTGAAGCGGTGTCGATGATCGCCGCTGTTACCGTTGGCAGATTGCCGTAGGAGTTGCCGTCGTTGTCTATGTTGTCGTTGAATTTTCTTCCGAGACGATTTCCGTCCCCGAAGAAAACAAGATGTATTGATTCATTCTTGAAGGGAGTGTTCGGCGCCCAAAACGGATCGCCTTCGGGATTCGGTGGCCAGCGATTCCACGGGTCCGCCGCAGATTCATCAATCATTTGTTGCGTTACAACAGGGCTTGAGGACTCACCGTTGCCATTATTGTCTACGCCGTCGGCGTAACCAACACCTCGTTGTGTACCGAACGGAATATACGTGGTGTCTTCGTCAACCAGTCCGTTATGATTATCGTCGAGTAGGTTGCCGGGTATTTCAGCGGGGAACGGGCCCCTGCCCGCAAGCATGGTTTCCGTGATCTTCGGACCGGAGTCGTACTCAGGACTGTCGCCGTCGTTGTCAATTCGGTCTTCGGCATTGCCCGGTGTCTCAAGGAACGACGTCGCGGCACAGCCGACGAACACACCTTGAAACGGAGGGAACGAGCTGACTCCGTCACTATCAAACGAGAATGCAATATCAAGGATCAGATCAAAATCCGGGCTATCGTCTTGTGAGTCGCCATCGCCGCCGACGAAGTCGGCAATCCAGGTCATGAACGCAGCTTTGGGAATATCCTTTGTGCCATCATTCTTGATTTCTTGAATGAAGAACACTGCATCTGCGACGGACGGTTGCGACCATGCAAGGATTCGCGCATCAGCAATAAGTCCCAAACCCTTGCGTCTGCGATCGGTGGTGTCGGGCGTGTAATTGAATCTATCATAATTGTCGTCGCCGACTCTGTAAAACATTTCCTGGTCAGCATTGAACTGATTCTTACCGAAGAATCCGTTCCAGCTTCCTCTCCAACCTGGGTCACGAGTATCCGTAGCTTTGTCGGGCCAAGAATCGGGCCATGTCTTCGGCTCATCGCTTTTCGCGATCTTCCCCTCTGTTTTGTTCCAGTACCCATCAATCGGGTTCAAATTCCAATCGCCACCAGTAGCTGGATTAGTGTGGTATGAGGGCCATTCCGCAATTTGTTGTATCCGACCGTCGTTCAGTTTTACTTCTGCCCCGAGGAACGTGCCGATAAGAGCGACATACACACGTCCGGTGTTCTTCGGCCATTCGTACGGAACGCCCTGTCCAGCACCGGTTCGTCCTGAGAACAAAAAGTTGAACACGCTTGTCTTGACGTTGTTGCCGTCAATCTCCGTCCGCAAGCGGTTGTTGAGAATGACGCGTTCCTTGCTGGGAACATGAACGTTGCCTTGCTGGGCGTTCAGCGTCAACGCCGTCCCAACCAGGAACACAAGAATGATTGTACAACATCTGAAGATGCTCATGAAGATTTCTCCTTGTTAGAAATTAACTTCTACGCCAAGTTGGATTTCGCGCGGCTCCGAATAGAAATCCGGCCGGAGCAAGTATTCTTCCACAGTATTGATGCGACCGGCGCCGCCCACTGCACCAATGCCCAGCGTTTGTGGTGTTGCCCTCGCGCTGCCGGTCTGCCCGTACACTTCAAGCTCGTTGCGTCGGTCGAACAAGTTCAGCACTTTGAGAAACGCGCTCAGGTTGAGCGGCTCGATTCTGAAGTTCTTAAACATCCGCAAGTCAGCCGTGTAATTCTCCGGTCGTCGCCGGCTGTTCTTTTGTACTGCCCGTGCCGCATCTTCTCCGCGAGCCTCGGCTTGATTGATGACGGGCGTGTAGGGAAGCCCGGAGCCATAGCGTGCAAGCAGGAAGATTCCCCAATCCTCTTTCCCGACGCCAAGCGTCAGGTTCGCGGTGTGCGTCTGGTCCCACTCCAGCGGAGTAAGAGCACGCGCAGGCTCTTTGTTATCTCGCTGTGCCGCCTGTTCGTCGTCAGGATTAGAGTTGTTGCCTTCAGCAGTTTGGAATGTGTAAGAAAAATTCAGCGAGACCATATCGCCCGGACGTTTGTTCACCGAAAGTGTTACGCCGCGTGAGTTTGCGTAGTCGCGATTCACATACATCGTGTAGCTCGATGTAAAGCGCTCAACGTCTCTCACGCCAATCGGAACACTCGTCGTCACCCAATTGCGTGTATCGCGATAGAATCCCGTAACATCCACACTGAGATTGTCGGTGAGTTGCTGCTGCAGTCCGAATTCGTACATCACAGTCTTCTGCGCATCAAGGTCGGGATTCCCGAACACACCTTGAACCCCGGAAGCAGATGTGACCTTGTAGCCCGGCTTCTGATACAGATGTATGAACGAAGGAATTTGCAGGAAGTGTCCATACGAGAAATGCAGCACGCCTTTGTCAGTAATCGGATACGAGATTCCGAAGCGAGGACTGATCAATGACTTCGCTGTAGACTTTTTGTACCATTTGGCTAACCGGGCAACTTCTGACAAAGCTTGATTCTCAGGTTTTTGGGGAAGATAAACATTTGGGTCTTGAGGATCAGCGGGAAATTGTCCTTTGGCGTTGAAATAATCATACCGCAGCCCGATGTTAACGATCATCTTGTCATATTCAAGTTTGTCTTGAATGTACGCTGAAAACTCAACAGGCTGCTCGGTGTATTCTTGATAATTAGGACCGTTACGCTCGGGGATTTTGTTGACGTACTTCTGGGTAGCGCTGTAAATGCTGTCGTTGAACGTGACATTATAGTCTTCAAGGTACAAGCGATGAAGCTTGCCCTCAAGCCCCGCCTTCAACTGGTGAAGCTTGCTCAACTGATTTGTGAAATCCATTTTGGCAACACGTGTTTCTGTGCTGCGCTTAAATTGGTGGTTGTTTGTGCCTGCTCTTTGAAATTCATAAATAGACGTGCTTCCCTTTTGGGGATCGAGTATGTACGAAGTTGAAAAAGGATCCTCGAACAGACGCTCTCTGAAATCCTTGAGAAAGTACGCAAGGTTAACAGTGTAAAACGAGGTTGCACTCAGCGAGTGTGTCCACAACGCGGCGACATTATATCCCTTGTCGAACTTCTTCACATTGCCATCAGGATTCAAGCGGTATCCATGATTGTAATCTCTATAGCTTATGTGGCTATAGAGTCCGCTCAAGCTCAGCTTGGTGACCCCGCTTAATGCCCACGTTAATTTCGCCTGTCCCGAAACGCGTTCTCGATTGTTCATTGGTACGGGCTGCGGACCGTTCGGCTGGGTAAAGCCGATGAATTTTCCCGCCGCATCTTTCAGGGAATCTGCTCCGGCTGCAAAGCCGCCTTCCGGTTTGAAGACGCGATTACCGTACAACCAGCCGTCGGTCTTAATGTACCGCCCGGACACATAGAACGTCACGTTGGAGGAAATCGGTCCGCTGAGGCTTCCTTCCACATTGTATTTGGCGGTAGGCTTGAAGTCAGTCCCATTGAAAAATATCCCATCGTTGCTCGGTACGTAATCGCCCGTGTAGCCTGAAAGGCTGCCGTGGTATTTCTGCTCGCCATCCTTGGTGACGATATTGACAATGCCCGACATTGCTTGGCCATATTCCGCATTGTACGTACCACTTATCACTTGAAGCTCCTGCACGGAGTTGTTGTCCAGTTGCACCGATTGTCTGCCATCGTACACATCGGAAAGCGACACACCGTCAACCCAATAGGCAACTTCACTCGTGCGGCCTCCGCGAATATGAATTCCGCCATCACGGTCAACTGTGATGCCAGATTGAATCGACAAGACCTCGTTTACCTCACGCACCGGAAGCGACTTGATTTGCGATGCATCAACACGCGCTTCCGATGAAGTCAAATCTTTTCTTATCACCGGACGCTCAGCAGTTATCACCACTTCCTCCCCCTCCACCACCGACGATTGCAATGAAAAATCCTGCTTGGTTGTGAGGTCAACCGACACACCAACATTGGTGAGCTTGTTTTTGGCATAGCCCACCGCCGACGCGACAAGCGAATACTTTCCCGGAGGGATGTTCAGAATAACATAGTATCCGTCAATGTTTGTCGCAGCACCCAATGTGGTGCCTTCGATAACGACGCTTGCACCGATCAACGGCTCACCGGTTTGAGCATCTTTCACGGTCCCTACAATTTTCCCGGACGTTCCCGCAATAATGGTTGAATGAAACACAATACCCAACAGAAGGAACACAGTCAGTTCACGTGTTTTCATTGTGGCATTCCTTTACTTGTTGATGAGTTGACTGCTACGTTAGAGAGTTGTTCTTGGTTGATTTTGATCTCCGCATGCGAGCGAAGAGCATTGACAGCCTTTTCGACAGCTTCAAATTTTTTTGCGTTGGCAAGCGACGCGGCGATTTGTTCCTTCGCTTCTTCAAACGTTCTGGCTCTCCCCTCACTTTTGCCGAGAACCTTGAACACACCAAAGTAGGGATCAACAAACTCGGGTCCAATGACTTCCCCGACTCTCGCTGCAAGAAATCTCTCACCAAGGTTCCCGAACCGTCCCTGTGTCCCCCATCCAAGTTCTCCTCCCCGCTTCGCAACCGACCGTCGCAACGAATACTTCCGTGCAAGCTCGGCGAAGTTTGCTCCACGCTGTAGCTGCGTGAGGATGTTCTCCGCTTCCCTTTTCGTTCGCACAAGCACTTCTGCGACGTTCACTTCAGGCGCAAACGCGTACTCTTTTTTGTTCTTTTCAAATTTCTCGCGGAGAATCTTCTCGTCCCAACCATGTTGGCCAACCGTGTCACGAACCGAGAGCATCCAGCGCTTCAAGAGAAAAAGCTCGCGTGCCTGTTTAATTTGCGCCCTCACTTCGTCGTTGTCGGCAACACCTGACTTGCGTGCACGATCCATCAGCACGTCGCGCACTGCAAGCCCGGTCGCCATTTCTTTGACATTAGACTCCTTCTTCACCCGCTTTCGCTGTCGTTCAGAAGTCTTCATCAGGCGTGAAACAAAATCGCCGACGCTCCATGATCTGTCTTTGAACGTCACGAGCGGCAAATCCTTCAATGTATCTTTGAACACCGGCTGCCGCTCAACCTGCGACAGTTTATCTCCGAGAACAAACTGCCAGTTCTTGTACACGAGCGCTACTGTTCTATCGTCGAACTTCGGCGCAAGCTCCTGTTGGATTTGATGCGCGGCATCAGAAACCAAGCGCAGCGTCTTCTTCTTTTCGACAGCAGTTTGCAGTTTCTCTTTCACCTTTGCGTAATCCATCTCGGATGGAAGCGGATTGGATACACGATCGAGGACCTCGATGATTCCAAAGCCAATTCTCAATCGTATCGGCTCCGAAACAGTGCCGACGGGAAGTGAGTACGCTGCTTCTTCAAGCGCCGGTTCCATATCGCCCCAGCCAAAATAGCCAAGGTCGCCGCCATTGTTCGCAAGCCCCGGGTCGTCAAAAACATCCTTTGCGAGAGATTCAAAGGTCGCCCCGTTTGCAAGCGCATCTTTCAGCTTCAAAGCTCCCTCTTCAGAGTCCGCGTATAAATACCGCGCTTTGACTTTCGTGTTGTATGCCTTAAATTCGTTCTGCAATTCCTGTTCGCTCATCGTGAGCGTATCAATACTGATCCGCTTCGTGTACGCATCTGCGAGCGCTCGTGATTCTATCTCTTCCGTCCGCTTGCGGCACACTTCATCGTTGTCAAATCCCTGCCGGGCAACATCAGCGTAGATCAATCGCTCGTTCACCATGTTTGTCAGTATCTTTTGCCGTAATGAAAGGTTGTCTCTCTGTGCACCGAGTGAAAAATACTGCTTGTAACGCTCGGCAAATTCGTCTGTTGTGATTTTTTCACCGTTCACTTCAGCAACAACATTCTCTTTGTTTCGACCACACCCAGAAAGAACAAATAGTGAAACGGGAACAATTAACAACCCCTCTCGAATGCTCACTTGTGCTTCGCCTGCAGAATTATTCCCGACTTCGCCGCTAAACTTACCTTCACCGCATCCTGTTGCATTGTCATCATCCTACCAAACAGAATCCCCCATTTCGTCAATCCGGCAAGGTGGTTCGTGAGCGGCAGAATAACATCTTGAGACTGATGAGAGTTGTTCAGAATAACGACAACATGGTCATTCTTGTACGATCGTTTGAAGGCTATGACATCTTTTGTATCATCAGCAACGAGGGTGGAAAAATCTCCAAGCTTCAACGCTGAACTCTTTTGCCGAATGTTCGCGCACGTTGCATAATGAGCGAAAAGATCAGCATTGAACTCGTTCGTATCATTCGGTCTTGGCTTGCCGAACGGATGACTCGCTTCGTTCTCGAACTTCATATCCGCCCAAAGCATCGGCTTGCGTTCGTCGGGATCGTCTGCGCCCCACATACCGGCTTCATCGCCATAGTAGATCATCGGCGCGCCTACGTATGTCATCTGAAACAGCACCATGAGCTTTTGCGTTTTGATTTCTTCTGCGTTCGGCTTGCGAACATCGTAGTCACGGTTGTCATTCACGTTCACATTGCCATCGTAACGCGTATCAGCGTTGATGATTTGAGAGGGAAGCCGATCCGTGTCATGGCTGTCCATCAAGTTCATCAAAACATAGTTTGCATCGTTACGGTACTCGCTTCGCAGACTATCAAGGCGATGGACAAATTCTGAGGCTGAGATCTTGCTTTTGTTCCCTTTGAAGAAATATCCCACTTCACGCGCAAAGCGGTAGTTCATAACAGCGTCAAACACATCGCCGCGAAGCCACTTCTCTGCGTTGAACATTTTTCCTTTCCCGTAATCTTCCCACCAAACTTCTCCAATGATATACGCATCGGGATTGATCGCACGAACCCATTTCCTAAAATCTTGCCAGAACGGCATCGCAACCATATCGGCAACATCAAGTCGCCAGCCGTCAACCCCGTCCGATGGATTTCCATCACTGTTCGGATCTCCCCAGCGTTTGACGATTGCCTGAATGTGTTCTCTACTACCTGGCAGCAATCCGTTCGCATCTTCGCGAAACTCGGGCAATTCCTTCACGCCAAGCCATCCGTCGTAGGAAAATTCGTTTTCCGGTGTCGCCGGATTGTCGTATGACTTGACCGTGAACCAATCCTTGTACGTTGACTTTTCTCCGTTCTTCTTCACATCTTCAATCGCCCAGAACGTCATGCCGGCATGATTGAATACGCCGTCTATAATAACTCGCATGTCGCGCTTATGCGCTTCGCTGAGGAGCTTGAGAAAACGTTTGTCGGCTGATGTCCACTTCCAGCTCTTTGGGTCAGCAGGATTTTCACTAGACCAAATTTTTCTGTCCCCTTCAGGGTCGGAACCGAAGTTGTTATCAACGTGATGATACATCGTTGCATCATACTTGTGCAACGATGGTGATTCGAAAATCGGGTTGAGATAGATTGCGTTGATGCCTAACTTCTTCAGATAATCGAGCCTGTCGATCACGCCTTGCAGGTCGCCGCCGTAACGGCGAAGCTGAGCGTTATAGTAGAAGCCTTTTCCGTTTGCGTCTTCCCACGGTTGCAGCTTGTACCAATCGCCCGTCCACGATGAGATGTGCCACTCTTTCGGTTCTTCATGGGGCCACGAACCTTTGATGTCGTTCGCGGTCGGGTCGTTGTTCTTGTCGCCGTTGCGGAAGCGCTCAGGAAAAATCTGGTACCACACTGCTTCCTTCGCCCATGCAGGAACGTCACTCAGAGACCTCTTCGATTTCGGATTCGACGCAAACGCCATCGAACACAAAAACAAAATCGCCAAGACAAGAGATAAGATGTTAGAGAAAGGTCGTAGCAATCGAATCAAACGTTAGGTTCTCCGAATTCGATTCCGCCACTTAACTGTGGCTGTTCTACAACAGCTTGCGCCCCGCACGTTCTGCGCACAACCAGCTCCGGCAAGAACGTCGAAAGATTCGGGGGCGCATCCGGATTTTTCATTCTGTTCATTAACATCTGCAACGCAAGCGTTCCCATCTCATACATCGGTTGACGTACGGTTGTGAGCTGCGCATGTTTCGCAAGCTCAATGTCATCAAAACCGACGATTGCAACGTCTTCAGGAACACGAACGCCGAGCTCGCGCGCTGCTGCCAGTGCGCCAATCGCCTGCACGTCGCTTGCGATGAACACAGCCGTAACCCGATTGCGCCCAAAGCTCCGTCGAATCATTTCTTTCATCGACTCATAACCGGCTTCGCGATTGAACCCGTCTTGTTTTCCGTTCGAGGTAATGACGACTCTATCCATGTTGAAAGGAATTCCGGTTTCCTCAAGCGCAGCTTTGTAACCGTCAAGACGCTCCTTCGCAGGCTGCGTTTCAAGACTTGCGTTGATCATTCCGATGTTGCGATGACCAAGCTCGATGAGATGACGCGTCGCCTGCATTGCGCCTTCTTTATTCTTCACCAGTATCGAATCAAATTTCTCGTGGTACGAATCCACGATCACGATCGGCAGCTTCATTTGCTGAAACTTCGCGACGTACGATTCAGGAAACTTCATCGAAAAAAACATCACGCCGTCAACGCGGCCACCATGGAGCGAGCGGCGCAAATAATATTCTGCTTGCGCAGGATTGTTGACGCCGTACAAAATCAAATCGATGCCTTGTTCGGAAGCGCGGTCTTGAACACCTTGAAGAACTTCGATGAAGAAATAATTTGTGAAGAAGGGAATGATGGTGGAAAACGTGTTGGCTTTGCGGGAGGCGAGACGCTGTGCGTGTGCGTGAGGTTGATAACTGAGACGTTTCGCGACCGCCAAAACTTTTTCACGCGTCTTTGCAGAAACGCTCGGGTGATTGTTGAGACAGCGCGAGACTGTTCCGATCCCCACACCCGCCTCTCTCGCGAGGTCGTAAATGGTGATTCCCATAAAGCACGGTTGAGATTGCTGTTACAAATAAAAGCGGAACTGCTTGGAAGCGCTTCCAGAAGATAAGGTTTATTACAAGACTTTGTCAAGTGTTTTTTCATTTCGTCCACGAATTTGCACGAATCTGAACGAATGAGAATCTTCTGGGTAGAAATGTAAAGAGCGTAAGAGTTATTCTCAAGCCTTTAAGTCAGTCGGTACTGAGGTTGGGTTCATTGCATAAGATGGATTTTGTTATGTCAAGAGGAACCTGGAGATTTGCAGGTCTAATCACTGATTCGACGAGCGAGTCAGCGACTCGCCCTACAGTCTATTGAACTGCCCTATCATAACTCCCCCTTTGAGGTGGTTGGTGATTGGTGGTTGATTTGTAAGTCTGTTTCGTTTGCTCTACGATTCCTTTTGATTTATATTGAACCCACGAACAGCAAGGGTAATATTCATGACACTCCCCATTACAGATTCACCGGTACCGCTCCACAAAGATGCAGATGGCGTCATCCGTGTCGGAACAACGCGTGTAACCTTAGACACGGTTGTTGCAGCGTTCTCTGACGGAGCGACTGCGGAGGAGATTGTGCATCAATATCCTTCTCTTGACTTAGCCGACGTCTATGCTGTCATGAGTTATTACTTGCGGCGACGTTCGGAGGTTGATGAGTATCTACGCTCAAGAAACGCCGTATCGTCTCATGTGCGTAAAGAAAATGAGTCTGAACTTGACCCCCATGGTATTCGTGACCGTCTGCTTGCCCGCACAACGTTGAAATCACCGTAGCGCATGCTTCGCTTTCTCGCCGACGAAAATCTGAACAATGATATACCCTGAAGTTCTGCAATGGTCTGCAACGGAAGAACGACTCCTGCTGACGCATGATGTGTCAACTGTTTCGAAGTATGCCTATGAAAGAATCAGGGCACACAAGGCGATGCCGGGCGTTATTGAAATCAATCGCACGGTTCCAATTCTTACTGCAATTGAAGATTTGATTCTCATCGCCGAATGTAGTCTTCCAAGAGAATGGGAGGGAAAGATTCTTTACCTGCCGTTGCGATAACCTCGCCCCTAAATTGCTCCTTGTTCTTTACTCCCGGCGTTCCTATATTTACAGCAGAAAATTCCTCACTTCCTCTTCACAAAACTTTTCTTCAACGCAAAAGGTCAGCACATGGCAGAAGTAAAGCTCGAACACATCTTCAAAGTTTACGACGGCAAAGTCACATCCGTTAACGACATCAACCTCACCATCAATGACAAAGAGTTCGTTGTGCTCGTCGGTCCATCCGGTTGCGGCAAGTCCACAACGCTCCGCATGATTGCCGGACTCGAGGAAATCACGAAAGGCGAAATCAGCATTGACGGCAAAGTTGTGAACGACGTTCCGCCGAAAGACAGAGACATCGCCATGGTGTTTCAGAACTACGCGCTCTATCCGCACATGAGCGTGTACGAAAACTTAGCCTTCGGATTGAAGCTTCGCAAGTACGACAAGATTGAAATTGATTCACGCGTCAAACACGCCGCAAAGATTCTCGGCATCGAACAATTTCTTGAGCGCAAACCCAAGGCCCTCTCCGGCGGACAGCGGCAACGCGTCGCTCTCGGTCGCGCAATCGTCCGCCAGCCGAAAGTGTTTTTGTTCGATGAGCCACTGAGCAACCTTGATGCAAATCTGCGTGTTCAGATGCGAACAGAAATCTCCCGGCTCCACCACCGGCTTCAAACAACAATGATTTACGTTACCCACGATCAAATCGAAGCCATGAGCATGGGCGACCGCATCGTGGTGATGAAAGACGGCATCGTGCACCAAGTAGATACGCCGCTTAACATCTATCATCATCCCGTCAACAAATTTGTCGCAAGCTTCATCGGCAGTCCGACGATGAACTTCATTACCGGTACCATCGTGCAGAACGGTTTACCCGCTCAACGAGTCGAGTCGTCGACCGAAGCTTCAGCGCAGGCGGGATCTCTCAAGTTCATGCAGGAGCGCTCCAACTTCGCCCTGCCGATTTTCGCGGGAATGCAGAACAAACTGAAATCCCATGTGAAGTCGCAAATCACGCTCGGCATCCGCCCCGAGCACATTTACGCCGAGAAGCTCGCCGGCATCGACACGCTCGCGCCGTTCAAAGCCAACATTGAAGTCGTCGAGCCGGTCGGCAACGAAATATTTGTGTACTTCTCCACCGGCACCGACTCGCAGTACGTAGCCCGCCTCGCGACCGACACGCCCCCTGAAGTCGGCAAGCCGTTCGAGCTATTCTTTGACACATCCAAGATTCACTTCTTCGACAAAGACACTGAGAAGACGATTTAGTTTGCGGCATTCTGTGAGTCCGCATCGCGTTACTTGAGAATCCACGCGGGTTCATTTTCGATTTTCTTTTCGGTTCAAGGTTCAAGTTTCAGGGAATGTGAACCTTGAACCCTGAACCCTGAACCCTGAACCTCTCAACAAACCCTCAAAAGGCTAAGCATGTTAGGAACGCTTTCAACGAAAGACGCACTCGTCATCGCCGCGTATTTCCTCGTCACGTTTGCCGTCGGCTTTTATTTTTCACGGCGTAAGAAAACGACGACGGAATATTTCCTCGCCGGTCGTAATGTGGGCTGGATAGCCATCGGCGCCTCGCTCTTCGCCACAAACATATCGAGCGAGCATTTTCTCGGACTTGCAGGCACTGGCTCGAAGTCGGGACTCGCCGTCGGGCACTTCGAGTGGCTCGCGTGTCTCATCGTGCTTCTGCTCGGCTGGGTGTTCACCCCCTTCTATCTTACGTCCGGCGTCTTCACAATGCCGGAATTTCTTGAGCGGCGCTACAACAGCGCGGCGCGTTGGTATCTCAGCGTCGTCTCTATCATAGCTTACGTTCTCACAAAAATTTCTATCTCACTTTACGCTGGCGGAATTCTACTGCAAGCGGTCCTCGGCTGGGATATGACAACCTCAGCAATCGTTATCGTGCTCGCCACGGGCATCTACACAGTTCTCGGCGGGCTTACTGCAGTCATTTACACTGACCTTGTACAGACTGTCATTCTCATTGGGGGCTCGCTTGCACTCACTCTCATTGGCTTGGATCAGGCGGGCGGATGGCACGAAGTTGTTGCAGGCACACCACCGGAATTTTGGAGTATGTTCAAACCCATGAGCGACCCCGACTTCCCATGGACTGGCATCGTCTTCGGCGCGCCGATTCTCGGCATCTGGTATTGGTGTACAGACCAATACATCGTGCAACGAGTTCTCAGCGCAAAAAATTTGGACAATGCCCGCGGCGGCGCAATCTTCGCCGGCTTCCTGAAAATTCTTCCCGTGTTCATTCTTGTTCTTCCCGGCATCATCGCACTCAAACTTTCCGGCGGCAACGTCTCCGGCGACAAAGCCTACGCGTGGATGGTAACAACATTCCTTCCTTCCGGCGTTAGAGGTCTGGTGATTGCAGGTTTGCTCGCCGCGCTCATGTCGTCGCTCAGCGGAATGTTCAACTCGACTTCAACGCTTCTCACGATTGACATCTTCAAACGTCTGCGACCCAGCTCCGACGATAAGACTCTCGTCAACTTCGGACGACTCGCAACAGTCGCGGTGGTTCTCCTCGGCTTGGCGTGGATTCCGTTCATCGGCTTGTTGAGCAACGAGCGAATGTACGTGTACTTGCAGAGCGTTCAAGCCTACATCTCGCCGCCGATTGCAGCGTGCTTCCTCTTCGGCATTTTCTGGAACCGCGTGAACGGCAAAGGGGCAATCGCATCGCTTCTCACCGGACTGGTGCTCGGCGCATTCCGCTTCATCATTGAGATTCAAGCAAAGACCGGCTCGCTTCAGAGTGAGTTTCTGAATTACGTTGCGTCGGTGAACTTCCTTCACTACGCAATCTTTCTCTTCATCATTTGCTCAGCAGTTCTTGTTGGAGTGAGTTTGATGAGCGAAGCACCGGATAGAAGAACGCTTGCGCACCTTACATTCTCCGAGGCAGGCGATATGCATTTGGAGAAAGGAAAGTATCATTCACTCAACGTGTTCGCTTCTGTTGCGCTTGTTGTCATTCTGCTTGCATTGTGGTGGACGTTTAGATAATTCAATGCGTGTAATAACCAATCATAAAAATGATTTTTGTAGGGACGTGGGCATGCCCCGTCCCAAACCTGTCACGTTCAAGAACTGTCAATGGAATCGAGACGGAGTTTAGGCTCGGATGGGACACGGCAAGCCGATGTCCCTACAGATGCCACAAAGTTTTTGATGGTCTTGTATTTTTATTGCAGGGGGTTGGGTCTACGACGTCTCTACGAGACCGTAGGTCGTAAAGGGTAATGTCCGTTAGCTAACGCGGAGGAACTATGATTCGCAACAGAGCCATTTCATTTCTCATCTCCCTCTCACTTCTTACTTCTACCCTCTCACTTCTTTCTCGCGCTCAATGGCAATCCGCCAGCAACGTCGAGTCTTTCTCCCACAACAAAAATCAAATCTCAGTTCAGTCCGGCAAAGCGACTCTGCACGTCAACATTCTCGCGGAGGATTTGATTCGTGTTCGACTTGCAACGAACGGAGTGTTCCCGCCGGATATGTCATGGGCTGTCGTCAAGAAAGAGTGGCAAGCTCCGCAGGTGAACGTGACCGACTCGCAAAAGGAAATCATCGTTGCGACAAACGAACTCTCTCTCATAATCAACAAGAAACCATTGCGACTGAAGTTCGTTGACAAACAGAACCACATCATCAACGAAGACGAGCCGACAAAAGGCATGAGTTGGAATGAATCTGAAGTCCGAGTGTGGAAAAAAATGCCGCAAGACGAATACTATTACGGCTTCGGCGAAAAGGCCGGTCGCTTCAACCGCCGCTGGACGCACATGAGCATGTGGAATTCCGACATTCCAGCTTATGACGCCGACACTGACCCAATTTACCAAACGCATCCTTTTTTCTACGGAGTAAACAAAGGCAAAGCGTACGGAATCTTTTTCGACAACACATACTGGTCGTCGTTTGATATGGGAAAAGAGAACCGAAGCCAATATTCGTTCGGCGCTGAGGCGGGAGAAATCAACTACTACTTCTTCTACGGACCATCACCGAAAAAAATACTTTCTCGCTATACCGAGCTTGTTGGACGCATGCCGTTGCCGCCACGTTGGTCGCTTGGCTACCAGCAAAGCCGCTGGAGTTATCCGACCGAAACTCGCGTGCGAGAAATTGCAAAGGGATTCCGTGACAGAACAATTCCGTGCGACGTCATTTATCTCGACATTGATTACATGGACGGTTACCGCATCTTCACATGGAACAACAAGAATTTCCCCAACCCGAAAAAGATGATTGACGATTTGACGAAAGACGGATTCAAGATTGCCGTCATCGTTGACCCTGGCATCAAAGCGGACACGGCGTATCACGCTTTCAAGTCCGGCAACGCGCAAGATGTGTTTCTAAAATATCCCGACGGCAAACCATTCATCGGCAAAGTGTGGCCCGGCGAGTGTGCGTTTCCTGATTTCACGAAAGAGAGCGCACGCAAATGGTGGGGCGATAATTTTTCAGCGCTGATTGAAAGCGGCATCCGCGGTTGGTGGAACGACATGAACGAGCCTTCCGTGTTCGACGTCCCGACAAAGACCGTTGACCCCGATGTTCTTCACGATGACAATGGATTGAAGACAGGGCACGCAAAGAACCACAATATTTACGGAATGCAGATGACGCGGGCAACATACGACGGCGTGAAGCGCTTGCTTCCGGCTGAGCGACCGTTTGTTCTCACCCGCGCATCGTACGCTGGAGGACATCGCTATTCATCAGCATGGACGGGCGACAACACTTCAACATGGCGTGACCTTGAGATGAGTGTGCCGATGTTGTTGAATCTCAGCATCTCCGGCCAGCCATTCGTTGGTGCTGATATTGGCGGGTTCATAGGTTATCCGAGTGGTGAGTTATTCGCTCGATGGCTACAGCTCGGCGTGTTTACTCCTCTCATGCGCGCACACTCCGTCATCAACGAAAAGAATAAAGAGCCGTGGGAGTTCGGCGACGAGTTCACGAACATCAATCGTGAGACAATCAATCTTCGCTATACGCTTCTCCCCTACATCTACAACGTGATGTATCAGGCGTCGGTCACAGGCATGCCGGCAATGCGACCGATGATGTTCGAATATCTTGAAGACGGAAACTTTAATTGGAACCAAGACCAGTTTATGTTTGGGGATGACCTGTTGATTACGCCTGTGCTCACGCAGGCTACAACAGAACGCAACGTGCGATTGCCCGAAGGCGATTGGTACAACTACTGGACGGGACAAAAGTACAAAGGAGGCAACGACATCAAAGTCGCTGCGCCGTTGAATCGCATTCCCTTCTTCGTCAGAGCCGGAGCGATTATTCCAACGCAACAAGTCGTACAGTCAACAAGCCAGGCGCCGATTGACCCGCTAACCCTGAATGTGTATCCGACTGAGCTGCAAGCGACTTCAACGTACTATGAAGACGATGGAATTTCGTTCGAGTATGAGAAAGGAAAATACTGGAAACGAACAATCGGCCAGTGGAATTCTTCACAAGCGATCACACTTACACTCTCGAAGGTCGAAGGCTCGTACACTCCACCGGGGCGGATGCTTGCTGTGAAGTTTATGAATGTGAGCAAGGAGCCGAAGTCTGCTCAAATGAATGGACAAAAGTTGGAGAACTTACAGCGAATAGAAAACAAGCGAGAAGGTTGGATGTTCGATGCGGCATCGAAGCAGGTGATTGTAACATTCAAAGATCAAAAAAGCGAATTGCAACTGAGGGTGCTGAGATAAAAAAGCCCGACCTGCCTGCACTGCGTTTCGGTCGATGATTCTACGAGGCCGTAGGGCGACTTAAGTTCTGGTGCACACATCCCATACATCGCCGCCACGAAACTCCTCCACACGGCTCACCAACATCTCCCATCGCTTGCACGAACGCTCGCTTAGGACGTAATCTACTTTTTCGCGCTCCGCACCAACGATGTTCCCTGATCCAATCCCGGCAATGTCGTCTTGCGCATGACGCGTGTTACGGTGCCGGCGGGATACGTTATCGTGCAGACTTCCCACACGTCGCCGCCGCGGCTTGCCGATCTGCTCAACGACAGAGAATTGAACTTCTCATACGGCCCATTGCGCACTGAGACGGTAATAAACGCAGCGGTCGCGCCGGCGCCGTGCGAAGCATAGTAATGCACAAAGAGACGATACTCTCCGTCAACCGTAACCCTCGGTATTGTAATCTGCTCGGGTCCTATTCCGTCCACATCATCAACATCCAGAAACGCTCCCCATGAAGTTGCCCGGTTGCCGTAATAGCAATCTGACGAAGTCCAAAAATCTCCGGGGAAGTTTGCACCCGGGCGGAGCAAATGAAAATCCACATCGGAGTTCTTAGTGTTCCACCGAAGGTGAGTCCAAAGGTCAAGTAACTCGAAATTGCCGGTGAAGCTGTACGCCGAGTCGAAGGCAGCGAACCTCCCGTCGCGGAGCTTTACGCATCCCGTAAGACGGATCGAATTTGTCCCACTCTTAAGCACGATCGGCTGCGAAAAACTCTTGTGATCAGAAAGAATTGACAGGTCCGTCGCCAGCCCGTTCAGCTCAACGATGCCGTTCAGGATAGAATCTCCTTCAATGATGCTTGCCGCAAGTTGGAGATTGCGTGTCGTGTATGTTGAATCTTTTTGGGGTCTGGTGAGATTGAGTGTTACGCGCCGTTCTTCCACAATGCGAAAATTGCTTGCAGCAGAGGGAGAAAAAAGCAACTCGGCTCGTGGACCAGCGCTTCTGTCGGTTTTTGATTCGGCAGGAAGCGCGGTAATTGCCCCAAGGAGGTTTTTTCCACAGAGAAGCAAGTCTAGAAGCAGCTTTCCCGTGTGCGGACCGATCTCGTGTTTCTCCGTCCACCCGATGACCGCCCCTGCTCCTTTTCGCTCGAAGGTTTTCGCCATTTCACGATTTGGGTCTTTCATACTCTGACAATTGCACAGATATATCATTGAGTTTGGAAAATCGTTCGCGGCGTAGTTGGCTTCAATGAAACGGTTCGAGATTTTGTAGGATGACACTGCTCGTTTCTGACCACCGCGCGTCTCCGGATAAACCCCAATCGAGATTCTTTGAGCATTGAAATCACTCTCAAAGCTCACTAGCAGCTGAGCGAGATTCTGGGCGTCCGTACCCACTAACTCTTCACCTGTATTTACCCAAGTGATGCTCCCTCCGGCCGCATCGTACTCACCATGAGCAAGCAGAAAAATCACACCAAACTGTTTCAGTCCCGCTTTGAAGAAATTGACGTCACCCTGTGCACCATTCTTCGTCGTCACTGTAAAGCCGGACGCTTCGAACGCGCTTTTCAAGGAAGAGAAGATACCCGCGTACGAACTCCTGCTCTCATCGCTGTCCAACTGGTTGAAGAGACAAACATTCATATTGCTGGAATTCGAAAGAGCGCCAACAGTTTGGATCTTCGCTTTCGGTATGATGGTAGTTAGACGACCATAGGGCGGGATAGTGACGCCTGGCGCTACATACCAAGAAACAGTTCCGGATTTCTTGAACTTCACATACAATGCATCATCCGTGACCCAGGCATTCTCAACATTGGATGCCGCTCGATACGTAACCAACATTGATTGCCACCCTGCAATCGGATTCTCGCCCAGCAGGATCGTGTCCGCTGTTGCTGCGATGTTTTGATATGTCTGTATCATGGCTTGCTTCTCTTGCTCGGTCAACGGACCTCCAGTGCTGCCGGGGTCTGAAGGTCCGCTGTCTTTTTTGCATTCAAAAGCGAATGCCGCCATCATGAGGGTGAACAGAATGAATCGGATGTTTTTCATAGTTGCTCTCCATTGATTATGG
>Ga0082335_1001530_pt2 | contig 27611 bp, 24 predicted proteins | sample Subgrocontami58m_FD_72375 | JGI IMG/M metagenome (GOLD analysis project Ga0082335, IMG submission 72375) | Subsurface groundwater microbial communities from S. Glens Falls, New York, USA - GMW37 contaminated, 5.8 m (SPADES assembly) (version 2) ...
CAAAATAATACCTTTCTGGGAAAGATATAGCATATAAAATTGGTAATTTCATATCCGGTAAACTTAATTGCGCTTTTATAGATCCATCACAGAATTCAACCATTGAGTGAATTACGGATTGAGGATGTACCAGAACCTCAATCTTTTCTTTAGGAAGATTAAAAAGCCAAAATGCTTCTATGACTTCGAGGCCCTTATTCATCATTGTTGCGGAATCAATCGTAATCTTATTCCCCATTTTCCAATTTGGATGATTAAGAGCATCTTTTATAGTTACGTTTTCCAGTTCTGATTTGTTTTTATTCAGAAATGGCCCGCCGGAAGCAGTAAGAATTATTTTTTTTATGTTACTCTTGTCTTCTCCAATCAGATTTTGGAAAATTGCACTATGTTCTGAATCAACTGGAATTAATTCCGCCCCGTATTTTTTACAAAGATCAATAATAATTTCACCGGCAGTTACCAAAGTTTCTTTATTCGCCAGAGCGATTCTCTTTTTCAGCTTGATTGCCTCAATGGTTGGGGCTAATCCGGCAAAACCGACAAGAGCCGAAAGGAGAATGTCATAGTTATCACGACGTGTTAATTCTAATAATCCTTCATCACCAATAAGAATCTCGCATCTATTTCCAATTCTGTTTCTTAGTTCTGCTGCACTTTTTTTATCCCTAACAGCAACAGCGGTGGGATGAAATTCTGAAATTTGTTTCTGAAGTAATTCAATATTATTGTTAACTGAAAGGCCGACAATTTCCAGTTTATCTGGAAATGTTCGCGCAATTTCTAAAGTGTTAATGCCAATTGAACCCGTTGATCCAAGGACTAAAATTTTTTTCATAATTAATATTATTTGCCGATAAAATTATGAGTGATTGCAAGAAGAAAATTTATCAACACTATGTAATTAATTACCGCATTCCACTTAAAAAGTTTATTCAAATTATTGTAAACATCATCGCTAAGCGGTTCATTTTTTTCAAAATCAATACCGATTGCAGTTCTAACCTTTTTAGATGTTGGAATTATTATCGCTCCGAGAATAACTAATAATATAACCATTAGAATTTGTTTAGCTGCAAGCCAATGATTAGCTGTGAACTGGAAAAAACCATATAATGAGTTATCGGTAACCATAAATATTCCGGTCGCAAGTATTCCTAATCCGCCCATCATTCCAAATAAATTTGCAAATGTAAGATAGAGATGAATGAACTTTTTCTCGCCAGATTTGTTCTTATTGTGAAGAACCGTACTTCGTAGTATAGGATATGCAGCTAGATTTATCAGCCACATGCCCGCGAAGATAATGTGTAGATGATTAATTAGTAAGTAAGTCATGGCAGTCTTTCTCTAATAATTTTGAAATTAAATATAACAAAAAGAAGACGAGAAATAATTCATAACATATGATAGCCCAGTAGTTGATAAAATTTAATTTATTAAAAGGAGAAACCCGTGAAAAAGTCTAAACTCTTTATTGTTACTCTTATTTTATTTGCAATGGTTACTATTTTAATTGCAAGGGATTGGAGGATAGGACAAATTCCTAATGGTGAAAAATTTTCTTGTGGTAATTGCCATGTTGATCCTCAAGGCGGAGGACTCCGTAATGATTTTGGTAAACTCGTTGAAACTAAAGTTACCCCGGCAGGACATGAGGAATTTTGGAATTCAACATTAGCTTTTCAAGATTCCGACGCCGATGGTTTTACAAACGGACAGGAATTAGGAGATCCAAACGGAACATGGAGATCAGGACAACCGAATCCCGGAAGTAGCAGTGCTGTATCAAATCCGGGTGACCCAAACAGTGTACCAATTCCTGCTGATGTTGAGGAAAAACAAATTCCTACTGCATACAGGTTGCTTAATAATTATCCCAATCCGTTTAATCCGTCAACTGTTATTACTTTTGAAATTCCCCAGAGTGAATATGTAACATTGAAAGTTTTCAACATTAATGGTCAATTAATTAGAACACTTACTAATGAAAATTTACCGGCAGGTAAATATGAAAAAAACTGGGACGGGAAAAACGAAATTGGGAATGAAGTTTCATCCGGAATTTATATATATAGATTAACTGCCGGAAGATTTGATCGTTCTGTAAGAATGGTGTTGATGAAATAATTAATTAAATGATGGGATATTATTTTTTTAGCAGATTAAAATTGTTTTTAATACCTTGTAAATACCAAACAATGAGGAGTGTATGAGAAGAATAAAATTTTTGTTAACGCTTACTGTTTTAGTTTTTTCATTTACACAAAATTTTGCTATCCCTAGATTTTCTCTTCAGCAAAAAGATAAATGCAGCAGCTGCCATATTAATCCTACCGGCGGATTAATGCGAAACGAAAACGGATTTTTCTTCGGTAAAAATGTTGTAAGTATGATCTCCCCCCGTGACGAAGATTTTAAACTTTCACCTAAACTTTCCGAAAGTGTTGCTTTCGGATTCGATTACCGTTCGCAATTTCTGTACTCACAGGAAAAAAAGAGAACTGATTTCCAGGATATGTCGGGATCAATTTATTTAAACGCTTCTTTATCACAAAAAATTGATGTGTTAGCCCGTTATGATTTTGTTCAATCAATCTGGGAAGGTTTTGCAGTTGCAAGAATTCTACCGAATGATAGCTACATAAAGGTAGGTACATTCTTGCCTAATTACGGAATTCATTTGGATGATCATACTTCATATACAAGAGGCGGTGATTTCGGATTGCTTTTTGCAAACGGTTCAATTCAAGGATTAATTTACAATCCATTCTTTTTAACAACAGGAATTGAACTGGGCGCAAATTTTTCCGATATAGCTTCACTTACAACGAGTGTTGGAAAAAACAGATTGAACGGAATCCTCACTACTGATCCTACTTTGACAGCACGGTTCGAAGTTACACCAACTATTGATAAAGTCGGATTAATTTTCGGTGCTTCATATTCTTCTACAAAGACAAAAATATTTGGTCCCACAGGATCGCAAACATTGCCCACTCAATTATACGGAGGATTTGCCGGTATTGGTTATAAAGGATTTTCGTTAATGGGCGAATATGATATGACAAATGATTATGTCGGTAAAGGAATTAAATCAAGTGCGATGATGATAGAAGCCGCATATCAATTAATGGTAGGACTTGAAGCAATTGTCCGGTATGACCGTTTTGATCCTAATGTTGATGTGAGTAAAGACGAGCACGCACATTTGGTTTTAGGTTTTGAATTTTTCCCGTATAGTTTTATTGAAGTCCGTCCGCAGTACCGGTTTAATATTGAAGATCCTAATCTTGATAACAATGCGTTTGTTCTGCAATTTCATTTTTGGTATTAAAAAAGCGAGAGGTAGAAGTAAGTGGTTAGAAATTAAGGGCGAGTTTTCTCGCCCTTTTATTTTTATTTACTAATTTTTTGTAATGCATCATCATATTCGGAAACTAATCTCTCCATCAAATCTTTAACAGGAAGAATTTCCTTTATTAATCCCGCACCTTGCCCTGCTTCCATCATTCCATTTTGTTCATCTCCTTCAAAGATTCCTAAGCGTTCACGTTTTTCTCCAAGCAACAATTTTAATTTCTCCTCATCGGCACCACTCAATTCTTCTTTATGAACGATTGAAGTAAATTCATTCTTTATCATTCTAGCCATCCCGATTTTTTTAAGAACAAGAATCGTGTCGTTATCTTTTGTATCAATTACTTTCTTCTTATAGTTTGGATGAGCGGATGATTCTTCAGTAACCGCAAAGCGGGTACCGATCTGAACACCTTCCGCACCAAGAGACAATGCTGCAAGAATACCTCTTCCGTCTGCAATTCCCCCGGCAGCAATAACCGGAATTGTCAAAGCATCAACAAGCTGGGGAATCAAACAAAAGGTTGTGATTTCATCAGTACCATTGTGCCCTCCTGCTTCAACTCCTTCACCAACAACAGCATCGCATCCAACACTTTCCGCTTTGAGTGCATATTTTAATGAAGGCACAACATGAATGACCGAGATATTATTTTTTTTCAATTCATCAATAAATTTTCCGGGATGTCCGGCAGAAGAAAAAACTATTTTTACATTTTCTTCGATTACTACCGTGATCAAATCAGCAGCGTCTCTGCGGAGAAGAGGAACATTTACACCGAAAGGTTTATCGGTTGCAGCAAAGCATTTTTGTATATGTTCGCGTAAAAGATCGGGTTTCATTGAGCCGGAGCCGATTAGACCCAATCCGCCATTATTGGAAACCGCAGATGCAAGTTTCCATCCGCTTACCCAAACCATTCCGGCTTGAATTATAGGATGTTTAATTCCAAAGAGTTTTGTAATTCGGTTATTAATTTCCATTATCTATCACAAATGGTGAATGTTTATTACACTCAAAATACAAAATTCAAAATTCATAACTCATAACTAGCAATTGATATTTGGCCAGGTTTGATATACGCCAACCTATTAATTAAATTGCCACGTGATTTTAAACAATGAAGGAAATTTTTGAGAGCAGTAATACCGGCAGCTGGAATTGGTACACGCCTTAAACCGCATACTTATTCGCTTCCCAAAGTTTTACTTAATGTTGGCGGTAAACCGATACTCGGGCATATAATTGAAAAATTACTTGCCGAGAAAATTAACAAAGCTACTTTTGTTACCGGCTATCTTGGTGAAAAAATTGTTGAATACGTTCATAATGAATTTCCATCCTTAAAAGCAGATTTTGTTGAGCAGGAAGAAGCGCTTGGATTAGGGCATGCAATTCAAGTTGCCATACCGACTTTTGATGACGATGAAATATTCATCATACTCGGCGATACAATCTTTGATGTTGATCTAAAAAAAGTTTTTTTGAATAAGAACAGTGCACTTGGCGTTAAGATGGTTGATGATCCTTCAAGATTTGGTGTGGCAGTTTGTGAAAACGGAACAATTATTAAACTAATTGAAAAACCAAAAGAGATTATTTCAAAACTTGCTTTGGTAGGATTGTATTATATAACAAATGCTAACTTGTTGAAAGATTCTTTGAACGAACTTTTTAATAAGAAAATAAAAACCCGCGGAGAATATCAATTAACAGATGCACTTCAAATAATGATTGACAAGGGAGAAAAGTTAACGACATTTCAGGTGGATGGATGGTACGATTGCGGTAAACCGGAAACGTTACTTTCAACCAATCAATTTTTGTTAACAAAACGCGGAACCAACAGGCAAGTAGAAAATGTTGTTATTAATAATCCGGTTTTTATTTCTGATAGTGCAATAATTAAGAATTCTGTTATTGGTCCATTTACAACAATATCAGAAAATTGTGAAATCACTGATTCAATTATTCGTAATTCAATAGTTAGTTCCGGTGCAAAGATTGAAAAAGCTATGCTTGAAAATTCAATCATCGGCAGTAATGCAATTGTAAAAAGCAATTTTAGAAAGTTAAATACCGGCGATTCATCCGAAATAGAATTTAATTAATATTAATAGAGGAATAGATGTCATACTTATTCACTTCAGAATCCGTTTCCGAAGGTCATCCTGATAAAGTCTGCGATGCAATCTCTGACGGAGTACTCGATGCGATCTTTTCAAAAGATCCTAAAGCACGCGTGGCTTGCGAAACTTTTGTTACTACCGGACTTGTTGTGGTTGGTGGAGAAGTTACCACAAACGCTTACATAGATGTTGAATCCGTAGTAAGAAAAACAATCCGTAACATTGGTTATACAAAAGCTGAATATAAATTTGATTCCGAATCTTGCGGAGTGCTGAATGCAATTCATGCACAATCTCCCGATATTGCTATGGGCGTAGATACAGGCGGAGCCGGTGATCAAGGACTTATGTTTGGTTATGCATGTGATCAAACTCCCGAATTAATGCCGATGCCGATTGTTTATGCTCATAAATTAGTTAAACGTCTTGCGGAAGTTCGCAAAAAAAATCCGCAACTAATGCCTTACTTAAGACCAGATGCAAAATCTCAAGTTACAATTGAATATGATGACAAGAATAAACCTCTGCGAGTAGATGCTGTTGTAATCTCAACCCAGCATGATGGCGATGTTTCTCAAAAAAGAATTAAAGATGATGTAATAAAACATATCATTAAAAAAGTAATTCCAGCAAAGTATCTTGATGCCAAAACAAAATATTTTGTAAATCCAACCGGAAGATTTGAAATCGGCGGACCACATGGAGACAGCGGATTAACCGGAAGAAAAATTATTGTTGATACATACGGCGGTTGGGCTCCGCATGGCGGCGGTGCGTTCTCGGGCAAAGATCCATCTAAAGTTGATCGAAGCGCCACATACGCAGCACGGCACATTGCTAAAAATGTTGTTGCAGCTAAACTCGCAAGAGAATGTTTGGTACAAGTTGCCTATGCAATTGGAGTTGCAGAGCCGGTATCTGTATATGTAAATACAAAAGGAACAGGAAAAATATCAGATCTAAAAATTGCAAACATGATCAAGAAGGAAGTTGATTTAACACCCCGAGGAATTATCGAGCGGCTTAAATTACGAAGACCAATCTATCAGAAAACTTCTTCGTATGGTCACTTCGGTAGAAACGAAAAAGATTTTACATGGGAACGGTTGGATCTTGTTCCAAAGTTTAAAAAATATTTATAATTATAAAAGGAAGTAAAATGAGTCAAGCAGTTGAAATGAAAATTATGGACTATAAAGTAAAAGATATATCTCTTGCCGAATGGGGAAGAAAAGAAATTAAATTAGCCGAAGCTGAAATGCCCGGATTAATGTCGTTGAGAAAACAATATGGCAAAATAAAACCGTTTAAAGGTGCACGAATTGCCGGCTGTCTTCACATGACGATTCAAACAGCAGTTCTTATCGAAACATTGATTGAGTTAGGAGCTGAAGTAAAATGGTCTTCATGCAATATTTTTTCTACACAAGATCATGCCGCTGCCGCAATTGCTGCTGCCGGTATTTCTGTATATGCTTGGAAAGGAATGTCGCTCGAAGAATTCGATTGGTGTATAGAACAAACTTTATTTTTCGGAGACGACAGAAAACCGTTGAACATGATCTTAGATGATGGCGGCGATTTAACTAACATGGTTCTAAATAAATTTCCCGAACTAGTAAAAGGTATCAAAGGAATTTCTGAAGAAACTACAACTGGTGTTCACCGTTTATATGATAGAGTAAGAGAGGGAACACTACCGATTCCGGCTTTCAATGTAAATGATTCGGTTACAAAATCTAAATTTGATAACAAATACGGCTGCCGTGAATCTTTGGTTGATGCAATCCGCAGAGCAACAGACTTAATGATGGCGGGTAAAGTAGCAGTGATAGCCGGTTATGGTGATGTTGGAAAAGGTTCCGCGCAATCTTTAAGAAGTGCAGGAGTTAGAGTAATCATTTCTGAAATTGATCCTATTTGTGCCTTGCAAGCTGCCATGGACGGCTATGAAGTTAAGAAGATGAAAAATGCAATTCCTCGTGCTGATATAATTGTTACCGCTACAGGAAATATTGATATAATAACTGAAGAACATTTTAGATTGATGAAAGATAAAGCCGTTGTTTGTAACATCGGGCATTTTGATAATGAAATTGATATGGCCTGGTTAAACAACAATTATGGAAAAACAAAAGATACCATAAAGCCCCAGGTTGATAAATACACAATTGACGGTAAGGATATTATTGTATTAGCTGAAGGAAGATTAGTTAATCTTGGTTGCGCAACGGGTCATCCCTCTTTTGTTATGTCTAATTCATTTACAAATCAAGTTCTAGCACAGCTTGAGCTTTGGAATCATTCCGATAAATATGAGAATAAAGTTTATACGCTTCCAAAACATCTCGATGAACAAGTAGCAAGATTGCACTTAGAAAAAATTGGGGTTGAATTGGAATTGCTGAATGAGAAGCAGGCTAAATATATTGGAGTTAAAGCAGAAGGTCCTTACAAGCCGGATTATTACAGATATTAATTTTTGAAACTATAATTTATTTACAAAAAAGCCCCGCATTAAACGGGGCTTTTCATTTTATGATGTTGCTAAACCCGGATTAGATACTACAAAAGATTTTCCTTTCTCCCGTAGAAGATCAAATAATGAGTTAAGAAGAATATGAATATCCGATGGCTTACTTAAATAAGCATCACATCCGGCATCAAGAGCATTTAATCTGTCTTTATTAAATGCATGAGCAGTATAACAGATAACCGGGATGTTAGAATAATTCTGATCATTCTTTAGCTCTCTTGTTAATTCAAGACCGTCTTTCTTACCCTTAATAGAAATATCCATAAGAATGATATCGTATTTCTCTTTATTAATTAAAGCATAGAAAGTTTCGGATGAATCACATACATCGATTGTGAAATATTTCTTGAGAAACAATTCAAGAAATTTCTGATTTTCATAATCGTCTTCAGTTATAAGGAGTCTGGGTTTTTGTTCGGCTGTAAGCCCCATTTTTTATCTCCAATTAAAATTACTGTGAATGTTGTTCCGCTATTTAGTTCGCTTTTTACTTTTATCTGAGCTTTATTAATGTCTATAAAACTTTTTACGAGCGCTAGCCCCAACCCTGTTCCCTCGTATCTTCTTGTATATCCCATTTCTTCTTGCGAAAACGGGGCGAACAGTTTATCAATATATTCTTTCGACATTCCTTTGCCGGTATCTGTTAAATCAACACAAATATTTGTATTGCTTCTGTAAATATTTAAGTTGATCTCACCTTTGTTTGTATATTTAATCGAATTATCTAAAAGATTTGCAAATATTTGTGTAATTGAATAATGATCCGCAATAACACTAGCATCTTCTTTAATTGAATTAGTTAGATTAATAACCAATCCTTTTTCTTCGGCTAAAGATTGGTAATCGCTTTGTAGAGTTTTTAAAAGTGCATTAAGATCTATTTTTTCCAATCGAACTTCATATTTACCGGTTTGAAGCTGCGACATATTTAACAGCAGGTCGAATGTCCGATATAATCGTTTGCTGTTATTTTTCATTGAACGCAAAATAGAGCCAAACTCACGTTCCATTGCTTCATTAGCTTCATCAAGCAAAAGATCAGTACAACCGACAATAACATTCAAAGGGGAACGGATCTCGTGTGAAATTTGTGCTAGGAAGAATTCTTTTAAACGTTTAGATTCTTCAGCATTAATTAATGCTACTTTTAAACTGCTTTCAGTGTTTTTCAATTCGGTTATATCGCGGCCGTAAACCTGGCAGATATTAAGTTTACTAATGCCTTCCAGAATGAATTGAAAATAATTATTACCTAATAATGCAGATTGATTGATAGTTTTTTCCTGATCTATGATTTCTTTTATCTCTTTATTTTGTATAAAAGGGAAAAGGTTTTGTACTGTCTCGCCGAGTAAAACTTTATGTGGAAAAATTTTGTGTGCGGAATTATTTGCCAGGGTAATTTTCCCGAATTCGTCAAGTCTGAAAATTGGATCGGGAGAAAGTTCCGCAAAGAGAGCAATTGATTCTGCTTGCTGTAGCCGCAATGTTTCTTCTGATCTAAGATGCTTCTTTCTCATCGGTATTATAACAAAACGGTAATAAATAAATGTTATCACTAAGATTAGGAGAAGCAATAACAAAGAAAATAAGAGCGGATTCTCAACGCTAAACAGTTGTTCCCGGTTTATCTTCTCTATAGATTGAAAAGAAGAGTCCAAAGATGATTTGAGCGATTGTTGTAATATGAAAGAAAGCAGATGCATTAGCCAATCCTAAAATGACAATTAGAAATTTTGAAATTATAGTTAAAACATAAAAAACTAATACTAGGTAGAATAAATTTAATTTAGAATTAAAAGCATATTCCACAATAAATGTTTTTAAAAAAATAAATAATAAAACAACTTGAATAATTACAGCAATAAGTAAATGATCTCTAGTCGAAAAGTTTATTGTAAATAATAATATTGTAAAAAATATACCGCCTACAATCAAAGAATAGTTTATTTCAGTTTTATTTTTGTCCCATAAAATACAGACTAGTGATAAATAACCGGCTATTAAATAATAATTAAATGTAATTGAACTATGAAAAATTTCACCATATAAAAGCGCAATAGGATCCATTAAAGCAAGTATCAAAAAAAAGAAGAACTTGCTGGACCGGAATTGTCTGATTGGCGGGAATAACCAAACTAAAATGCTGAAATAAATTATATACTTTGACAAAATTATAGTCTAAATAAATTTAATTTTAGAAACAAGTCGGCGGACATGGTAAAGCATACTCAAGTGTTGTCTCACCTGTAGTTAATGTTAAAACTGATGCTCTTATTTCAACAGTTACAATAGGATCGGTTGAAGCTGACACGCTCAGACTGCTTGTTGTTTTTAGTAAAGCACTACCAAGTAAATTTTCAATTTGGCTTTTGCTGAATATGTATAAAACATCCTTATCATCAAGATATTCATTTTCTTCAGATATAGATCTTCTTCTTTCATCGCGAAGAATAACTGTATTATTTTTAACTGAGATTAATACGTAATCTTTTGTATTTGAAAGAGCATTTTTGAGTTGAGTGACGCTGAGATTCATTGATCCAATAACTTTTCCAAATAAAACATTTGCTTCTTGCTTGGTAAATAATTTGCCAACAACACCAAGTTTACCTTGTGCACTAACAACTGATGAACCAATCATCAATATTAAAGCGAAAAAAACAGCAAGTACTTTTAGCTTTTTCATACTAACTCCATATAAATTAAATTGAAATTATGTTTCTTTTATTAAGGATTTTTCTCTTGAGAGACAGATCTTCAGTGACAATATATTCATATTAAATTAATTTATACAACTACTTTTTAGGAAAAAACACCAGCGATTATTGCACCACAAGAAGGGCATTTATTATTGGTTAAACTATAACTTTTTACTGTGTGCCAATCTCTAACAATAAGCTTATAACTGCAATTTGGGCAGTAAGTGTTCTGTCCAATTGAATCATGGATATTACCCACATAACAAAATTTAATCCCGGATTGAAGTGCAATTTTCCGTGCTTTTAACAATGTTGAAGCCGGAGTTGGTACTTTATTTGTCAACATAAAATCGGGATGAAACGCTGTAAAATGTAAAGGCACGTCATCCCCAAGATTTTCTATAATCCATTCACACATTTTTTTTGTCTCATCTTCTGAATCATTCTCACCGGGTATTAATAGCGTAGTAATTTCAAACCAAATATTAGTTTCTTTTTTCAACCAGATAAGAGTATCAAGAACGTAATTAAGATGTGAGAAAGTTAATTTGTGATAGAAAGTTTCTGAGAAAGCTTTTAAATCAACATTGGCAGCATCAATATATTTGTAAACATCTTTGCGAGCATTTTTATCAATGTAACCGGCAGTAACCATTACTGATTTAATATTTTCTTCTTGTGCAATCTGAGAAATGTCAATAACATATTCACCGAAGATCACCGGATCATTGTAAGTAAAAGCTATTGAAGGAACTTTATGTTTCTTAGCAAGTGCAACAACATCCCCCGGTGAATAAGAAAGAGAATGAACACTATCTAATTTTGCTTTACTGATTGACCAGTTCTGGCAAAACTTACATCCAAGATTACATCCTGCCGTACCAAAACTTAAAATTTCAGTTCCAGGAAGAAAATGATTGAGCGGTTTTTTTTCTATCGGATCAATTGCAAAGCCGGTTGGTTTTCCATAACCGGTAGAATAAAGTTTTCCATCGATGTTTTGGCGGATGTAACAAAATCCAGCCTGTCCTTCACCAATTGTACAATAACGCGGACAAAGTGTGCAGAGTAGTTTTCCGCCCGCCTTGCCCGCTTCGCCGGATTGAGGCGAGCCTGCGGGCAGGTTCTCTGCTTCTTCCCACCATTTTGCAAGGTGTAGCAAATCTGTTTTCATTTTCAAACAATCACAAATCTCATCCAGCTGCTTCTGTTTTTATCAATATGCGGTCTGCCGGCTGCAAATATTAGAAGATCACCTTTACTAATAAATCCTTTTTCAAGAAGTATATTCATTGAATTCTGTACAGCGGCATTTTCATCATCAATATTTTCAAGATAGAGTGGGCGAATTCCCCATTTAAGATTAAGTATGTTGCATGCATCAAACGAATCTGAAAAAGCAAAGATTGTTGCGTTTGGACGAAACTTTGCAGTGCTTATCGCTTTGCGTCCTAAATGCGTAAAAATTATAATTGCAGCAGCACCAATCTGCTCAGAAATATTTTTGTGTGCATGAGCCATTGAATCAAATAAATTATCTGTTAAATCTTTCGGGATATCAAATTTAATTTCTTGTTTGAATGTTGATTGCGCTTCTGTAGTAAGTAAAATAGTGTTCATGATTTTTACAGCTTCGATAGGATATTTCCCGACGGATGTTTCACCGCTAAGCATAACTACATCAGTTCCATCCCAAACTGCATTTGCTACATCTGATGCTTCAGCACGTGTCGGCACCGGATTGTTAATCATTGATTCAAGCATTTGAGTTGCTGTTATAACTAGCTTACCAATTGAATTACATTTATTGATAATTCTTTTTTGAAAGACGGGGACTAGCTGCGGTGCAAGCTCAACTCCCAAATCACCTCGCGCAACCATAATGCCGTCAGCTTCGGCAAGTATAGAATCAAAATTTTCTATGGCTTCCTGCTTTTCAATTTTAGCTATGATTGGTTTTTCATATCCTTTCGCTTTAAGCCATTTTCTTAAATGAAGAATATCTTTTGCTTCACGTACAAAAGATAATGCAATAAAATCAACACGCTGTTTAAGAGCAAACTCAAGATTTTCAAGATCTTTTTCTGTTACAGAAGGCGTACTCAATTTCATTCCGGGTAGATTCATTCCTTTTTTAGGTTTAAGTATTCCGCCTTCAATGATTTTACAAATTACCGATTCCTTTTTTTTCTCTTTCACTTCTAATCGAATTAATCCGTCATCAATTAAAATTGTTTCTCCAATTTGAGCATCTTTGGAAAGTTCTTTATAACTGGTATGTATTTTTTCTGCGGTCCCAAGAATTTTTTCGTTTGTTAATTCAATTGTGTTGCCGCTTTTAATATGAATCTCGGGTTCGCTTAATTCGCCTATTCTTATTTTCGGTCCTTGTAGATCAATCAAGATTGGAACCGGTAAGGATTTTTCAACACAAATATCATTAATGTTATGAAATATTTTTTCAAAGTCTTCATAAGATCCATGTGAAAAATTAAGACGGAAAGCATCACAACCGGCATTAATCAAAGCTTCAATTTGATCACGCGTATTAGTAGCCGGACCTAATGTTGCCAATATTTTTGTTTTTGCAAACACACTACTCACTTTTTATTCTTCCTCTTCTTTTGTTTTGTTCCAATATTCTCTTTCGGTTTTGAATTATTCTTCTTTGTTGATGGAGGACGTAATTTCTTTCTCATTGCTGTTAATTCTTTTTCCACTTCACCGAAGATAGTGTCGGATTGATATCTTCCATTGCTTAATTTTTTTCCGGCACGCAAACCGGTTAGAATCTCAATTGCTTCTTCAACTTTAGAAACTGCATAAACATGAAATTGGTTTTTCCTCACGGCATTTAGAACTTCATCTTTAAGCATTAAGTCTTTCACATTTTGTAATGGAATAATTACTCCATGCTTTCCGGTTAAACCTTTCATTTTACAAACGTCAAAAAATCCCTCAATCTTTTCATTTACTCCGCCGATAGGTTGAATCTCTCCCTTTTGGTTTACAGATCCTGTAATTGCAAAAGATTGTTTTATAGGAATATTTGAAAGTGCCGAGAGCAAGGCACATATTTCTGTAATCGAAGCACTATCGCCGTCGATCACTCCATATCCTTGTTCGAAAACCAGACTAGCTGTAAAAGAAAGAGGAATTCGGTTACCAAAATTTTCTCTAAAATATCCCGTGATGATAAGTACACCTTTATTGTGTGTATTTCCGCTTAACCCCGCTTCGCGTTCAACATTAATTATATTTCCATTGCCTAACGAAACTGAAGCGGTAATACGTGTTGGCTTCCCAAATGAATGCTGACCGCTTTCATAAACAGCAAGACCGTTAATGGTTCCGATACGCGCTCCGTCTGTATCAATTAAAATTGTTCCATCATTTATCATCTCAGAAAGTTTTGATTCATAAAGTCCGTGACGATCTTTTGATGCATCGAATGCCTCATCCACATTTTTTTTTGTAACCATTTTATGTCCGGCACTGCGCGCCCAAAAATTTGATTCGCGGACAAGATCGGCTATGTAAGCAAAACGCGTTGTTAATTTATTTTTTTCTCCTGCATAGCGGGCACCGTATTCAATGATTTTTGCAATCGCCGTATTATGAAACTCAAGAAGTTTTTCCGTTTCAATTAATTTTTTAATGATCTTTGCATATTCAGTCATTGCTGTGTCAGTCCGCTTCATCTCATAGTCGAAATCAGCTTTCACTTTAAATATTTTATTGAAGTCATCCTCATACGAAGAAAGAATCGAATAGATGTTTGCATTACCGATCATAATTACTTTTGCATCAATACCGATCGGTTCCGGTTTTAAAATACTAGGCGAGAACTGATAAATATTTGCAATGTCTTGAATCTCTAACTGTCCAAACAATAAAACACGTTTCAAAGTTTTCCATACACCCGGTTCACCAAAAGCATCCATTGCATTGATGATAAGATAACCTCCGTTTGCACGCAGCAGTGATCCGGCTTTTATTTTTGTAAAATCTGCATACCAGCCGCCTTTTCCATCGCTGTATTTTTCAATTGTTCCGAAAAGGTTATTGTATGTTGGTGATGATTCAACTATTACAGGACATTTTTTTGTAGAAGAGTTATCCAGAATGATATTTACTTCATATTCTTTTAAGTAATCAATTACAATTCCGCCGCCGGTTTCTTCTCGCACTGGTTTTTGTCCCTTAAACACATCAAGGTTCTGCAGAATACTTTCGTGCACCTGATCTAAATATTCTTTTACCGAATGCGTTTTATATTTCTTTTTGAGATCATCAATTGTAACCATGATGAATCCGTTTACAAAATCAGATTCGAGCAGTGAAATTTTTTCTTGAATATCTTGTGTTAGTTTTAAGCTTTGTTTAAAAAGTGTCTGAAGTTCATCCTGATAAGAAGCATACTTTGTAATTATTTCTTGAGCTTTTTCTTTTGATAATTTTTCAGAACGGACTAACTCATCCAACTGCTGAACAAAAACCGGTTGATCTTCTACCACTGCTAAAATTTCGGGACGAACCAATTCACCCACTTTTACTTGTCCAAGTGTAAAATGATCTTTTTTTAATTTTTCTTCGAAGTCGTTCATCAATTTTTGCTGAGTCTGCCCGAACCCATTTAGCATCTGTTTCTTTTTAGCTGTGAACGGATCGGTAGAAAGTAATTGCGGGATCTTTTCTTGTAAAAACTTTATTACCCAGGAAAGATCTTTCCTGAATTTAGTTGCTTGTCCGGAGGGAAACTGCAATAGTGTCGGTCTGTCTTCATCTTGAAAATTATTAACATATGCATAATCGTTTAAATGAGAACAATCGGGTGTAATTGATTCCAGCATTTGTTTTATGGCCGTAAACTTTCCGGTGCCTGATAAACCGGTTATAAAAATATTGTAACCTTGACTTTTTAAATCCACTCCCAGCCGTAGTGCTTTCAGTGCCCGTTCTTGTCCTACAATTCCTTCAATTGGTTTTACTTTTTCCGTATCCTCAAAATCAAAAACTTTTGTGTCGCAAGTCCATTTTAGATCTTCTGGTTTTAATTCTTTCTGCGGATGTGCTTTTAGAAGCGCCATTGTAAATTTCCTATGATTAGTGAGTGGAAATCCGAATCAAAAATAATACAAAAAGATAAAAGATGTTTATGGAAGAAACATGAGCTTTAAGAATGATTCAATAAAAAGGACAAGTGTAAAAAACATGGCACTATTTGTTTTTACTTTAATTTCAAATGAGGCTATGAATTGAAAGAAAATGCGACTATCTTAATACGATTTCATTATTTCAGTAATTTCTTTTTTATTTTTCCCTGTTAAAAGTTTAGACGTTTATAAATGATTAGCTAGTTATTCCAAACTACTAATAGCTATACTTATGGAAAATACTAACTATAGATTTTTCTTGTCCTCTTTTTTTCTTCATGTAATGTTTATTAATCAATTCATTACGCTGCAACCTCTTTTCGCACAAACACCAGTAGATACAGTTAAGTTAATTTTTGAATCCGATGTGTTGCTTGAACAGGTCTCGTCAACACCACATCTTGTATTGCTCGGTTCGACTGGCGATACGCTCACTAATCGTCAGGTATTTTGGAGTAGCCAAAATACTTCAATAGCTACAGTCAACTCTGTAGGTCTCGTGTCTGCTATCGCCGCAGGAAAGACAAATATTTTTGCTACCGTAGAAGGGAAAACTGGGCAAGCAGCCATAAACGTTGAGTCACGCTCGATGTATGAAGGCCATAACGCAGCTTATTTATACAACTCAAACGATACTAGGCAACCAATATGGGATCCTATTCGACAAGGACAGGTTCCTAATCCAAATGATAATCGTCAACAAATTGTCATCGATGAATCGTTCCAAGTTCCTCCAGGTACTGAAGTGAAATGGGAAAACAAAATTGTCTGGATACGTCCAAAGCAGCGAAAGAATATAAACATTTATGGTAAGCTAAACATCAGTAATTCATCTCTCTTTTGGGATCAAACCGAACATCAGCAAACAAGATTAGATGTTCAAAACGGCGGTATACTTCGTATTGTAAATTCACACGTTGGTTCATGTAATATCTTTTGGATCAACTGGGAGTATGAAAATGGATCAACGATTTACTTTAATCATTTTCAAGGGAACGCTTGGACATCCATGCGTGGCTCGGTTAACTATACATCAATAAATGGATCTACTGCTGAACTAACGATATTTCAAGATGTAATAAACTCGACTATATATATTTCAGATTCCAGCAATCTTTGGTTGGAAGTATTCCCTCCACCAGGAACAGTCCAAATGTCTTTCCCGGCTCTAAATATTTGGACAGATTGGCAATTATCTGGCATTTGGCCAAACACAAATGTTATGACTACAAATTCATATCTTTATGGGCGAGGCATCTCTCTTTCCAACGGCGTTCATGCCACAATAAAAGATACTCCTATTGGCTTTGGTGTTGGTTGGACTATGACCAAATTTGATCCAGGATTTGCCGATTGTGAACTCAATAATATTGGAGATCCAAATAATGACTCAGGAGTTTTTTATGCCAACAATACTTGGAGTGTACCGGGCACTAATTCATCTTTAACGGTTATTAACTCTAAGCTTCTAAGAATCTGGCCTGCATTACTTGGAAATATTCACCTTAAGATTTATTCATCTAATCTTGTTGATCCTAGCGTATTTGGGCCTGCGACTTTTGAAGTTTACAATTCAACCATCGATCTCATTCGTGCTTTGGGTACTGGTGCAAGAGTGTATTTTGAAAACTGTATGTTGCGGTACGATATTCAAGTCAACGGTACTAATTCGATTGTTTACAGTTATGGTCTAACACAGCGTGATGATAAAATGTTTAATATCTTTCAGGAGAATAGCGGAAAGTATATTGTACTTCAAAATCCAAAGTCTGGAACCGATGCTGCAAATATTATTATGGATTCAGGAAATTCACAAACCGGATTTGTCGGTGATACACTTGCCCGTCCTTTGATAGTTACTATTACAGATACACTAGGATTCCCCGTTCACGGAACGACCGTAACTTTTGCAAATACTTCAACATATGTTAACGGCTCAAGTCTTACCCGTTCAACAGTAATATCTGATTTGAATGGAAAGGCATCATCAAATTTTATCTTAGGGTCATTGCCAGGATCTTACTACGTTTCTGCTACCGCACAAGGACTCAAAGGAAGTCCAATTAATTTTCAAGTGACTGCAAAAAGTAAACCATCTGGAGTAGAAACCAATTCAGACCAACTTCCACAAGAATATATTTTGTATGAAGCATATCCAAATCCATTTAATCCAAAAACAAAATTAAGATTCGGATTACCAGAGAGAACAATTGCTAAGTTAGTTGTTTATGATATTATTGGAAGAGAAGTTTCAACTTTAGTCAATCAAGAATTAGAAGCTGGTTATCATGAGATTAATTTTGATGGAAGTAAGTTATCAAGTGGAGCTTATTTTTATAGAATTTCAATACCAAAGTTTAATTCTGTGAAAAAGATGATGTTGATGAAATAGTATCAATACACACGATTCTCTAGTCGTCAAGGACCAATCCTTGACGAAAAGTGAAATAATCCGGCCAAGGTATGGACATTGACCGCCGGGAAAAAATGATGTTATTGAAATATCATTATTGCAACTATAGAATTTGAGGTAATTAACTTACTTTTACCAAGGTAATTTTGGAAAACTCCTCTCCGCCCCTGCGGGGAAGGGTGTAGTATATTTTAAAGAAAGAAAAATGAAATCAACCACAGATATTCTTATAAATTCAGTTCGATCTTTAATTGAATTAAAAGAAAAAATATTTACTTCAACTCAACAAGAAAAGATTTTTATTTCTCCGTTTGCAGGTTCGTCTAAATCTCTTTTCATAAAAAATATTGTTGAAAGAGAAGATCAAATTCTTCTTCTTTGTCCGACTGTACAATCTGTTAATGAAGCTAAAGTTGAATTGAGCATTCTTGAACTGGAAGATCTAGTTGTTTCGGTTGATGAATTAAATGCCGAAACGCTTCAAGAAAGATTAACCGATCTTAACAAGAGAAATAAATTCATTCTTATTTCGACTTATGAAATACTAAAACTGAAATTACCTTCAAAGAATGCGATAGATAAAAACACAACTAAAGTCGAAATCGGCGGCAACCTAACGTACAATGATCTTATCGAATACTTTAACACAATAAATTACAACCGTGATAAATTTGTTGATGGTCCAGGTGATTTTGCGGTACGCGGCTCAATTATTGATTTTTGGTCTTACAGTGAGAAACAACCGATACGATTGGAATTTGACGGAGATTTTATAGAATCAATTCGGCACTTCGATTCTGATAGCCAGCGCTCGCTTGACAAATTATCTTCAGCAACAGTCGCTGCCTCCATCAATGCAGAAGAATTAAGCTCGGATATTTTTGATTACTTGAACAACCCGCTTGTTTTTGCCGATGAATTTGAATTGCATAATCTCTTCAACAAAAAAAATAACACGGCTCCGCAAAAATATGAAGAAGATATAGATGAGGATTTGAAAGAAGAGTTATATAAGGGAAATCAAGAAGAGCTCGCCTCGCCTTCGCGAGAGCGCCCGCCTTGCCGTGCCAAAGGCGAGGCAGGAAGCGGGCAAGATCAAGATCAAGAGCAAGAAGTAAAACAAGATTTGTCTCTTGAGAAACTATTTGAGAAAAACGCACGATGGATAATCGAAGATGCAATTGGCCATCATGATGAGCGAACTAATCTCCAACTAAATCCCGCACCGGCAATAAATTCCAATTTTGAATTGCTGTTTACATTTCTAAAAGATTATGCAAACAGAAATTTTCAAATAATTATTGCCGTTGAAAATGAATTACAAAATCAGCGTCTCTTTGAATTACTATCTGATTATAAAAAAGAATTGGCAGAATTATTTGACGTAGGAAAGATCAAGATAATTGTGTTCGGAATTAAGAGCGGGTTTATAGCAAAGCAGGATAATCTTATTCTTCTGACAGATTACGAAATTTTTAACAAGCCTTACCGCACAAAAATCTCTACAAAACTTAAGTACAAAAAATCACGTGTTAAAGATTTTGCCTCGATCAAAAAAGGAGATTTTGTTGTTCATGAAAATTTTGGAATAGGGCAATTCGTTGGATTAGAAACTATTAAGATTGGAACCACTGAACAGGAATCAATAAAAATTTTGTATGCAGAAGGCGGAGTTGTTTACGTTAATCTGAATTATCTATCGCTGGTAAAAAAATTCTCTTCTAAAGATAATATTGCACCTAAACTTTCTGTTCTTGGCGGCGGCGAGTGGAAATCAACAAAGAAAAAAGCCAAAGCAAAAATCAAAGAAGCCGCACGCGAACTTATTACCCTTTATGCTAGAAGAAAATCCGCACAAGGATTTTCTTTCAGCACTGATTCCATTTGGCAAAAGGAACTTGAAGCATCATTCTTTTATGAAGACACACCTGATCAAACAAAAGTTACAGAAGAAGTTAAACGTGATATGGAAAGCGAAAACCCTATGGACCGTCTTGTGTGTGGCGATGTGGGATTTGGTAAAACTGAGATTGCTGTACGTGCTGCGTTCAAAGCAATAAATGACGGCAAACAAGTTGCCTTGCTTGTACCTACAACAATTCTTGCCGAACAGCATTACAACACTTTCAAAGATCGGCTAACACAATTTCCGGTTAAAGTTGAAGCACTTTCCAGATTTAAAAACAAATCCGAACAAACAACAATTACAAAAAAACTTGAGAAGGGTGAAGTTGATTTAGTAATTGGAACTCACCGTTTGCTTTCGAAAGATATTTCCTTTAAGGAACTCGGTTTACTTATCATTGATGAAGAGCACCGTTTTGGAGTTATGGCAAAAGAGAAATTGCGTTCACTAAAAACAAATGTTGATACACTCACTTTAACCGCCACGCCAATTCCCAGAACGCTGAATCTTTCTCTGCTTGGCGCTCGTGATCTTTCTATTATAGCAACGCCACCGCCGAACCGGCAATCTATTTATACAAAAGTTGAAATGTTTGATATCCATAAAGTACGCGAATGGATTTTAACTGAAGTGAAAAGGAACGGACAAATATATTTTGTTCATGACCGTGTTCAGTCAATAGATAAAATTGCGGCGTACATTCAAAAGTATATACCAGAAATAAAAATTGGTGTTGCACATGGACAAATGAAACCGTCACAACTTGAAGATGTAATTCATAAATTCTTGAGCAAACAATATCACATGCTGATCTCCACAAAAATAATTGAGAGCGGACTTGATATTCCAAACGTTAATACGATTATAATTAATCGTGCCGACCGTTTTGGCTTAGCTGAACTTCATCAGCTTAGAGGAAGAGTCGGCAGAAGCGATAGACAGGCATACGCATATTTTCTTGTTCCGTCATTAGACACAATTACAAAAAAAGCAGTTAAGAGATTACAAGCCATAGAAGAGTATACCGATCTTGGTGAAGGATTTAATTTATCAATGCGAGATCTGGAAATCCGAGGCGCTGGAAATTTACTTGGTACCGAGCAGAGCGGATTCATTGATACGATCGGATTTGATATGTATCTAAAACTTCTTGATGAAGCTGTGGATGAATTAAAGCAAGACGAGTTCAAAGAAGTATTTAAAGATTTGCCAAGGCAGCAGGAACGTTCTTCGCCAACGGTAGATACTTTTTTCGAGATTGGAATTCCACACTCATATATGCCGGATCAAGCCGATCGTCTTAGTTTTTATACCGCACTTTTTTCGATGATAAAAATTGAAGAGCTGGAAGAAATTAAAGAAGAAATGACTGACCGGTTTGGAAAAATTCCACCGAATGTTGAAAGATTAATTCTTGCAGCAGTCCTAAGATTTTATTCTTCGTTTGCGTTTTTTGAAAGAGTAGTAATTCAGTTTAATAAGATTACAATTGTTTTACCTAAAGGAGATAAGGAGAACTTCTATCAAAACAAATTTATTCTGCTTTTAACTTTCATCAGCAAGAATTATTCAAAAGATATTAAATTTGTACAGGCAAATGAGACAATGAAATTTGAAATGAATAATAATTTCGGCTCTGCCGAAGCGGCGATGAATTTCTTAATAAAATTTTGCAAAGAAATTCTTGAAGTGAGTTCTGTGATCAATTAAATATTTATTTTTATAAAATAATTATAGGGTCACGATTAAAAATGGAGTTAAAATGAGAAAGGTAAGAAGGATTATTGTTATTTTATTTATTATCGCGTTCATTGGAATTCAGTTTGTTGAGGTTGAACGCGTTAATCCACCGGTAACGGCAGATATAAATGCGCCGGTGGAAATAAAGACTATTTTAAAGAACTCATGTTATAATTGTCATTCGAACGAAACGGTTTGGCCTTGGTATAGTAAAATTGCACCGATCTCATGGCTAGTCTCAAATGATGTTAAGGACGGAAGAAAGCATTTAAATTTTTCCGAATGGGAAAAATTGTATTCGGAAAAACGAAATGAGTTGAAAAAGAAAATATGGGAAGAGGTGAATAAAGACGAAATGCCTCTAGATATTTATACGTATATACATCCTACTGCAAAATTAGAAATGATTCAAAAAGATATGATTAAAAAGTGGGCTACAAATGATTAAACATGATAACTTTGTATAAGGAGTAATTAGAATTTAATTTCGGTAATGACGAAATTCGCGTATTAATTTTAAATAAATATTTCTCGCTTCGGAAACACTTTCTAAAATCGGGAGGTTGCCCATGCTTAAAACCTATAAGATTGTAGAAAACAAAATTGTTCAAGATGAAAATGGTATTGGCAACATAAAAATTTATAATAATCCCGATGAAACTGAAAAAAAATTTCTTGTTGAAGAATACAAGCTTGATGAACACACACTCAATTCATCTTTTGATGCCGATGAATTAGCGCGTATAGAATTTGAACCTGATCACCTGGCAATGATTTTCAAAATCCCCAAGAATTATTCTGCAAAAGAGCCGCTTCTTTTCCGTGTTAACTCTCTGGGCGCTTTTTTGTTTAAAGATAAATTAGTTGTGATTACTAATGATGAGATCCCTCTTTTTTCGGGTAAACATTTCAACAAAGTTTATTCGTTAAATGACATTACCTTAAAATTGATTTTCACTTCTATCATGCATTTTATCGAACACTTAAAAGTTATTAATATGCTTTCGGATGAGATAGAAAGGAAAATTTCTACAGCAATGGAGAATAGATATCTTCTTAATCAATTTACACTTGGGAAAAGTTTAGTGTTCTTCCAAAATGCAATTAATTCCAACGGGGCTCTACTGGAAAAAATAAAACTTAACGGCGCAAAGTTAAATTTAACAACAGATGAAATCGAACTTCTTGATGATATCTTGATCGAAAATAATCAATGTTATAAGCAGGCGGAAATATATTCTAATATTCTTGCAAGTTTAATGGATGCTAAAGCTTCCATCATCAGCAATAATCTTAATGTGTTGATGAAAACTCTTAACATCATAACGATAATGATAATGGTACCTACTTTTGTAGTAAGTGCGTTTTCTATGAATGTTGAAATACCGTTTCAGAAACATCCGCTTGCGTTTATTATAATTATGAGTCTTGCATTTATTTCTGTAGCATGCTTTTTTGTTTTTTGGAAATGGAAAAGATGGTAATTGTAAATGGCTGAATTAAGAATCGGAACTTGCGGATGGAAATATGAATCATGGAAAAGATTATTGTATTCAGATAATCCTGAAATAAATTATCTAAAAGAGTATTCGGCATATTTTAATTCTGTAGAAATACCGCAATGGTTTTTTTCTCTTTACGGAATAAATAATATTATTTTACCTCAGAGTTACGTTGCAAAAAATTATAAAGAGTCCGTAACACCGCAATTTAAGTTTTCTATAAAACTTCCGAACACGATAACTCTTACGCATTTGAATAAATCCGATATAGACCATCGACTCGTTCTTAATCCTCATTTTCTCTCAATTGATTTGCTTAAAGAATTTTTGCATTCGATAAAACCATTGCATAAAAATCTTGGTCCGCTCATGTTTCAGTTTGAATACTTAAATAAAGAAAAAATGAAATCTCAGTTTGAATTCCAAGGACTCATTAGAGAGTTTATTAGTAATCTGCCGGAAAGATTTTTGTTTGCAATAGAAACTCGCAATCCAAATTATATTAATGAAACGTACTTCCAATTTCTTAGAGATAACAAAATTGGACATGTATTTATGCAGGGATATGATATGCCGCCGGTTTATGAAATCTATAATCGCTACAAGGATTACATTAAGGATTTTACAGTAATAAGATTACACGGACCGGATAAGCAGGGAATTGAAACAAGAACAGGCGGTGAGTGGAATAAAATTGTAGATCCAAAAGATGATGAACTGGAAAAAATTTGTTTTATGGTTGTACAACTTCTTGAGAGAGACATTGATGTTTACTTAAATGTAAATAACTACTTTGAAGGTTCTGCACCGCTGACAATTCAAAAAATTAGAAATCTAATAAAACGTAATTAAAGGAGTTTATATGGATCATTCATTGATTACAACTACATTTACAATTGACGGTTACAAAGTTGTAAAAAACCTTGGAGTAGTAAAAGGAATTGTTGTTCGTTCACGTTCGGTAATTGGAACTATAGGTGCGGGATTGCAAACAATTTTTGGCGGAAATATTACGCTCTTTACAGAACTTTGCGAAAAAACAAGAAATGATGCGTATGAATTAATGGTTCAGCACGGACAAGCGATCGGCGCTAATGCATTGCTCGGTGTTCGTTATGATGCTACAGAAGTAATGGGCGGCGTTACTGAAGTTTTATGTTATGGTACTGCAGTTGTTATTGAGAAGGTAAATTAATTTGTCTTAGAATTATTAAGTTTAATTACATTTAAAACAATATTACTTAAATGAGTAATTCTAGTTTAGCAACCAAAGAAAAAAAATCAATTGCTTTAACTTCGGTTGTAGCCGCAATCTTTTTAACCGGATTTAAGCTTGTAATTGGAATGCTAACCGGAAGTTTAGGAATTCTTTCCGAAGCGCTCCACTCTGCGTTAGATCTTGTTGCGGCCATAATTACTTTTTTTGCAGTTAAGTTTGCCGATGTTCCACCTGATGAAGGACACAATTACGGTCACGGTAAAATTGAAAATTATTCCGCATTAGTTGAAACATTACTGCTTGTTATAACTTGTGCATGGATTATATATGAAGCCATAAGAAGATTGATCACGCATGAAGTTCACATCGAAGTAACTGTTTGGAGTTTTGCAGTAATTGTAACATCAATCATAATTGATTTTTCCCGCTCACGAGCATTATATAAAGTTGCAAAAAAACATGATAGCCAGGCACTTGAGGCAGATGCTCTGCACTTCTCAACAGATATCTGGAGTTCTATCGTAGTTTTAATCGGATTGATTGGAGTTACTTTTAATTTTCAATATGCAGATCCGGTTGCTGCATTAATTGTAGCTATGATTGTTCTAACGGTAAGTTATAGATTGGGTAAAAGATCTTTTGATGCTCTAATTGATAGAGCACCAAAAGGATTACATGAAATGGTGGAAGATATTGTGAAAAATATATTGGAAGTAAAGCAATTCCATGATATAAAAGTTCGCGAATCCGGTCCGTACAAATTTGTAGATCTTAACATTCATGTAGATAAAAAAATGACGATAGAAAGAGCTCACGAGATATCTCACAGGGTAGAAGAAGAGATTGGAAAGAAAATTAAAAATGTGAAAGTAATGGTTCACACGGAACCGGAAAGTCACTAAAATGTAAAGTGTCTAATAAATTTTTTTCGCATATTAAATTTTATGAAACAAAAAAAATAAAAATCGAGGCCAGCATGAAAAGAAATTTAACACGCCGTGAGATGCTGAAGGTTAGCGGATTTTTTGCAGCCGGATTACCGCTCGCAAGCTTTCTTCCAAAAAATATAAAAACACAACCGATTATCATTCCTATTAATCCTTTGCACAAAACACCTGATAAACCTTTAACTGCAATTATTCTTGGTGCAGGCAACAGAGGAAATGTTTATGCTTCATACAGCCAAAAATATCCGGATGAATTAAAAATAGTTGGTGTAGCTGAACCTATTGATTTCAGAAGAAAAAGATTTTCTAAAATGTATGGAATAGAAGAAAAATATCAGTGGACAACCTGGGAACATGCATTGCAGATTTCAAAATTTGCCGATGCTTTAATAATTACTACTCCCGATAATCTTCATTATGGTCCTGCAATGGGCGGATTGAAACTTGGTTATGATCTTCTTTTGGAAAAACCGATCGCACAAACTTGGAAAGAATGTTCGGATATAATGAAACTCACAAGAAAGGAAAACAGAATTGTTGCTATTTGTCATGTCTTGCGTTACACACCTTACTTCAGAAAGATGAAAGAAATTATTGCTTTAGAAATTCTTGGTGACATTGTAAGCATTCAACATATGGAACCTGTCTATCACCAGCATATGTCTCACTCATACGTTCGCGGAAACTGGCGCAACACAAAAGAATCTAACTTTATGCTCAATGCAAAATCTTGTCATGATCTTGATATTCTAAAATGGGTAACGAACAAACATTGCACGCGCGTTTCATCATTCGGGTCATTAAAACATTTTAAAAAAGAAAATGCACCAGAAGGAAGTACAATGAGATGCACTGATGGATGCAAAATTGAATCGTCTTGTCCTTACTCAGCTTTAAAAATTTATTACCGGAATAGATCTTATTTACATCACTTCGATTTTCCGGAAGGAATTGATAAAGGTGAATTAATTATGAAGTATTTAAAAGAAGGACCATACGGAAGATGTGTTTATCATTGCGATAATGATGTAGTTGATCATCAAATTGTGAGTATGGAATTTGAAAATAATATTACAGCAGCTTTTTCGATGGAAGCATTTACTTCTTATGCAGGAAGAAGAACTCGAATAATGGGAACGATGGGCGATGCAGTTGGCGATGAAGAAACATTGGTTGTATCGGATTTTAGAACGGGAAAGCAAATTGTGTGGGATGCAAAAGTTGATGCAAAAATTGATTCGGGGCATGGTGGCGGCGATTATGGTTTAGCACATGATTGGATTCAAGCAGTAAGTCAGAGAAATCCAGATTTGCTAACATCAACTATTGAAGCATCAATGGAAAGTCACTTGATCGGATTCCGCGCCGAAGAGAGCCGCTTAACCGGAAAAACTCTTGATGTGAAAATGAGTTAATGAAAATTTATTTATTACCGTAGAGACGGGATATCAGCCTCGGCGAGACCGAGTCTCGACGGGTATCCCGTCTCTTTTTATGGAGACTTTAACATGCCTATTATTTTTTTAACTATAGAATCTCTTCCGAATATTACATCTGTGTTCTTAAAACGAACAACTTTTATTTTTAGTCCATCAAGATATTCGGTTCGTTTTTTGTCGTACTCTTTTTGTTTATCATGCTCGTGTTGCTCGCCGTCTAATTCTATTGCTAATCTTTCTTCCGGACAATAGAAATCTAAGATGTAATTTCCTATGCTATGTTGTCTTCTAAATTTTCTTCCGGCTAATTGGTTGTTCTTCAGTTCATACCAAAGCATTTTTTCTGCTTGTGTTGCATTATTTCTTAACTGTTTCCTTTGTGTGATTAATACTTTTTTGTTATGTAATCTCGGCATGATGTTTATCCCCTTGTTCTCGACCACCCCCCGCCAAAAATAACGGCGGGCAGGCTTTCGTTCCCCTCCTTAAAAAAAGGAGGGGAAATTATGCGCTCCCCCTCCTCTGTTGAGGAGGGGGAATTAAAGGGGGTGGTCAGTT
>Ga0082335_1003189_pt1 | contig 27594 bp, 27 predicted proteins | sample Subgrocontami58m_FD_72375 | JGI IMG/M metagenome (GOLD analysis project Ga0082335, IMG submission 72375) | Subsurface groundwater microbial communities from S. Glens Falls, New York, USA - GMW37 contaminated, 5.8 m (SPADES assembly) (version 2) ...
AGTCTTGGTTGCCTTTCGAAAGTTTTGAAGTTTTTGACAAATATTCCTGCTTTTGCTTTATAAAAAGCTGCAACTCCTATCATAGCAGCATTATCTGTACATAGTTCTTTTTTCGCAGGAAATAAAACATTCCCGGAATGTTTTTTGGCCAAGTCACGAAGGAGATTTCTCAGTCTTTTATTTGCAGAAACTCCCCCACCCAAAACTAATTTTTTGACTCCGGTTTGCTCAATAGCTTTTCTAGTCTTAATAATAATACTTTCAAAAACAGCCTCTTGAAAAGAGCTGACCAGATCATTCAGTTTTGATATTTTTTCGCGCTCATTCATATCCTTAAGCAAATAATATAACGACGTTTTTAGTCCTGAAAAAGAAAAGTTAAGATCCTTTGATCCCCTCATAGGACGAGGAAACTTATAAAAATCTTTATTGTTCACTTTCTTTGCCAGTACTTCAATCAGTGCACCTCCTGGATATCCAAACCCCAACATCTTAGATGCTTTATCAAGAGCCTCACCTGCTGCATCATCAACAGTCTGTCCTAAAATCTTGAATTTCAGATGATCTTCCCACAACACGAGCTCTGTATGACCACCTGAAACAAGAAGCGCGAGATAGGGGAATTCAAAAGGTCTTTTGGGATTAGAGGCTGAATTTTGCGCAAAAGATGAATAAATATGCCCCTCCATATGATTTACAGGAATGATTTTCTTTTTATACATCTTTGCCAGTTCAATAGCCTTATTTATCCCAACTTCAAGCGCTATCGCAAGACCCGGCCCATATGTAACTGCTATGTAATCAATATTATTCATATAAGCACGAATATCGAAATTCGAAATTCGAGACCTTTTGTCATCCTGGAGCGAACTATGTTCGCGATAGGATCTATTCTTGGTTAAGATTCTATCAGTCGCTTCGCTCCTTCCAGAATGACGTGCAGTTTTTTTAAGTGCGTCATTGATCACAAAATCTATTCTTTCTTCATGAGCTTTTCTTGCGATAGACGGCACCACTCCACCCCATTTTTTATGGAGCAAAACCTGGCTATAAACCACATTACTTAACACTCTCCTGCCATCTGTTACTGCAGCAGCTGTCTCATCACACGAAGTCTCAATAGATAATATTTTCATATTTTTTTACCAACGCTACTAACATTAATCTTGCGTCTATCTCCACCATCATAACTTATATCAACATAAATCACTTTGCTTTTTGACGACAAGCTTTTAACAAGATTTGAAGATTTCTCCCCCCATTCAATACAAATAATATTTCCAGGTTTTATGTATTTCTCAAATCCCAAATGCTTAATTTCTTCTTCATCCCTCACATTAAACAAATCCGCATGCACCATCTTTTTACCCCGATCCAGTCGGGGTTTAGCTTTTCGCTTTTCGCTTTGAGTTTGTATAACATATTCATAATAAATCACAAAACTCGGAGAAATAATATTCTTAATTCCCAAATACTCACCCAGCCCTTTTGCAAATACAGTCTTTCCTGCGCCAAGTGGACCTTTTAATATATACACTAAAGATTTATTTTCAGTTTCTTTAATATTGTCTTTCAAAATGACTTTTGCTAATTTTTTAGTACCCTCTTCAGATTTAGAAATATATTTATAATTACCAAAAAGACTCAAGTCCCCCATTCTCAATTGTTTTATTTTCTCGCTTGTCAAATCAACTACAGTTGAGGGTTTGTTTCTCGGTAATTTTCCCCCATCAACAACCAGATCTATCATATCTTTTTTCTTTTTGGAAATTCTGTGAAGTAATGCGCTTATTGAATATGCTGGATTTCCACCTGATAAATTTGCTGAAGTTGCAGTTACAGGTTTTTTAACTTCCGCAATCAATGAATTGATCAACGAATAAAATGGAAATCGCAATCCAATTGTATTTTTTTCAGACATAAGATTTTTTGAAAGCTTAAATTTTGAATATTTTTTATCGTAATCTAAAACAACAGTAAATGGGCCTGGGAGAATATTGTTTAATAAATTTATTTTTGTGTTATTTATTTTTACTATTTTTTTAAGCATTTTCATATCTGACACAAATATGGAAATTGCTTTACCCGCAGGTCTTTCTTTAAATTCTATTAGCTTATCAACAGCCTGTTTATTTGTAGCGTCAACCAGTAAACCATACACAGTATCTGATGGAAACACTACAAGGCCGCCTTTCTTTAATACTTTGGCAGTATGTCTGACAATCTCTTTGGTATTTTGTGGTGTAAGTTTAATCAGCCTCATTTTGCAACAATTTTATCAGATGTTCTGTTAAAATACTCCATATGGACAATAAACCAAAAATTAACCATAAGAAATTTTCATTTAAGTTAAATTCCAAAGCCATTTTTATATTCCTTTTTGTCTCCCTATTTTTATTCTTATCATTTAGATCCGTATCTGAAGAATTCAAAAAAGCTCTTCCTGAAAAATCGCTAACCCAAACAGTCCAAGATATAAAAAAGGGCAAGGTCAAAAGCATAGACATAATAGACAACAAAGTTCTTTTAAATTACAAAGACAAAAGTCTTGGCGTGACTTTTAAAGAAACAGAAGCAAGCTTTATTAAAACCCTACAGGAAAATGACGTTGACATAAATACTCTTGAAATTAATATAAAAGACACACAGGCCTCTGCAGGATTAGTTGCATTTTTTGCGAATGTCATCCCAACAATCCTTCTTGTAGCGTTCTTTATTTTCTTGTTCAGGCAAGCAAAGGGAGCTCAAGAATCGGTTTTTTCATTTGGGCAAGCAAAAACAAAGCAGTTTTCAAAAGATATGCCAAAAGTCACATTCAAAGATGTTGCTGGAGTAGACGAGGCAAAAGAAGCTCTTGAAGAAATTGTAGATTTTTTGAAAAATCCAAATAAATATAAGAAGCTTGGAGCAAGAACTCCAAAAGGAGTTATTTTATATGGTCCTGCAGGATGCGGTAAAACTCTACTTGCAAAAGCAGTTGCAGGTGAAGCTGGAGTGCCATTTTTTTCAATCGCGGGATCGGAATTTATGGAAATGTTAGTCGGCATAGGCGCTGCACGTGTACGAAATCTTTTTCAAACTGCAAAAAAATCTTCCCCTTCAATAATATTCATAGATGAAATTGACGCAATTGGAAGAACCAGAGCATACGGCGTGATGCAGTCTCATGATGAGAGGGAACAAACTTTAAATCAAATACTTGTTGAAATGGATGGATTTGAACCTACAGAACAGGTCGTTGTTATTGCTGCAACAAACAGAGGTGATCTTCTTGATTCTGCTTTAGTTCGACCTGGTCGATTTGATAGAAGAATTATAGTTGACTATCCTGACCTTGAAGGAAGAGAAGAAATCATTAAAATACACTCAAGAAGTAAACCTTTTGATAATGGAGTTGATTGGAAAAAAGTAGCAAAAAGAACTGTTGGATTTTCAGGTGCAGATCTTGAAAATATGCTAAATGAAGCTGCAATCGGAGCAGCAAGAGATGGTAAAAAAACAATATCATCTGATAATATAGAAGAGGCTGCAACCAGAGTAAAGCTTGGACCTGAAAAAAAACGTCTTCAATCAGACAATGACAAGAAACTTACCGCATATCATGAAGCAGGACACGCTCTTGTATCATATAACTTACCTCATACTGATCCCGTTCACAGAATTTCAATTGTTTCAAGAGGCATGTCGCTTGGATTTACTCTAATTCCTCCTATAAAAGATAAACTTCATGAAACAAAAACTCATCTTCTTGAACGGATAACTGTAATGATGGGTGGAAGAGCTGCAGAAGACCTAATATTTAAAGAGATTACAACAGGCGCCGCAAATGATTTTGACCAAGCTACACAAATTGCAAAAGCAATGGTTGTTGAATTCGGTATGAGCGATCTTGGGCCTATAAATTTCGGGCCGTCAAATGACATTACTCTTGGTCGTGGATATTTTCAGGATCAAGGATTGTCCCAAGAAAAAATGGCTCAAATTGATAAGGAAATCACAAATATAATATCACAGTGTTATAAAAATGCTGTAAAAATATTGACTGAAAACAAAAGTATTCTTGATAAAGTCGCAAAAGAACTTATAAAAACAGAAAGTCTTGATCAGGAGGAATTCGAAGCTCTTGTTAAAAAAAATTAATGAAAACTTTCCTTCTAATAGACGGTCACGCTCTTATTTACAGATCTTATTTTGCCATACCGCCATTTAAGACAAAAGACGGATTCCCAACAAACGCAATTTATGGATTTTTTACAATCATCTCGAAAGCAATAAAAGACTTTAATCCTACATACCTTACCATACTCTACGATACACCAAAACCAACTTTCAGAAATAAACTTTATAAAAATTATCAAATTCATAGACCAAAAGCCCAAGACGATATGAAAATCCAAATCCCAAAGCTAAAAGAAATTTTAGAAAAGGGAGATGTACTTCAGCTAGAAATGGAAGGTTTTGAAGCAGACGATCTCATTGGTACAATCACATCGGGCATATTTGATAAAGACATAAAAAAAATAATACTTACGGGAGACAAGGACATATTCCAACTTATCAATTCCTCAACTTATGTAATGACCCCTCAAATAGGATTTAATAACGCTATTCTTTATGACGAAGAACAGGTCGTAAAGAAATTAAAAATCTTACCCCAACTTATTCCAGATTATAAAGCTCTAGCAGGCGATCCCTCTGACAACTACCCAGGAGCAAAAGGAATTGGACCAAAAACTGCTGCTAATCTAATTAACAAATATAAAAGCGTAGAAAATTTATTTAAAAATATTAATAATATAATGGATGAAAGAGTTAAAAAAATTCTTCTTGATCACAAAGAAGATGTTTTTATATCAAAAAAACTTGCAGTAATCAAAAAAGACGTTAAGATAGATTTTGACTTAAACAAATCGAAATTTACTGGGTTTAATAATAAAATTAAAGATGAGCTTTTAACTCTTGGTATGAAAGGACTTGTATCAAGGCTATTTAATAATAAGGAAAAAGATTCAAACCCTATAAGTAAAAAAGCAAATGATGAACAACAAATCAACTTATTCTAAAACAGCAATTGTTTACGACTGGTTAGACTCAAGAGGGGGAATTGAAAGAGTAATTCCTATTCTAATTAAAGAGTTTGACAACGCTGACTTGTATACATCATACTACGATCCAAATAAAGCCGCTTGGGCTAAAAAATATACAATAAAAACATCTTTTATTGACCGCCTCCCTTCATTTATAAAAAAAAGCAGATTACTATCTCTTCTTCTTTACCCTTATGCTTTTGAGTCACTTAATTTTTCAGATTATGACCTTGTGATATCTATCACCTCCTCTTTTGCCAAATCAATAATTACAAAGCCACAAACTTCGCATATCTCATATATTCTTACTCCAACCAGATATTTTTGGATAGATGAAAACTCATATTTTAAAAATCCAACTATTAAAAAAATAGGTAAGTTAATATTGCCTCGATTAAAAAAATGGGATTTTATAGCTTCTCAAAGACCTGACAAAATTGTAGCCATATCAAGCCTTGTGCAAAAAAGAGTGAAAAAATATTATAAAAGAAATTCAATTGTCATCTATCCCCCATTTGATACTAATTATTGGCAAAACGTAAAAAGAACTATAAAGAACAACAATACAAATCATCATACTTTCTTTTTACTTGTATCAAGACTTGAATATTATAAAAAAGTGGATCTTGCAATTGAAGCGTTTAATAAATTGGGTTATAGACTAATAATAGTTGGAGATGGTTCTCGGAAAAAAAAACTACAAAAAAAGGCTAATAAAAATATAGAATTCAAACAGAACATATCAGATCAGGAGCTTGCAGTTCTTTATTCAAAAGCAAGGGCTCTTATAATGCCACAAGTGGAAGAATTTGGTATGGTTTCTCTTGAAGCTCAGTTTTTCGGCTGTCCTGTGATTTCTTTCAAAAATAGCGGCACAATTGAGACAATCATTGAGAATAAAACAGGATTATTTTTTGATGAACAAACACCAGACTCTCTCAGCGCTACTATTGTAAGATATAAGTCTTTATCGTACAATTTAAAAAAATCAACTCAAGAACACGCATTAAGAAATATTGAAAGATTTGGCAAAGAAAAATTTATTTATAACTTTAGAAAAATAGCACATTTATGAAAGCAATAATATTTGCAGGTGGCGTAGGCACTAGACTCTGGCCTTTATCTCGAAAAAAGTCTCCAAAACAATTTGAAAAAATAATAAAAAATAAATCAACACTTCAAATAGCGATAGAACGACTTCAACCAACAGTAAAACCAGAAGATATTTTCATCTCAACAGGCGAAGACTATATAGATATTGTCGCGAACCAATTGAAGGAAATTCCCAAACAAAATATAATCGGTGAACCTGTCAGAAAAGATGTAGGACCTGCTGTAGCTTTCATTATGGGCTTTATGAAAAATAAATTTTCCAGGGATGAGCCTGTATTTATTTCTTGGAGTGATCATATTGTTAAAAATATTGACAAATTCCAAAAAATCTTAGTTGCAGCAGAGTATCTTATTAAAAAAAATTCTGACAAAATTATTTTTGTCGGTCAAAGACCAAGATTTCCATCTGTTAACTTAGGTTATATTGAATATGATAAAGAACCATTCACTCAGATAAAAGGAATAAATCTTTATAAATTTAAAAGGTTCAAATATAAACCTGATAAAAAAATAGCGGAAAAATATTTCAAAGATGGACAACATTGCTGGAACTTAGGATATTTTGTCACAACCCCTGGGTTTATTCTTGATTCTTTTGAAAAATATACACCTGAACTGTCTCAAGTCAATAAACAAATAATTGACTCCTTAAATAAACCAAGCTTCCATAAAGAATTTAAAAAACTCTATTCAAAAATGCCTGTTATAAGCTTTGACACAGCTGTTCTTGAAAAGCTTAACACCGATAAAGTTTATGTAATAGTTGAAGATATTGGTTGGAGTGATGTCGGCGCATGGGAAGCTTTAAAAGAAGCTCTTGAAACAAAAAAAGAAGACAATATAACATTAGGTAATACTCTACTTCAAGATTCAACAGATAACCTCGTTTATAATTATGATGATGAAAAGCTTATTGTAGGAATAGATCTTGATGATATGCTCATAGTTAATTCAAGCGATGTATTATTAGTTACCAAAAAAAAGTCTGTGTCAAAAATTAAAACTTTGGTAGAGAGTTTTCACGGAACCAAACACGAAAAACTTACTTAAATTATGTATAAAATCCCATTTATCACTGGTGAGACCTATGAAGATTACTCAAAAAGGCTGATTGATATTGTCTTTTCAATACTTCTTCTAATTATTTTTCTACCCGTTTCTTTAGTTACGGCTATTTTTATAAAATTAGATTCCAAAGGATCTATATTTGCTGATGTACCGGAGCGGATTGGTCAGTTTGAGAGAAAGTTTAAGATGTATAAATTCAGATCAATGATTAATAACGCGCATAAACTACTTCGAACAGACCCAAGGTTCAACAAACTTTACCTAGAATATAAAAAAAGCAGTTATAAATTAAAAGGCGACCCAAGAATAACAAATGTTGGTAAAGTAATAAGAAAACATTCTATTGACGAAATCCCACAACTTATAAATGTTTTAATTGGCGATATGAGTATTGTCGGACCGAGAGCATATTATCCCGATGAACTTCAAAATCAACAAAAAAAATATCCTTATACGAAATCACTAGTAAAAAAAGTGCTCTCCGTTAAGCCTGGAATTACTGGTTTATGGCAAGTCTCTGGAAGATCTGAAATTAATTTTGATAAAAGGATTGCACTTGATGCAAAATATGTAGATAATATATCTTTATGGAAAGATTTGATTATAATGTTAAGAACGCCCTGGGTAATGATAACTGGCAAGGGAGCAGTATAAAACCATTAAAAAAACCTATGTTTAAAAATAAAAAATACGCATTTCCACTTTTAATTTTACTTATATTGTTTTTATACTTTTTTCTTATTGGGCCAATATTTGCTATAAAAAGTAAAGCTAAAGTACTATCAAGTTCATCAAAAACTCTTAAAAAAACTTTTTCTAATAACGACATTGATCTTGTTGATAAAGAAATTAAACAGTTTTCAAAAGAGTATGAGGATTTTAAAAAATCCGCGAAAAAACTATATTGGACTTCTTTTATACCTTATGGATCTGATTTTAAAAATGCTGTCGAGGCAGGAAGCTTTGCCATAAGCGCCGCTGAAACTACAGTTACATCCATAAAGCCATACGCCGAACTTATTGGCTTTAAAAAGGGTGGGTCATCATTTATTGAAAAATCCGCAGAAGACAGGCTGCAGACAGCAATTCTCACACTTGATAAAATCCTTACAAAATACGATGATATAGCAAAAGATTTAGAAGAAGCTCAAAAAAGAATAAATAAAATAAATCCAAACAGGTATCCTAAAAAATTCGGTAAAACCCAAGTTCGAGAAAACATCGCAAACTATAAAAATCAACTTTTGGGCGTTACTACCCTATTTGTTGATGCAAAACCACTTATAAAAAGACTTCCTGAAATCTTTGGAAAAGATACAGAAAAAACATACTTGATACTTTTTCAAAACGATAAAGAGAGAAGAGCTACAGGAGGATTTTTGACATCATATGCAATATTCGATATCAAAAACGGAAAGCTCAAAGTTTCAAAATCAGACGATATATATAATCTTGATGCATCTATCGCCCATCCTATTGCCCCAAGTGAAATCTTAACATATCATAAAGGAGTCAGTAAATTTTACCTAAGAGATAGTAATCTTTCTCCTGACTTTGTGGAATCAATAAAATTATTTAACAGCCTATACGACAAAAGTCCTCAAAAAGTTGAATACGATGGCGTTATTGCAGTTGATACAAAAATACTAGTTGACATGTTAACAATTTACGGCGACACAGAAGCAGGAGGAGTATTATTTTCAGCAGAAGAAGATAAAAGATGTGATTGCCCACAAGTTATTTATACTTTGTTTGATATTGTAGATAGACCTGTCAATTATATAAAAGAAGATAGAAAAGGAATTTTGGGACAGTTGATGTTTGCGCTCCTTCAGAAAGCTTTAGGATTCTCTCCTTCCAAATACTGGGGAACTCTTGCTCAAACAATGTACAAAAATCTTCAAGAAAAACATATTCTTTTATACTTTGAAGATAATGACTTGCAGGAAGCAGCTGAAAAAATTAATTTTGCAGGAAGAGTAGTCCCATATGATGGTGATTATCTACATGTCAGCAATGTCAACTTTGCCGGCGCAAAGTCTAATTTATTTGTACAGGAAACTATTAATACAACAACAAAAAAATCATCGGGAAAAATACATCGAGAAGTCAACGTTGTGTTTAAAAATCCATATCCTCACTCTGATTGTAATCTTGAAAGAGGTGGACTTTGTTTGAATGCGGTTCTGAGAAACTGGATTAGGATTTATGTTCCAGAAGGGTCGAAACTTATAGAATTTAAAGGGTCTGAGAAAAAAGTTAATATTTACGATGAACTTGGAAAAACAGTTTTTGAGGGATTTTTAAACGTCAAACCGCAAGGACAAGCTGAAGTTACAGTAACTTATACTTTGCCAGATAGTATAAAAACAACCGATTACACACTTATGGTTCAAAAACAACCTGGAGAACTTAATCAAAAATTAAATGTAAAAATAGTAAATAAAAAGATATTTGATGGAGTATTTGACATCGATAGAGTTTTTAGGACAAACCTATAATCTGATGCCTGCAAGATTAAAAACTCAAGGCATAGTACTTAAAAAAAAAGGGCTTCTTAATCTCGACAATCTGATAACTATATTCACTAAAGAACTGGGCAAGATTGTAACCGTAGCCAAAGGAATTAAAAAACTAAACAGCAGAAGAGCACCCCACATTCAGACCGGAAACTTAATTGATTTAATGCTTTATAGTAAAAACGACAGGTATTATTTACAAGAGTCTTCTATAATATCTGGATTTTCCAAACTAAAAAAAGATGCTAAAAAAATCTCAATGATTTACTATTATTTTTTAATACTAGACAAACTTCTTCCGGAAAACAGCCAAGAAGAAGAAATATATAAAATTACTCTTAAATTTTTAATTAATCTTTCAAAAATAAAAGAAACAGATAATAAATTAATTGAAAACAGCCTAAACAGAGTATTAAGTAAGCTCGGGTTTATCAGAGGACATAAAACACTCGAAGAGCTTCATATTTTAGTTGAGGATTTGCTTGGAGAAAAAATACGCTTTTTTGTTATATAATTTTTAAATGGAAGATTTAATTGCCTTATGTAAAAGGCGCGGATTTATATATCCTTCATCTGAGATCTACGGCGGAATTTCAGGGTTTTGGGACTACGGGCCACTTGGGGTAGAACTAAAAAAAAATATTAAGCAGCTCTGGTGGACTGATAATGTACAAAAAAGAGATGATATTGTTGGAATTGACGCTTCAATAATAATGAATCCAAGAGTTTGGGAAGCATCAGGACACGTTGAGGCTTTTACCGATCCCCTTGTAGAATGTAAAGCTTGTAACAAAAGATTCAGATTTGACCAATATGCGAATATTTTATGCAAAGATAATAAACCACATGCTCAAAAAAATCTTACAGAACCTCGGGTTTTTAATTTGTTAACTGAAGTTTTTCTTGGAGTAACTGAGCCAAAACAAAAAGCATATCTTCGAGGAGAAATCACACAAGGAGCTTTTGTAAATTTTGCTAATATAATAGATTCAACGCGAGTAAAAATTCCATTTGGTATTGCACAAATTGGTAAAGCTTTCAGAAATGAAATAACACCTGGAAACTTTACATACAGGTCTCGTGAGTTTGAACAGATAGAAATTGAATTTTTCATACGTCCTGATCAAAAAGAATCTGAAAAATGGTTTGATTACTGGAAAAATGAAAGATTAAATTGGTACAAAAACTTAGGTATGAGTCCTGATAATTTGAGATTCAGAAAGCACGAAGATACTGAACGCGCACACTATGCCAAAGACGCTGTTGATATAGAATTTAAAGCTCCTTTTGGTTGGAGTGAGTTTGAAGGGATTCATAATAGAGGCGATTGGGACTTATCAAGGCATAATCTAAAATATAAAGACCAAGAAACTAATGAGGAGTTTTATCCTTGGGTAATTGAATCATCAGGGGGTGTTGACAGAGCGGCATTATTCTTTCTGATAAACGCGTATGTGAAAGATGAAAAACGAGTATATCTCAAACTTCATCCCAAACTTTCTCCTTTTAAAGCGGCTGTTTTTCCTCTTTTATCAAATAAAGAAGATTTAGTAGTTAAAGCTAAAGCCGTTTATGATCAACTTAAACAAAAATACTCTGTAGCTTGGGATGATAGAGGAAATATCGGTAAAAGATATGCATATCAAGATGAGATTGGTACACCAGTATGTATAACAATTGATTATGATTCCTTAAAAGATAACACTGTTACTTTAAGAGACAGAGACACAACAAAACAAGAAAGAGTCAAAATCGCAGAAATTGAGAAAAGTATTGCTAAAATCCTTCTCTAAAAGTATTATTATATTATGCAAAATATTCTTAAAAATAAGATGTATATGGCAATAGCAATATCTGTCATCATACTTATACTTATTCTCGTTTTCTTCCTTGTAAAAAGAAATAAAAATCGTGAACTTCAACTTCAAGAACAATTGACAAACTCAGAAGTCATTCCTACAGTTGATAGTAATGTAAGAGTAAAACTTACAGAAGCAGACAAAAGAGGAGAACTTATCTTAACAGTAAGTGATGCTCCATCAGGAACAACCGCAATAGAATACCAATTGACATATGACGCAATAAGCCGCGAAGAAGGAGGAAGTGCCGTACCAAGAGGTGTTATTGGAAAATGTATACAACAACTAAGCTCCCGAAATACTTGGTCTTGTCAGCAGCCAAACAGTGGAGAGGCAATAGTTTTAGGTACTTGTTCATCCGGAACTTGTGTGTATGATAATATTACAGGTGATATAAACGTTCAGCTTAAATTCGTAGGAAGCTACGGTGAAAGAATCTACGAAAAAGATTTTAAAATTTAAAATATACTAAAAACATGCCAATAATTAAGTCTGCAAAGAAAAAATTAAAACAAGACCGAAAAAAAGAAATACTAAACAAAAGATATATATCAAAATATAAACAGGCAATTAAAGACTTTTCAAAAAAGCCTAAAGGCAAAACAAACTCTTTAAAAAGCTTGTATTCCATAATTGATAAAGCTGTAAAAAAAAGACTAATAAAGAAAGAAAAAGCAGCAAGACTCAAATCCCGCGCAGCCAAACTCGTGAACAAATGAAATACCAAATAAATCTTATTGGTCAAAAAAGCAGTAAGAAGGGAGTAATTAATAAAGTAAATTACTTTTTTTTTAACTACTTCAGATATATATTAGTATTCACTCAATTAATTGTAATTTCTGTTTTATTTTTTAGGTTTACAATTGACCAAAGCATAATTGATTTAAAAGAATCAATAAGCCAACAAGAAGAAGTACTTAAAGCAGTAAAGCCAATACTTGATGAAACTGAAAGAGTTGACGCTAAATTAAAAAAAACAAAAAACATACTGGAAAATCAGGAAGCATTTCAAAGTCAGATCGATTATTTAATTCCTAAATTTCCAGAAACTATGTTTTTGAGTAAGCTTGCATTTACAAAAGATACTGTCCAAATGGAAGGCGCCATAATAAATCCTAATCATTTGCAATCCTTTTTTAATAAAATAAAAACTGAAAATAAATATGCCGATGTTTCCCTTGGTGATATACAAAAAGGTAAGGAGGGATTTTTATTCTCTATGTCCTTAAACGGATTTAAAAAATCAAACAATGGAAGATAAAAATATAAATTTAAAGAAAATTATTAGAACTTTGGGTGATAAAAAGGTCAGAGATTATATCTATATTTCTATTTTTTTTATTTTATTTTCTATATTTATTTTTTTTGCAATTAAACCCGCCCTCACCACAGCATTCTCGCTAAAAAAAGAAGAAGAAGAGCTTAAAGAAAAAAACCTCACCTACCAAAGAGCGATAGCTGATGCAAGTAATAATTTATATATACTTGAGGACGTAAGAGACCAGCTTTATCTCATTGATGAATCTATCTCTAATTCGCCACAGATTAACAAAGTGGTTGACGATATAGGTAATTCTAATATTAATAACTCTTTATTTTTGAAAAATATCTTTGTTTCAGAAAAAATAGACTATATCGATCTAAAAAAAACAGATTTTAAAGAAATCAGGGTAAATCTTGAATCGCAAGGAAATTTTGTTGATGTATTAAATATGATAAAAGACATCAATTCTCAAAGAAGATTAAAATTAATTGATAATATAGAATTTTTAAATCAAACCGAAATCTCAACAAACAGCGGGTCTCTTAATATTAAATCTGAAATTATAGGGTTCTATTTATGAACAAAAAAGAATTATTTATATTATCCATTACCGTCTTTCTAACCGTTATTGCATGGACTGTCGCAGATATTTTACATACAGCAACTCGAGAATTAGATACAGAGGTTAAATCTCTTCAGAAAATCAGATCATACCAACTTGATAAAAGTATTTTTGATATTATTGAAAGTAAACAACCATAATTATGTTTTACTCAAAAATTTATTTAAACAGAGAACCTAAAATTCCAACATTGTTATCAATTTTGCTTATCATATCTGCGATATATATTACAGGACGATTTTTATTAACGAATTCTATACCAACAAGAGCTCAAAAAGGAGTAGTTTTAAAAACAGATATTGTTAATATTAACTCAAATCAAGCAACGATAAACTGGGATACGAACGAAAAGGAAGAAGGCTATGTCATTTATGGGACAAACGTTAATTCCCTGTTAAGCGTTGCAAATGATATAAAAGACTCCTCTACTACTCGTGGAAAGTATAAAAACCATTCGGTTAATGTAAAAAACTTAAAAGAAAATACTCTTTACTTTATGAAAATTATAAGCAGTAATAAAGTTGTTTTGGATCCAAATGGCAATCCATTTGAATTTACAACTTTAAAGGAAAACGTACTTGGAGAAAAAACAACTAAAAGCGTCAAGCTAGATTTAGTTGATTTCATTTACCCGACCTCTAATGCAATAATTTCTGCATCAAGTCCCTTAATTAAAGGAGTCGCTCTCCCCAATTCCAATGTTTTAATATATATAAAAGGTGTAAATGTAAACAGAAACTACAGCATTAAAGCTGATGATAAAGGATTGTGGAATTTGTCTTCAATAACTAAACTAAGCCCGGGAAAATATACATTGATCTTATCTTCAGTCGATAAATTAGGCAAAGGAATTGAAAAACTAAGATCATTCACAATAGCAAAAAGTGGAGAACAGGTATTGGGAGAATCAACGCCATCTGCTGTCACTGAACCGACTCAGATTCCAACACAGGTAGTTGAGTCGCCTTCACCTACTATCCCTGTATCTGGTAACAGCACAATGTATATGTGGATAGCATCAATAGCGTTTATTATTCTTGGATTTAGTCTAATATTATTTTCTTCGATTTAGACTATCTCTAATGTATTTATGAATATTAGAATAATCATCGTTTTTAGGAACTAAGACGTATCTCCCATCATAGCTTGAATATTCAGGAGAGAAAAATAATTCGTTTGGGATTGTTTTTTTCACATTTTGGAAGCCTCTCTTAAAAATTATATTTTTTAAAATCGAAGCTGCTTGTTGGTTTGATATATCTCTTTCTAAAAAACTGTTGGTTGTATTATAAAGATCTTTCATTTTATTTAAATTAAAAAAACCAATCTGGTTAAATACCTCGGCCTGAATTGAATTAAAAACAAGTTGCTGCCTTTTTATTCTTCCAAAATCACTACCTTCTGCCCCAATCGCATTTCTTGACCTTATGAATTTTAAAGCCGTTTCTCCATCCATCTTATTTAATCCTTTTTTAAACTTCACAGTTTCGTATCTACATTTATACTCTTCATCTCCTAAACAATCATTATCTTCTTTACCTTTAATAGGATATCTTTTATCTACAAATGATTGTTCGACATTTACATTTATTCCCCCTAAATAATCTACAATTTTTTTATAATCGTCAAAGTCAACCACAATGCCGTATTGAATCGGCATTCCGATAATTGATCCAACCTCTGCTTTAGCCAAAACTAATCCTCCGCCTTTTTTTACCGCCTCTCCGTATACATATGCTGAATTTATCTTATCTTTTAAGGTGTTGCTCCAAATATCCCTTGGTATTCCAAATAATACAGCTCGATTTTTATCAAAGTTATAATTTAAAACAATTATTGTGTCTGTCAATTCAGGGCCTTCAAATGTAGATCCTGGAACACCAAGAATAAGAATGTTTGTGTAATTATCTATTGTCCGAATTTCACCTCTTGTAAAAAGAGTCTTCAATACGGGTATCTTGAGAGTTTGATTTGCAAAAGTCCAAAGTCTTATTATAAAAAAAATTATAAGTCCTATTATGATAAATAAAGAAAATTTTGCAATTTTCATAATTTAGAGGCAATGCCAATAAAAGACTTAGGGTCTTTAGAGGCATTACCTACTAAAAAACCATGCACTTCAGGAGACTTCGAATATTGTGTTATATTCTCAGGATTGACGCTTCCTCCGTATATAAATATGTTCCCCATACCTGGGTTAATTTTTCTTTTTGATGAAATTACCGAAAGTATGTCTTCGTTTTTACCCGTACCTATAGCATAAACTGGCTCATAGGCGATTAAGGTAACACCTTGAGGAACTTGGTCTTTTTCATCCCTGACACATAATATTGGTTCAATAAAGTAGTCTTTTAACAAACTTATCTTTTGATCGATAACATTGTCTGTTTCTTTAAGATATTTTCTCCTTTCGCTATGACCTACAATACAATAATCAACTAATCCTTTTAAGTTTTGAGCGCTAACCTCTCCTGTATAATTTCCTTGTTCAAAAAAAGAGCAGTCTTGTGAGCCAAGATGTATATTTTTATGTCTATAAATTTTTTCTTTGACAGAAAAAATCAATTGATATGATGGGCAAATAATTATTTTTAAGTAATTATTATTTAATTTATCTACGACCTGCTTGTTGTTAATTAACAGCTGGTTGAACTCTTTAACCCAAGCAAGAGCATCATTAATATTTTTCGTCGATTTCCAATTAGCAATTAAATACTTCATAAAACTAAAACCCACCTATCGTCATTCCCGCCACGTAACAAAGTACGGGGTAAACTCCGGCGGGAATCCAGACCAGATCCCCGATCGGAGTCGCGGATGACGCTTGTTTTAGGATTTATAATTTTGTGTTTTGACATTGTTTAGAGTTTAGAGATTAGTATTTAGAAATTATTTGCTATGTATAATTATTATAATCTATGGACGAGTCTTTTTTAATCAATTTAAATCCTCAGCAAAAAGAAGCAGTACAAAAAACCACTGGCCCTTCGATAATACTGGCTGGAGCAGGTTCAGGTAAAACGAGAGTTCTAGTATCTAAAGTTATAAATCTCGTTAAGAATCACAAAATAAGTCCTTCAAATATTTTAATGATTACCTTTACAAATAAAGCTGCAAAAGAGATGCAAAAAAGAATAATTTCAAATTTGACATCAAATTCAAAACTTGGATTTATCGGCACATTCCACTCAATGTGCGCAAGAATACTAAGGATTGATGGTGCTAAATTGGGAATTAATCATAATTATCTTATTTATGACGAATCAGATCAGCTTAAAGTTATTAAAAAAATAATAAAAGAAAAAGACATTAAGGATTTTACACCTTCTTATGCTTTAAATAGAATATCCTCTGCGAAAAATGAACTAATTTCCCCTGACAACTATTTAAAAATCTTTTCCGATCACCGAGCTAAGGAAATTGCAAAAATATATATACAATATCAGAAAAGCTTACTTAAAAATTCTGCGTTAGATTTTGACGATTTATTAATAAGATCAATAGAACTATTTCAAAAATCAAAAAGCACTTTAAGTAAATATCAAGAAATTTATAGATACGTACTTGTTGATGAATTTCAGGATACAAACCTTGCGCAATATTTGTTGACTCGGTTATTGGCTTCTAAATATAAAAATATAACTGTTGTTGGGGATTTTTCGCAAAGCATTTATTCGTGGCGGGGTGCAGACATAAAAAATTTAGAAAAATTCAAAAACGACTTTCCAAGTACTACTATTTTCAAATTGGAAAAAAACTATAGATCCACACAGATGATTTTAGACTTCGCCCATCAAATTATCTTAAAAAATAAAACTCACCCTATACTTCATCTCACATCAAGTAATAAAAAAGGAGAAGAGATATGCTTTTATGAGGCTGATAATGAACAAGAGGAAGGAATTTATGTGGTTAATGAAATCAGAAAACTGCAAAATATGGGAAAGCTGGAATCTATTGCAGCTCTCTATCGAACAAATGCCCAGTCTAGAGTACTTGAGGAAGTTTTTTTGCACTTCAGCATACCTTATACCTTAATTGGCGGCGTCAGATTCTATGAAAGAAAAGAAATAAAAGACATAATCTCATATGTTCGACTATTTATTAATCCAAACGATGAATTGTCAAAAGATAGAATTTTCAAACTTGGCAAGAGAAAATGGGAAAAATTTAAAAACCTTTACGATAAAATAAAAAATAAAATTCAATCTATTACAACTGAACAAGTAATAAATAGAATTTTCGAGGAAACTGGTTATCTTGAATTTTATGATGAAAAAGACCCTGAAGATTTCTCTAGGCTTGAGAATATTAAAGAGCTTAAATCTGTGGCTATCAGGTTTCCCGATATTGGAAATTTTCTTGAACAAGTCGCCCTTGTTGAGTCTGAATATTTTGAAAGTGAAAAAAGAAATGTTGGTGAAGAAGGGATTAAATTAATGACACTTCACCAGTCAAAGGGATTGGAGTTTGATACTGTTTTTATTACAGGGGTTGAGGAAGGATTACTACCTCATTCTCGATCAATTGATGATTTTTTTCAGCTTGAAGAAGAAAGGCGACTTTTTTATGTTGGAATAACACGAGCAAGGCACAGGCTTTATATCTTAAGCGCCAAAAAAAGATTTATTTTCGGTAGATTAAACTATTCCATCAAATCCCGTTTTATATCAGAGGACGAAGACGTATTATTTTAAATTTCTAATTGACCTAATTATTCTAATCAATTACCAATGACCAATAACACAAGTGTTCCAAGCAATAACCAATATTCAATTTCCAATATTCAAACTGTTTGGAAATTGATGACTTTAATATTGTATCTTGCTTGGTTATTGTAATTTGGTTATTGGTTATTCTTGGGGACTAATTAGATAATTATTTTTAAGCATTTAGCTAATGCTTGATTAGATTTACGAGGGTTTGATGGATCATAAAGAAATGTCTGCCATCCAAAATCTTTTGCTCCATCTATATGTTCTTGTGAATTATCAATGAAAAAAATCTCGCTTCCCTTAACATTTGCTAGTTTTTCAGCCAATTTGTATATTGCCTCATCTGGCTTTTGGAGTTTTACTATACTTGAGTCTATTTCAACATCCCAAACTACCGGAGGCATTAAATTTTCTTTCTTTATTTCATCAAGCATGTCTGGATACTGATTTGTTAAAAGACCTACTTTAAAGTTTTTTTTGGCGTAATCTATAACGGGCCAGATAGACTTGTTTTGTTCAAATTTTGAAACAAATCCATCCTTAAGCAATGAGTAATCTGTAGATATTTTTAAGTCATACTTCTTTTTTTCTTCATTAAATACATTGTTTATATTAAGACCTATATGAATCTTGGGTGCTAAACGCTCCCAGTATTCTATAAATTGTTTAGATTCTTTCTCGTTCAAACCTAATTCTTTAGTTACATCTTTCCACTTGTTGGTTTTGCTAAAATCTAATATAGCAACGCCACCAACATCAAAATAAACAAATTTAATCATTTTTATAAATTATATCACTCATTCCAATTAAACGATTAAATGGAAAATTTATATTCCATACTTTTTTCTTTTTAAGATTAGTCCCCTGGTTCTACGTGCTTCTCCCCAGTCGACGCCTGGCGTTCCTGGGCCGTAAAGCGTGTTTAGAAGTTCCTCGAAAATATTAACTACTTTTTCTTTTTTAATAACTTTTTCATATTGTTCATAAATATTTTTACTTTTGTCTAGAATTAAGCTATATTTTGTTAAGGTTGAAGGAGATATTTTTAATAATTGACATATATTCCTTGGTTCTGTTTTTTTTAGTAATAAATAAATTAATCCTAATCTTTTTATTAACATAATTCTTTCAGAATTAGAAAACAAACTTATAAAAAATTGTTTGAAATCTTCTTCGCTTTTTTTTTGTGAAAACACTTCGAACAGCAATTCATACAGTCTGTCTTTAACGTATTCATTCATTTGTCTTTTTGAAATTCTTATCATATATAGTTACAATTAAACGATTAAATGGAATTTAATGCAATGGATTATAATCCACATATTTTGAGTTTTACAGCCTTAGAAAAGCCAATTTAAGTGAATATTAACAATAATTACCAGTTAACTATTTAACTGAGTTTAATTTGGATAATGACACCGTTTGTATTTTTTGCCAGAATTGCACCAGCAGGGATCGTTTCTTCCAACCTTTTGTTTAGACGTCGTTAAATCTTGTTTTATAGGTAATGCTACATTATCTTCAGGGGACTGATTAAATGGATCAATTCTTTGAGCAGATTTCAAAACCACATCTTGTTTTTCTTTCTTAAATTGCTCCTCTGCTTTTTCCCTATCTTCTTTATTCAAAGTCAATTCTACGTTAAAGACTCTCCTTATAACTTCAAAGCTCACATCACTATATAATTTTTCAAACATAGAAAACGCTTCATTTTTATACTCAACTAAAGGATCAAGCTGCGCATAACCACGAAGTCCTATTCCCTCTCTTAAGTCTTCAATTGTTGTCAAATGTTCGGTAAAGTATTTATCAATAGTTGATAAAAAGACAAATCGCACTACTCCATTCCATACTTCAACGCCATATTTCTTTTCTCTATTTTTATATTCTTTTTCTGCTGTACTATTGAGAGTGCTGTTCAAGTCTATAAAATCTTTTGTTCTAATTAATTCTCTGATTTTATTTCCATCTACTTTGAATATCATGTGTAGTTCAGAAATGAAAGTATTTATTAGCTCATCATTTGATGCAGCTTCTTCTTGAGGAAGCTGATTTACAAGTCTTTGTAATTCTTCGGTAACTAAATCTAATATCGTTTTCCTAAATTCAGCAATGTTTTTTTCTGGAAGTGTTAATATTTTATTTCTTAGCTCATAAATTATTTCTCTTTGCTTATTTAATACGTCATCAAAGTCAACAAGGTGCTTTCTGATATCAAAATTAAATCCTTCTACTTTTACTTGCGCCTGCTCAATAGCTTTTGATACCATTGGATGGGTCAGAGGTTGATCCTCTGGCAATTTAAAAAAAGTCATTAATTTTGAGATTTGTTCTCCTCCAAAAATTCGCATCAGGTCATCTTCAAGCGATACAAAGAATATTGTTTCTCCTGGATCGCCTTGCCTACCAGATCTACCCCTAAGTTGGTTATCTATTCTTCTTGATTCATGACGTTCTGTACCTATAACACACAATCCACCAAGACTTACTACTTCATCATGTTTTTCTCTCCACTCCTTTATATTCTCATCATCCTGCATTCCTCCTAAAACAATATCAACTCCACGGCCTGCCATATTAGTTGCTACGGTTATACTTGCTTTTTCTCCTGCTTTTGAAATAATAATAGCTTCTCTTTCATGATTTTTTGCATTTAAGAGTTCGTGTTTTACACCTCTCCTCGTGAAAATCTGTGATAAATATTCATTTTTCTCAATTGAAGTTGTACCGATAAGCACTGGTCTTCCTTTTTTATAATTTTCAATAGTGAAGTCCGCAATTGCTTCGTACTTTTTATCTTCAGTTTTATAAATAACATCGGATAAATCTTTTCTTATCATTGTCATATTAGTCGGCACAGCTATCACATCAATTTTGTAGATTTTATGAAATTCTTCAGCTTCAGTTGAAGCTGTACCTGTCATACCAGCTAATTTTTTGTATTTTCTAAAATAGTTTTGAAGTGAAATTGTTGCAAGTGTCTTTGATTCCTTTTGTATTGATACGCTTTCTTTAGCTTCAATTGCCTGGTGAATCCCTTCTGAAAATCTTCTACCTTCAAGTAACCTTCCGGTAAACTCATCTACAATTACAACCTGGTCATCTTTGACAATATACTCTTTATTGTTTTTAAAAAGTGTTTCTGCTTTAAGCGCGGCTTCAATATGAAATAAAGAGTCGAAATCTTTTTCATATATATTTGACGTCCCTAAAATTTTTTCGATATGACTTATCCCCTCTTCAGTAAGATTTGCTGATCTTGATTTTTCATCAATTAAATAATCTTTTTTTGGATCGAGTTGTTTTATTACTTTTGCATATTCATAGTATTTTGAAGGGTCTTCTGAATAAGGCGCTGAAATTATATGAGGAGTTCTTGCTTCATCAATTAGAACTGAATCTGCTTCGTCAATAATCGCAAAATTAAAATCCCGTTGTACGGTATTTGCAGAAGTAACGGCCATATTATCTCTCAAGTAATCAAATCCGAATTCGCTATTTATTCCATATGTGATATCTGCATCATATGCTTCTTTTCTCGTTATGGGCTTTAGGTTTTTTAGTCTCCAATCCGTTACTTCTGAGTCTTTGAATCTTTTATCAAATAAATAGGATTTATCAGATACAATCGCTGATGTTTTTAATCCTAAAAAGTCAAAAACTCCTCCCATCCATCCCGCGTCTCTTCGAGCTAAATAGTCGTTAACTGTAACGAGATGAACACCTTTTCCTGACAGTGAGTTTAGATACATTGCGGTTGTTGCAGATAAAGTCTTTCCTTCTCCGGTTTTTTGTTCTGCAATTTTTCCTTCATGAAGAGCTATACCAGCCAAAAGTTGAACGTCAAAATGTCTTTGTCCCAAAACTCTCCTTGAAGCCTCCCGAACTAGTGAAAATGCTTTCGGTAAAATATCTTCTAAGCTGGTCTTACCTGATTGAATATCATCCTTAAATTTTTCAGTTTGTTCTTTGAAATCTTTTTCTTTTAGTTTTCTTGCCCAATCTTCAAATTCATTTATTTCCTCAACCCGCTTCCTTATACGATTAATTTCTCTTGCGTTATAATCTAAAAACTTCTTAAATATATTTAGCATTTATTATTTACTAAAATATTCTTGAGGTATAACCAGTATTTTGGTTGCAGAATATCTTTTTTCCTCTTTATTATTTAATTTTTTATAGAAGAAGTGGACGACATCTCCTGATTTTATTTTTGAAAAACCTACATCTTCAAGTTCAAGAGTTTTTATATTTAAGATTTTTCTTTTAGATGATGATTCAATATCAATCGTAATGGTCTCGTTTTCAAGAGTTACAATACTCAAAGAAAAATCTCCTTGACCTGTGTCGTTTACAATTCCCGATCCTGATGTGAAATTTTCATCGAGATAAATATTGTTTGCTGATATTACTTTACCGTTTAATGGCCCTGTAACTATTATATAGTCGCCAATCTCTAATTTTTCTTTTGTTATTTCATTTAACGTACTTGTTGACACGGAATAATATTTCGTCAATAATTCATCAAGCTCTACTAATAATTCCTCTTTGTCAGAAGTTTCTATTTTAAGAGATTTTGATTTTATTTCTAGTAAAAAACCAGCTTGTGCTTTATCTTCTTTCTTTTGAAGTTCTGCAACTTTTGACGCCAATTTGTCTTTAAACTGTTGTATATCTTCAAGCTCTTTGTTTGAATCTTGACCTATCACCGAATTTGCAAAGATAAAAACGAAAACAAGAAGCGTTAAAAATAAATGTTTTAATTTCATTATTCGCTTAAATAATAAACTTTTAACGTTTTTATTTGCGGAATTGTCTGTGTTCTATCAACGTATGCCCTAACTGTTATCAAGTTTTCGCCTCTTGCTAATGGGAAGTCGACATTAAACGATTCTTGTTTATTTGTAAGTACTTCTTGAGATACAGGCGACTCAATTATTATAAGGCTTCCTTTTTTAACTTTACCTGATATTTTTATTGTGTTTTCTTCGCTAATCTTCCGATCTCCAGGTTCTTTTATTTCAAGAGGTATAATATTGCTGCTTTTTGATATTTTTGGAGTCAATTTTGAATCTGTTTTTTCGATTTTTTGTTTTCCTGATGGTCTAAGAACTAAAATTAATATTACAGCAACGATCAAGCCAAGAAGTACTCCGAAAACAGTAGCTAAAATAGTTTCTTTTTTCATAATAGAATTTTTAAGGTATTAGGGATCGCCTCAATTATATTAGAAATATTATACCAGTAGCCTTGTTTTAAAAAAAGCTCATCTCCGGTTTTTTTAATTAGCCAAGATGACAAAACCGCGCTTAATAATCCGTCGTTTTTTGCGTAAAAAGAACACGCAAGGCTTGCAAGAACATCTCCTGATCCTCCTTTTGCCAATCCTGCATTTCCTCCTTCAACTATATAGACTTCTTTCCCGTCAGAAATAATATCTTTGACGCTTTTAAAAAGAATTATGCAATTATATTTTTTTGCAGTTTTTTTAACAATTTCAACTTTTTTATCCTCTGGTTGTTGTTTTACATCAATTCCAAACAATGTTTTAAATTCAATAGCATGCGGAGTAAGAATCGGTTTAACTTTAAGTTTAAGCAGCCATTCTTTATCCATCATCTGCAAAGCACCTGCGTCAAATACAAACTTTTTTTTCGGGTATTTATCAATTAAATATTTGACTATATATCTTGTGTAATCCGATTCTGTATGAATATCTAATATTTTTTTCTTCTCCCCTCTTATCATCCCAGGTCCAATGAGAACACAATCGTCTTCCTCTGTATATTTATTTATATCTTTTTTTTCAATTACAATTCCATTTAGAAATTTTTTTTTGATGGAAGTCAAAATTTCGTTATTTTCAACAGTTGATGAATAATGAACTATATCTACAATATACGATGCCATTTCAGCTGCCCAGATTGACGCTGAATGAAATAAGCTTGATCCTCCTATAATTAATACTTTACCATTATCACCTTTATGCGCGTCTTTATTTGGCAATTTAAAATCTTTTGTGATGCTCAAAATGCTGTTTTTATCTTTCGTGCTGATCAACATGTTATAATTTTACATTATTATGCCTATAACACACAGCCATTTAAGGTCGGACTTTAACAGCTTCTGGGAGGAAAAACCACGACTTCACAAAGTCCTAAAAGCTGTGCCTCTTGTATTAAAAGACGACCCCACAACTTTATTTACAGGATCAGGTATGCAACAGCTTATTCACAACCTTATGGGGAAGAAGCATGATTTAGGTCAAAGACTTTATAATATTCAGCCGTGTCTTCGATCGCAAGATATTCCTGAAGTTGGTGATAATAGACACACTACCTTTTTTGAGATGATGGGAAACTGGTCCTTGGGAGACTATTTTAAACAAGAGCAACTTGAATGGGTATTAAATTATTTTACAAAAATCGTTGGGCTTGATAGTAAGAAATTATATATAACAATATTTCAAGGAGTAAAAGACGTGCCAAAAGATACAGAATCACACGAGATTTGGAAAAAATTAGGAATACCCGAGGAAAAAATATTTGAATATGGAACCGATCATAACTGGTGGTCTAGATTTGGAGGACCTTCACATATGCCAGATGATGAAATTGGAGGGCCTGATTCAGAGGTATTTTATGATTTTGGCAAAGATCTAAAACTCCATGAGAAATCAAGTTACTCAAATAAAGATTGTCATCCGAATTGTGAATGTGGAAGATTTCTTGAAATTGGAAACTCTGTTTTTATGCAGTACATAAAAAAAGATGGTAAATTAGTAGAGTTAAGCCAGAAAAACGTAGATTATGGTGGCGGACTAGAAAGAATATCTGCAGCAGCAAACAACACTTCCGATGTTTTCAATACTGATCTTTATATGGGTATAATTGAAGAAATTGAGGAATATACTCAAAAGAAATATTCAGATGAAAAAAATAAAACTCATATGAGAATAATTGCAGATCATATAAAAGCTGCGGTTTTTCTAATAATAAATGGAGTTGAACCTTCGAATAAAGAACAGGGCTATGTTCTCAGACGACTACTCAGAAGATCTGCTGTAAAAATGCAACAACTCGGGCTTCCAATAACTTCTGGTTTTGGATCTATATATGACCGCGGAGTTTTACAAACATATGATGGTTTTCAGGGAATTGATCGAGCAAAACAACAATCGCATGTTGATAAAATTATAGAAAATGAAATGGATAAATTTTCTAAAACATTAGAAAAAGGATTGTACCAAATCGAGAAGTTAAACTTTATTGATGGTAGGATAGCTTTTGATCTTTATCAGTCGTTTGGATTCCCTATTGAAATTACTGAAGAATTTGCCAGAGAAAAAAATAAAGACTTGGTTGACGACAAATTTCATCAAGACTTTAATATTGAACTCCAAAAACACCAAGAATCTTCAAGAAAATCATCAAAATCTAGATTCAAACACTAAGGATTTTAAACTCTAAATCCTAATCTCTAAACTCTAAACAATATCAAAACTCAAAAATCAAAACCCAAAACTGCTCAGTGTTATCCTCAACTGACTTCATGTCATCCCCGTGAAAACGGGGATCCAGTAAAGATAGATTCCCGATCAGGTCGGGAATGACATAGGGAAGGCTTAGATTGACATTTTTAGACTTTGTATTTAATAATTTTGTATTTGTTTAGAATTTAGGACTTAGATATTAGAGATTATTAAGTGTTGACTTCTGTTTTTAATTCCCTTATATTTAAATTTATGCCCAAAAGTAAAAAATCTTCTTTTAAATTAGATTTTAAAAATTCTTCAGCGTTATTAGTCGTCTTATTAATCATTCTTTCTTTTTTTACTGGATTTTTATTTTTTAAAGTTCAAAGCCTACAACAAGGAGGAGGAACAGCTCAGGGAAATCCGCAACAACAAGCTCCTGCTCCAGAATTAAATTTAGATAAAATTCCAAATGTTACAAAAAATGATCATATAAGAGGATCTTTAGACGCTGATTTATTGCTTGTTGAATATGGGGATTACGAATGCCCTTTTTGTAAAAGCTTTCACCCAACTATGAAGCAGGTACTTGAAGAGTATGGAAATAAAGTAGCGTGGGTATATAGACATTTTCCTTTGACAGATATTCATACTAAAGCTCAAAAATCAGCTGAAGCGTCTGAATGCGTCGCAGAACTTGGTGGTAATGATGCGTTTTGGAAATTCACAGATTTAATGTTTGAAAGAATGCCAGATGTTGAAATCTCACAATTATCTACCATTGCAGGAGAAGTTGGAGTAAACGCTGACTCTGTCAAAAACTGTATAGATAGCAACAAATATGCTGATAAAGTATCACAACAATTAAAAGAAGGAAGTGCTGGTGGTATAAACGGAACTCCAGGAACTGTAATAATTACAAAAGACGATAAAAGAGAACTTATAGGTGGCGCACTTCCTTTCGACCAAGTAAAACTCCAACTTGACAATCTTCTTAAGTAATTCTAAATCCTAAGTATTGTCACTTTATTTTGTTTCTATAAGAAGGCCTGTGCTTTGCCAATTATGCATTCCTCCAGTAAGATTGTAAACTTTTCTATAGCCTAGTTTAATAAGTTTGTCTGCGGCTTCTTGACTCATTCTTCCGCTCCTGCAGTAAAGAACTATTTTTTGATTTTTAGGTAGTTTGTCAAGGTTTTTTTCTATTTCGTCATAAGAAATAAACAAATCTGTTTTCTCTATCTCTCCTTCATAGGGAATGTGAACATTCACAAAAAGAAAATCTTTAGTCTTTAATTGTGAATTAAGTTCTAAAGGTGAGATATTTTTATAAGTCAATATGTTGTCTGGCTCTGCATTTCTAGTAAATAACAAGACGCTGAAACCAAGTAGTGTAATTGCAAGAATTATAGCTAAATAATTTTTATTCATTTATTAAAGTATATCAAGAAGCCTGTTTAACGAATATTGCTTTAGTTTATCTTGAGGATTTTGTATTGTGTAGTTCCTGCGGGTACTTCAATCTCAACAGTATCTCCTACTTTTTTACCAAGAAGCGCTTTTCCAATTGGAGAGGTTGTCGATAGTTTATTTGTCGCAGGATCTGCTTCATACTCACCAACAATATGGTAATCCTTTTCTTCTCCGTTTGTTGAAACAGTAATATGAGAACCAAGTGATACTTCGTGGTTGTTATGGTGATCTTCGACAACCTCTGCTTTTTTTAGTGTTTCTTGAATTTCAAAAATTCTATCTTCTATAATTGCAAGCTCGTCCTTTGAAGATGTATACTCGCTATTTTCAGACAGATCACCCATGTTTCGGGCTTTCTGAAGTCTACTTATAGCTTTAGGCTTTTTGTTATCTTGCAGAT
>Ga0082335_1003190_pt1 | contig 27591 bp, 28 predicted proteins | sample Subgrocontami58m_FD_72375 | JGI IMG/M metagenome (GOLD analysis project Ga0082335, IMG submission 72375) | Subsurface groundwater microbial communities from S. Glens Falls, New York, USA - GMW37 contaminated, 5.8 m (SPADES assembly) (version 2) ...
TGCTCACCCTGGGCGCCGAAACCATCGGCAATACGCCGGAAGAATTCAGCGCCTACCTGAAGGCCGAAATCACCAAATGGGCGCTGGTGATCAAGAACGCGGGGATACGCGTCGATTGAGGACTGATCGCGGTTACATCAGTTGTCGATAAACCCACCGCGCCACCGCAAACAACTTGCGATCGTCGCTGCGTTTCGCGATGAGTTGCGCGCCGATCGGCATGCCGTGCGGGCCCCTGAATACCGGCAGTGTCACTGAGGGCAGGTGCATGGTCGTCCAGATCATGTACACCCACGGGTGGACCGTCGGGTCGGTGCCGAGCGGTGCTTCGCCCGCGGCCGACGCCGCAAGCAGTATGTCGTAATCAGCGATGACAGGCGCAAGCAAATGCCGGCAGCGCGAGACCAGTTCGCGCATGGCGACGTAATGTTCGTAGGTGCAAGCCAGTCCGTCCTTGAGCCGCCCGTTGCGCAACGTCGTGCTGATCTGTTCCCAGCGGTTCTCGATTTCCCAGGTGAAGTTGCGCGCGAACTCGAAGCCTGAGATCCAGCGATGCGCGGCCTCCAGACCTTCGAAATCCGCGGGCAGCGTGACCTCTTCGACCGTGGCGCCTGCGCGCGCCAGGCGTTGCGCGGCATCTTCGAGCAGCTGCTGCGTCGCCGGTTCCAGCCGCGGCCATACGTGCGTGCGGCAAAAACCGATGCGTGGCGCCGGCACCTCCTCCGCGATCGCCACGGGCGTGACGCCGAGCAGCACGTCGCGATACAGAGCGACGTCGTCGATCGAGCGCGCGAATATGCCCAGCGTATCGAGAGAGCCGGATGCTTCCATGACGCGGGTCGTGCGCAAATCACCCCACGTTGGTCGATAGCCGAACACGCCACAGAACGACGCGGGCCGCGTCGTCGAACCGGTTGTTTGCGTGCCTATCGCGAGCGGCACCATGTAATCGCCGACTGCCGCGCCGGAACCGCTCGATGACCCGCCCGGCGTGCGTGCCGGATCGAGCGGATTGCGCGTTTTGCCCGGATGGATGTTTGCAAACTCGGTGGTGACTGTCTTGCCCATTATTACGCCGCCGGACTTGCGGCTGAGCGCGACGCAGGCCGCGTCGCTGCGGGGCCGGCGGCCCTGGTATATCGGCGAGCCGTACTCGGTCGGCATGTCGCAAGTGTCGATGATGTCCTTGACGCCGATCGGCACACCGGTCAGCGGCCCGCGTTTGCCGCTGTTATCGAGCGCGCGTGCCTGCTCGATCACCTGATCCGGATTCAGGTATTGCCACGCCTGCACCTGAGGCTCGCGCGCCGCGATGCGCTCGAGGCAGGAGCGTGCTACCGCTTCGCAGGTGGTCTCGCCGGCGTTGATTGCCGCGACGATTTCGGTCGCGGTTAATTCATGCAGTAGTGCCCTCACGTCGTCATTCCGGTGAAGACCGGAATCCAGTAAACGTAGGATGGGTTGAGCGCAGCGATACCCATCGCGTTCTACATATTCGCCGCGAACCAGTCCGCGATGTAATCGACCCCCACCTGCCGGTTGTCGACCTGGCAATGCTCTGCACCGCCCTCCCCGACTGTGAAGATTTTCAGGGTTTTGTGCTTGGTGCCGGCTGCGTCATAGAGTTTCTGGGCGGAATCGAGCGGCACGATGCGGTCGTTTTCCCCGTGCAGGATCAACAACGGGCACTCAATTTTCCCGGCAACGTTCGTGAGGTCAAAACGCTTCGCCAACTCGAGCGCGTCATCGAGATCCTTCGTGCCAAACACCCAGGGAACCTGGAATGCCGATTGTGCGCTCTTTTTCGCGTCTACCTGCGTCACCTTTTTGATGGTGTTGACCCAATCGTAGATACTCCAGTGCATGGCCCCGAACGCGGCACAGGCCGCATAGCGCTTTTCGAACGCCACGATGCGCGGTGCGTAGTAACCGCCGAAGCTGTAGCCCATCACCGGGATTTTCCTCGGATCCACGTCGGGACGCGAGGTGACGTAATTGTAGGCGGCGGTGCCCGCGACCTCGTAATCGTGGCGCGTATGGATCTTGCGCAGGCGCAGCGATTCGCCCTGCCCCGGCCCGTCGATCGCGAGCGTGTGCCAGCCGCGCTTGGCGAATTCTAGGCCGCAGAACAGCACGCTCATTTCCTTGCAGTTGTCCAGACCGTCGAACAGCACCACGGTCGGCGCCCGTCCGGACACGCCCGGCGCCTTCATGAAATACGCGGCCAGCGATGCACCTTCGTAAGGAACGTCGACCCGTTCGATATTGGGATGGCGGCGCTCGAACCCCGCGTGAAAACACCGCAGCGCCTTGCGATACATCGCCCACTTCTGTTCGCCCGGTGCGATGAAGCGCTCGCCGGTGAAATAGTAGTTGCCGGCGCGGATATAGTAATTGCCCGCGGTAGCCTGCCGCCCCTCGGCAGCGGCCTTGTCGGCGGTCTGCTCAATCCGGCTTGCCATTGCGGACCATTCCTGCCACCACGCGTCGGGCTCGCCCGCACGGGCTTTCAGTTTTTCACCGATGCGGTCGATCTCCTCGAGTGCGACCGCGCCATACGGCGCCATCCCTTTCGCGATGAGGGTCGCATTCGACCATTGGAAGCTGTCCGGAAAATGATCGATCCAGGTACCGTTCGACATCATGATTACTGACTCTCCTCAAAAACCGTGATCCGTTATTCGCGATTAGCTGTAGGGCGTAGCTTCAGCGCGCCACCGAGCCGGCCGCAACCCATCGGCGCGATAAATCCGCGCCCTGCGGTGATGGCTTCGCTTACTCAACCGTGATTCCGACTTCCTTGATCACCGTCGCCCAGGTCGCGATTTCCTTCTTGATGAAGGCCGCGAACTGTTCCGGTGAGTTGCCGACCGGGTCCGCGCCCAAACTGATGATGCGCTCCCGCACCTCGGGAATGGCCAGGGCTTTGGCGATTGCCTGGTGCAGCCGATCGATCACCGCACGGGGCGTTCCAGTCGGCACGAGCACGCCGTTCCATTCAATTGCTTCAAACCCGGGGATGGCGGCCTCGGCTATGCTCGGAATGTCAGGCAGCGCCACGTTGCGTTTCAGGCTGCTCACCGCGAGAGCGAACAGCTTGCCGCTCTGGAAATGCTGAATCGACGAAGGAATGGTCGCAAACAGGATCGCAGTCTCACCGCCTACGATGGAGATGACGGCGGGACCGCCGCCCTTGTAGGGAATGTGCACCATCTTGATCCCGGCCGCGTGGCTGAAACGCTCCGTCGCCAGATGGTTCGCGCTGGCGTTGCCCGCCGAACCGTAATTGAGGCTGCCCGGTCTGGCTTTGGCGAGCGCGATCAGCGCCTTGATCGACCTTGCCGGCACCGACGGGTGCACCGCCACCACCAGCGTGACGATGGAAACCAGGCTCACCGGCGCGAAATCCTTCTCCGTATCGAACGGCATTTTCTTCATCAGGGTCGGATTGGCGCCAAACGTGATGTTGGGGATTCCCAGCGTGTGGCCGTCGGGGGGTGACTTGGCCGCAATGTCCAGGCCTATCGTCGAAGAGCCGCCGGGCCGGTTTTCGACCACCACCGTTTGACCGAGAATCTCGGTCAGCCGCGGCGCAAGAATGCGGAACACCACATCGGTGGAGCCGCCTGGCGCGTACGGCACGATGATGCGTATGGGTTTGGTCGGATAGCTTTGCGCGGCTGCAGCGCCAGCGCCAATCAACGGTACGGAGCATAACGCCAACACAAAACGACGCAGCATGACATTCATTCTATCCTCCTCTGGTTGCCTGCAATGTTCCAAGCCTTGACACGGATTCCACGAACTGCAAGCGCCCCACCCTGAATCACGAACTGAAGGCAGAAATACCGGTCTGCGCGCGACCCAGCACCAGCGCGTGGATGTCACTGGTACCCTCGAGCGTATTGACGGTTTCCATGTTCAGCATGTGGCGGATCACGTGGAATTCGTCGGAGATGCCATTGCCGCCATGAATGTCGCGCGCCATGCGCGCAATCTCGAGCGCCTTGCCCGTCGAGTTACGCTTGATCAGCGATACCATCTCGGGAGTAGCCTTGCCCTGTTCGCGCAGCCGGCTCACGTGCAGGCACGCCAGCAGGCCGAGCGTGATTTCGCTCTGCATGTCGGCAAGCTTTTTCTGGATCAGTTGATTGGCCGCGAGCGGCCGGCCGAACTGCTTGCGGTCGAGCGCATACTGGCGTGCCGCGTGCCAGCAGAATTCCGCGGCACCAAGCGCGCCCCAGCAGATGGCGAAGCGCGCGTTGTTGAGGCAACCGAACGGCCCTTTCAGTCCTGAAACGTTGGGCAGCAGATTTTCTTCGGGCACGAACACCTGGTCCATTACCACCTCGCCGGTGGGGGAAGCGCGCACCGAGAACTTGCCCTCAATCTTGCGCGTCGACAGTCCCTTCATGCCGCGTTCAAGGATGAATCCGCGTATGACTCCGGCGTCGTCCTTCGCCCACACGACCATGATGTCCGCTATCGGCGCGTGCGTGATCCACAGCTTGGTGCCGCTCAGTGCGTAGCCGCCGTCGACTTTACGGGCGCGGGATATCATGCTGCCCGGGTCGGAGCCGTGATCGGGTTCGGTGAGGCCGAAGCAGCCGAGCAGTTCGCCCGTGGCCATGCGCGGCAGATACTTCTGGCGCTGTGCCTCGCTGCCATACGCATAAATCGGCGTCATCGCGAGCGCGCCCTGCACCGAACACGCCGAGCGGTAAGCGGTATCGACGCGCTCGAGTTCCCGCATGACCAGACCGTAGGCGACATAACCGATGCCCGCGCAGCCGTAGCCTTCAAGCGGGGCGCCGAGAAAACCGAGCGCACCCATTTCACGCATCACCTCGACATCGAAAGTCTCGGTGCGGTTCGCATGCAGGATGCGCGGCGCGAGCTTTTCCTGCGCGTATTGGCGCGCCGTATCGCGGATCAGTTTTTCTTCCGCGGTCAGCTGTTGTTCGAGCAGGAACGGATCCTGCCAGTCGAAGCGGCCGCCCATCAGGGTGACGGTGGAGGTATCGTTCATGTTACTTTCGGTGCGCGCGGGATTTTCGCGTCAGCCTGCTACGCCGGAAACTGCATCGGCGCGAGGGTTCCCGACGCAACTGTTGGCGGCGCTTCTGCATTGGGAAAGTTGAATTCGAGCTTGTTGCCGACCGGATCGCGGAAGAAGATCTGGTAACCCGCGTTTGGCACGTTCTGCTCATCGAACGCGATTCCGAGATCCGTCAGGCGCGCGCGGAATTCCGCGGCGCCGGTGATGGTGAACGCGATATGATCAAAGCTCACCGTGTGCGCGTCGCGCAAGATCCAGCCATCGGGGTAGCGTGCCACGACGTGAATAATCGCGCGGTCGCCGAGGTAAAGCCACAGCCCGCCATTCGGAAATTCAGGGCGGAAGCCACGTGTGAGTCCGAGCACCTCACCATAGAACTTCTCGATTGCCGCCAGATCGCGCTGGCGGCAGCCGATATTGATGTGATTGAATCCTTGGAGCGGCATGGATCTCGTCAGACGCGCTCGAGAATTGCCGCCATGCCCTGCCCGCCGCCGATACACAGGCTGACCAGGGCATACCGGCCGCCGCTGCGCTGCAGCTGTCGCGCCGCAGTCAGCGCGAGGCGCGTGCCGGAGGCGCCCAGCGGGTGGCCCACCGCAATCGCGCCGCCGTTCGGATTTACCCGCTTGTCGTCGAACGCGATGCCAAGCCCCTTGAGGCACGCCAGCACCTGCGTGGCAAATGCCTCGTTGATTTCGATGATATCCATGTCATTGATGGTGAGGCCGGCCCGCGCGAGCGCTTTTTTCGAAGCCGCGACCGGGCCGATGCCCATGATGTTCGGTCGCACGCCGGCGGCGGCACTCGCCACCACGCGCGCAATCGGTTTGGCCCCGGCTTTTTCGCCCGCCTTGCGGCTTGCGACGATCATCGCCGCCGCACCGTCGTTGACGCCCGACGCATTGCCGGCCGTGACGACGCCGCCCTCGTAAAGCGGTTTCATTTTTGCGAGCGCGTCGAGACTGGAGTCCGGCCGCGGATGTTCATCGTCGGCGACCGGCGGCACCGGGCCCTTGCGCGTAGGCGGCAGCTCGACCGGCGCAATTTCACCGGCGAAGAAGCCTTCGCCCCTGGCGACCGCGTATTTTTGCTGCGACGCGACCGCGAATTGGTCCGCTTCCCCGCGCTTGATGTCGTACTCGCGGGCGAGCGTATCAGCCGTCTGCGGCATCTGGTCGTCGCCGAACTGCTTGGTCAGTTTGGGATTGGAAAAACGCGGGCCGATCGTGCTGTCGAAAAAGCGCATATCGCGCCCGAACGGGTTTTCGGTCTTGCCGATCACGAACGGCGCGCGGCTCATGCTCTCGACTCCGCCCACCATGAACACTTCGCCTTCATCGGACGTGATCGCGTGCGCGGCGTGCACCAACGCACCCAGCCCGCTCGCGCAGTTACGCTGCAGCACCGTGCCGGGAACCTCGATCGGCAGACCTGCGACGAGACCCGCGTGACGCGCCACGCAGCGGCTGTCTTCGCCGGCCTGGTTGGCGCAGCCGACCACGATGTCTTCGATCTGCTCGGCCTTGAACGCACTCTTGGCCATTACCGCCTTGATTGCGCCGCCGAGCAGATCGTCGGGACGAACTTTTGCCAGCGTGCCACCATAGCGGCCAAACGGAGTGCGCAGACCTTCATAAATATAAGCGTTCAGCATGATCGTTCCTTTCCAAAAGACCGTGAATGGTGACTGGTGATTGGTAAGTGCAATTCATCGTGATGTGATTTGGTCGCTCACCAATCACGAATCACGGATTTTTCATGGTTCCGGCGTAAGCGCCGAAACGCCGAGCCTGGCGCGGCGCGTGAGCCAGATATTCGGGCGGTAACGCGGATCGCCGTAAATGCGATTCATCGCCGACAGCACCTGATGAATGCGTGAGACACCTAGCACGTCCGCGAACTTGAAGGGGCCGTTCGGATAGTTGAGGCCCAGCGTTACCGCTTTGTCGATGTCCGCCGGCGCCGCGGTGCGGCTTTGCGCGATCGAGCAGCCGATATTGACGATCATCGCCACGATGCGCTGCGCGATGAAGCCCGGACTGTCGCGGCACACCGTGACCGGCACACCGTCGCTGGCGAGCAACCCGTGCGCCGCATCGCGGTAGGCCGGAGCGGTCAGCGGCGTACCCATGATGGTGCGGCGCTTGACGAGCGGGAACAGCGTATCGACTGCGACCGTGCGTTTCGGGTCGAGGCCCTGCTCCACCGCGCAGGTGGTCGCGTCATCGCCGATCGGCGTCACCAGGCAAAGCGCTTTGGCGCCGGGCTTCGCGCCGGATTCAAGCGGCGCGCCGATCTTTTCGAGCAACTCGGTCAAGATCTTGTAGCCATGCGGCTCCGCGGGGCTGACCCATACGCTATCGGGACGTGCATTCGGCGCAGGAGTCTCCGGCTGAACAATGGCTTTCATCTCCGCATCGTAGTTATAGAAGCCCCGCTTGGTCTTGCGGCCCAGCACACCAGCCTCATAGCGTGCCTGCATGATCAGGTTCGGCCGGTAGCGCGGCTCCTGGAAAAACTGGTCGTAGATCAACACGGAGGCCGGCTGGGTGACGTCGAGGCCGGTCAGTTCCATCAGCTCGAACGGTCCCATGCGGAAGCCGCCGACATCGCGCATTACGCGGTCGACATCAACGAAACTCGAAATGCCTTCGTAAACCAGGTGCGAGGCTTCGAGCGTGAAGCCGCGGCCGACCTGATTGACGAGAAAACCCGGCGCGTCGGTACAGCGTACCGGCTCACGCGTCATGCGCTTGCCGATTGCGACCAGCGCCTCGCATACCCATTCCTCGGTCTGCAGTCCGGAGATCACTTCAACGAGCCGCATCAGCGGCACCGGATTGAAGAAATGAAACCCGGCAAACCGCTGGGGCGACTTGAGTTTGGCGGCGACCGTGGTCACCGACAATGACGAGGTATTGGTGACAAGGATGCAGTCGGGAGCGACGATCGCCTCGAGTTCGCCGAACACCTGGCGTTTGACATCCAGATTCTCCGCCACCGCCTCGATGAGCACGTGGCACGGCTTGAAATCGGCCAGCGCGTTGACGATCGTGATGCGGCCGACCGCGGCCTGCGCATCCAGGTGCGTCATGCTGCCTTTTTCGGCCGCGCGCTGCAGCATCTTGCCGATGAAATCATGCGCTTCCTGCGCGGCACCCGCACGGGCGTCCATCATCAGCACGTGAATTCCGCCGGCAGCGGCAACTTGCGCAATGCCGCGCCCCATGGCGCCCGTGCCAAGCACGCCGATGGTGAGATCGGGTCTGTTAGGGTCGAGTGACATTAGATTTGCCTCGGTTGCTGCGCCGCAATTGGGTTGCGGGCGCTGGGTTGCGAATCATGCGTGATAAAGCCGAAGTGCCTTGAGGCCAGCGTGCAGGGATGTTTGCGGGACATTATATCAGAGGCGCGGCGCGTCAGCGGTCACAACCCAGCTCATCATTCCAGCGGAAGCCGGAAACCAGAATTACGAAGTCAGAAGAACCTGGACCCCGGCGTACGCCGGGGTGACGGAGTGTGGGGCTTACGCCGGGGTGACGAGTCAGCGGCCCTTGAATACCGGCTTGCGCTTCTCCATGAACGCGGTGCGGCCTTCGGCGTAATCTTCGCTGGCGAAGCAGTCCTCGACCATTTTCTGGCACAACTCGAGGTTGCGTTCGCCCGGGTCCTTGCGTAATTCGAGCAGGCTGCGTTTGACCGCAGCGATGGTCAGGGGCGCGTTGCGGGTCATCGTCGCAGCGTAATCGAGCACGTATTTTTCCAGATCGGCCACCGGCAGCACGCGGTTCACCAGCCCCATCTGCAGCGCCTCCTGTGCATCGAACTGGCGGCCGGTGTAAAAGATCTCTGCGGTGAATGACGGCCCGACGAGTTCCGCCAGCCGTTTGATGCCGGAGTACCGATAGCCGAGCCCGAGCTTGGCAGCCGGCACGCCGAAACGCGAGTTGTCCGACGCGATGCGCAGGTCGCATGAGGTCGCGACGCCCAGGCCGCCCCCGATGCAATAGCCGCGTATCATCGCGAGCAGCGGCTTCGGAAATTCACTGAGCGCCCGGCTGGCGCGGTCGGACGCGGCATTGTATGTCTGCACGGCTTCGGCGCTGCCGCGCTTTTCCTTGAACTGCGAGATATCGGCGCCGGAGATGAACGCCTTCTCGCCTTCACCCTTGAGGATCACGACACGGATCTGCGCATCCTTCGCAAATTCGTCGAGCACCACTGGCAGGGCTTCCCACATCTCGAGCGATACGGCGTTGAGCTTCTGCGGATTGTTGAAGACTATCCAGCCGATCGCGCCCTCCTTGCGGGCAACCAGTTTTTCGGTGAGCGTCTGCATCTCCATGCGTGTTCCTTTCGCGCGCAAAAAGGTTAGTGTAACGTATTCATCTCATGGCTGGTGCGATGTGAATCTGAGACTGCGCACGAAACGTTCGCCCTCGGCGCGCAATTCGGCACTGGTTTCGGCGGGATTACCGCGCTCCGTGTAGCTGACGCTGATATTCAGTTGCGGATTTTCCGGGTGCAGGCACGTGACGCCGAAAGTCTCCGCCAACAACGCCGCTCCCTTGGCGTAGGGCGCGCCACGGTCTTCGGCCGTCGTATGGTATCTGACGCAAAACCGGCCCGGTGCGTTGTCCATCTCCACCCGGTTTTCGATTACCCTGTGACGCCCATCGCCGCGCAGAGGCAACACCCGGCTGATATATTCGCGGAACGCTTCGGGAGTTTTGAATTTCTCGGCAATCGGTGCCGACATTGCGGTGGCAATGAAGGCATGCGTTCGCGATGCGATCTTCTTGCCGAAAAAAACGGCCTGCGGACCCCGCTTCAGCTCAAACCAGTCCTTGCCTTGCGGCGGAAGAACGCTGTATCCCTCCAGCTCGTACGCGACGTCCGACACCGTGACCGGCGTTGCCCGCAGTTGCGCGCACGCATTTCCGGCAAGCATGCCCAGCGCGAGCACCCAGGGGAGTATGCGCGTCATCGCCGCCGCGCTAATTGCACACCATCAGCCAGTCGATGGCAGCAGCGCTGGCTAAGGTGTCACCGTACCACCAGCACCGGGATGGTCGAGTGCGTAAGCACTTTCGCGGTCTCGCTGCCGAGCAGGATGCTCGACAGGCCCTTGCGGCCATGCGAGGCCATCATGATCAGGTCGCACCTGGCTTTCTTCGCCTGCTTGATGATCGCTTCGTAAGGCACGCCACTGGATACCGACATGCTGTCGCACTCGACACCCGCCGCACTCGCACTGGCTTTCACTTCGGCGAGGAGCTTTTTCGAGCGCTTTTCGGTTTCTTCGTCAAAGCGTTTCTTGATCTGCGCCGAGTTTGGCATGACAAAACCTTCATCCATGATCATCTGGAATTCGGGGGTAACGTTGACGGCGGTGATCTTCGCCCCGATGGACTTGGCAAGCCGGATGCATTGCTTCACCGCCTTGTCCGAGAGTGCGGAACCGTCGGTCGGCAGCAGAATGTGTTTGTACATAGGGCCTCCTGTTGTGGATTCGGATGCAACGGTGGCGATTGCGGTCAGTGCGATTTGTCCAGGCGGTAGCGCGGGATCGGCAACGCGATGACTTCGATACCCTCCTCCCGCATCTCCGCGACATCATCGCGGGATGCGTTGCCGCGGATCCTGCGCTCAGGCGCTTCCTTGTAATGAATCCTGCGCGCTTCTTCGGGGAACGCATCGCCCACATCCTGGGTATTGGAAATCAAATGCTCGATCAGCTGCGACACGTGATCCGCGATGTTGGCGTATTGTTCCACGCCATCGCTGGCCGGGGGTACTCGCGGCGAAGGCGGCTGCGCGCTGCCGGTGTTCACGTACGGCGCATGCAGCGTCTTGTTGATCTGATTGCTGCCGCAAGTCGGACAGCTCAGCAGCGTCGACTGCTGCTGTCGCTCGAAATCCGCAGCCGATGCAAACCAACCCTCGAACGGGTGGTCATTGCTGCACATCAGATTGAAGACTATCACGCGCTTGATGCCCCAAATAAATACCGACACCCGGATGCCGGCACAAGTTCAATAACGTAAGCTTACCACGCTGGCGCGACCGTCCATGGTTAGCGTGCGGGGCCGCGGCGGATGGTTACTGGGCAAAAAAAACCCCGCAAATGCGGGGTTTTTGTGCCTGCAGCGGCTTAATTCGACAGGCTTATTTCTGTCTCCGGCGCCGTGCCACGAATCCCATCAGGCCGAGACCCGCCAGCATCATCGCGTAGGTTTCGGGCTCCGGAATCGCCGCCAGAATTATCCCCCCCGACTCGCCGGTGGGACTGGGTGAAATGGAAGCAGCCATCTGGCCGGCGATGTGAAGCTGATAATTCCCCGCCGCGATCGGGCCGGACGGAGTGGCATTCGACCAGGAGAAAGGAGCGGTTGGGGTATTGGGGTCACCAGCGTAAACCACTGTGTGGGCAACGTCATTAGTACGAAGAGCGACTGAAAGGCTGGCGAAATTGCTGAAATTGGTGAAATTATCGAAAAGCTGCGCGGTGAACGGGCTGGTCGTCTGGAAATAAATATGATCGATAAATGACTCATTGGCTACGTGAGAGAGCGCGCTCGGGCCCCAGTACAGCGTCGACGGCACCGACTGTAAGCCGTAGTCGAAGCTCAGGTTCGCTGCGCTGACTCGACCCGGCAGCGCCAAAACTGTCGCCAGCGCGAGCGATGCGACGAGGGTGATCCAAGCGTTTCTCAGCAAATGCCGTCTGGGATCCATGTCTGCTTCCTCTGCCTCAAACGTTAAGAAAATGCGACTTTAGTCGCGCACAAAATGTGCCTTATTCCACAGATGGACGAATGGTACAGCGAAATTCTTCAGGAATGTGTGACTTTAGTCACAATAAAGGCTGAATTTAACCAGCCTCTGGTGCCCGGGGCCGGACTCGAACCGGCATGCCGGAATGACCCGGCGAGGGATTTTAAGTCCCTTGTGTCTACCAGTTTCACCACCCGGGCAGTTACTGGAGGCGGGGGTCGGAATCGAACCGGCGTACACGGCTTTGCAGGCCGCTGCATGACCACTCTGCCACCCCGCCGGGGGATTGAGGAATCTGGAGCGGGAAAGGAGGCTCGAACTCCCGACCTCAACCTTGGCAAGGTTGCGCTCTACCAACTGAGCTATTCCCGCAAAAAAATGACTTGTCATTATAGATTTTCGCGCTCGAATGTCAAGAAATGCCGTTGTTTCACAGGCGTTTATTGATTTGCGGGAGCGCCATTTTGAGGTAGTAGAACATCGATATCAGCGTCAGCGCGGCAGCGATGTATATCAGCCAGGTTCCGACTCGATGCGGGTCGAACCCGCCGAGCGGGTCGTCATAGAGCAGCAGCGGAATCGCGATCATTTGCGACACGGTCTTGATCTTGCCGAAAAACGACACTGCGACGCTTTTTGACGCGCCGATCTGGGCCATCCATTCGCGCAGCGCCGAAATCGCGATTTCGCGGCCAATGATGATCAGCGCGACGATTGCGTCGACGCGGCCGAGCTGCAGCAGGACGATCAGCGCCGCCGCCACCATCAGCTTGTCGGCGACCGGATCGAGAAACGCGCCGAACTCCGAAGTCTGGTTGAGCTTGCGCGCCAGCCAGCCGTCGAACCAGTCCGTCACAGCCGCGAGCGTAAAAAGCACGGTCGCGACCAGGTTCTGGTTCGGCAGCGAAACCCAGCTTTTTTCGAAATAGAAGATGCCGACGAACAGCGGGATCAGAATGATCCTCAGCCACGTCAGCAGATTCGGTATGTTGAGCGGCATGCGCTGTCAGTTCAATGAAGTTCGTCGTAAATGCGTGCAGCCAGTGCGCAGCTGATGCCCTCCACTTGCGCCAATTCGTCAACGCCCGCCGACAGCAGCCCTTTGATCCCGCCGAAATACGCGAGCAGGCGTTGCCGGCGCCTGGCGCCGATACCCGCGATGCTTTCGAGCGATGACGTGGTACGAGCTTTGCCGCGCCGCGCGCGGTGACCCTGGACCGCAAAGCGATGAGCTTCGTCGCGGATCTGCTGGATCAGGTGCAATGCCGGGTGTTCGCTGGCCAATTGTAGCGGGTTTGCGCGGCCGGGAACGATCAATTGCTCGAGCCCGGGCTTGCGTTCCGCGCCTTTCGCGACGCCGATGAGAGGCACGTCTGACAAGCCGAGCTCGGTGAACACTTCACGCGCGACGCCGAGCTGGCCCTTGCCGCCGTCGACCAGTACCAGGTCCGGCAGCTTGCCCTCGCCTGCGACGAGGCGGCGGTAGCGCCGGCTCAGCGCTTCGCGCATCGCGGCGTAATCATCGCCGGGCTCGATGCCCGCGATATTGAAGCGGCGGTATTCCGACTTCTGCATGGCCGCCTGGTCGTAGACCACGCAGGAGGCGACCGTCGCCTCACCCATGGTATGACTCACGTCGAAACATTCGATGCGCTGTATCGGTTCCGTCGCTCCCAGCATCTGCTGCAGCGCCTGGAGCCGCGCTTCCTGCGTTGCGTGCAGGCCGAGCTGCTGCTGTGCGCCAAGCGCAGCGTTCTTCGCCGCCATCTCGACCCAGACGCGGCGCTCGCCCGAGGGATTGGCCACGATCCGGACTTTATGGCCCGCGTGGTCGCTCAGCAAAGGCTCGAACGCTTCTCCGGCAATGGCGGCGCTGACGACGATGACGGGCGGCGCGCTGCCGTTCAGGTAATGCTGGCTGATGAACGCCTCGACGATCTGCGATGGCTCATGCCCCGCCGCGTTGCGCGGATAGAAATTCCGGTCACCCAGGTGATGGCCGCCGCGAATCATGACCAGGTTGACGCACGCAATCTCACCTTCGAGCGCGCAGGCAATGACGTCGGCGTCGCGGGCGGCAGTGCTGCTGACAAACTGTTTTTCCCGCACTTTGCGCAGCGCACCTATCTGGTCGCGGTAAGCTGCCGCCTGCTCGTAATCCAGCTTCCCTGCGGCGGTATTCATGCGCGCGATCAGGCGTTCGGCCACCTCGTCGTCCTTGCCCTTCAGAAACAGCTCGGCGTTGCGCGCGTCTTCAGCGTAATCGGCGGCACTGATGCGATCGACACACGGCGCCGTGCAACGCCGGATCTGGTGCAGCAGGCATGGCCTTGAGCGGTTCTCGAAGACGCTGTCGGCGCAGGTGCGCAGCCGGAAGACTTTCTGCAGCAACTGTATGCTTAGCCGTACCGCGCCGGCGTTGGGAAATGGCCCGAAGTAGTGATGGCGCGGGTCCAGGCTGCCGCGATGAAACGCCAGCCGCGCAATCCGGTCTCCGGTCAGGACCAGATACGGATATGACTTATCGTCTCTAAACAATATGTTATAGCGAGGACTTAAAGACTTTATCAGGTTATTTTCAAGCAGCAGCGCCTCCGCTTCGGAGCGCGTGGCGGTGGTTTCGATTGCCTGCACCTGAGCAAGCATGAGCTGGATGCGCGGCGACAACCCGGATTGTTTCTGGAAGTAAGAGGAGACGCGTTTCCTGAGATCGCGCGCTTTGCCGATGTAGATCGCCTCCCCGGCCGCATTGAGCATGCGGTAGACGCCGGGCAGATGCGACAGGCCCGCGATGACCGGAACCGGATCGAACACGGGTTGCACATCCGGAGCTGCCGGACTAGCGTGCGGCATCAATGGGCTTGCTGACAATTGCCGGGCTCTGGCGTGATTGCAGATAGTTCGAGATGTCAGCGAAGACCGCTTCAAACATGGCCGGGGTCAGGCGCCGAGTTTGCGTATTATAGCGGCTGCAGTGATAGCTATCGTACAGAGCCGGGCCGCCCGGCAGTTCGTGGCGCGCGCCATGACGGAATGGAAACTGCATTTTCCTGACACCCAGCGCCAGCAGTACTGCCTGGTGCGCGATGGTGCCAAGCGCGAGCACAACGTTACCCTTCCCCAGCGTTGCCAGCTCGGTTTTCAGATAGCGGTTGCAGCACTGGATTTCCCGCGGTTCAGGCTTGTTCTGCGGCGGCAGGCATTTCACCGCGTTGGTGATGCGGCAGCCCATCAGCTCCAAGCTGTCGCCGGCGGTGGCCGATGCAGCGGCATTGGAAAAGCCGAAACGGTGCAGCGTTTGATAGAGCAGAATGCCCGCGTGATCGCCGGTGAAAGGGCGGCCGGTGCGGTTGGCGCCGTGCATTCCGGGCGCCAGCCCCACGACAAGCAACCGTGCCCGCGCGTCGCCGAAGGGCGCGACTGGCCGCGCGTGATAGCCGGGATGATCGCGCCGGACCTGGTCAAGAAACCGGGCCAGCCGCGGGCAGTCGCAACAATCAGGAGCAAACTTCATCCGGCTCGCCCGGTCACGAGCGGTAAAGTGGCAGCTCGCCGGTCTTGACGCCGATGGTGCGTACTGCGGCGACCGCCTCGAGATAACGCGGGTCGCGGTGCAATTGCGCGGGAGATTCCGGCCCGCCGCGGCCATGGATGCGTGCCAGCCGTGCGAGCGCGGTCGCCGGCATCTGATAATCGAGTTCCGCCAGCAACCGGTCGGCTGACGGGAAGTCGTTGCACAGCAGCACCATGTCGCAGCCGGCCGCGAGCGCCGCGAGCGCACGCTCGACGACATTCCCGGCGCTGCCTGCACCCGCCATCGACAGATCGTCGCTGAATATCATGCCGTCAAATCCGAGTTCGCGCCGCAGGATCTGTTTCAACCAGATCGCTGAAAAGCCGGCGGGACTGGCATCGACCTGGGGATAGACCACGTGCGCCGGCATGATGCCCCCGAGCCCGTTGTCGATCAGGCGCCGGAACGGCTGGAGATCCGATGCCTCGATCGCGGCGTAGGGGCGGTCATCGACCGGGATTTCATGATGCGAGTCGGCTTTAACGTGGCCGTGTCCCGGGTAGTGCTTGCCGACCGACGCCATGCCGCCCTGCTGCAGGCCGTGGACCAGACTCAGCGCAAGTTCGCCGATGGCGCGCGGATTGCTGTGAAATGCCCGATCGCCGATCACGCTGCTGTTGCCGTGGTCGACATCGAGTACCGGTGTCAGGCTCAGATCAACGCCGTAGGCGCGCAGCTCCGCGGCCAGCACATAACCCACCTCCTGCGCGAGGTCGCGAGCGTGCTTCGGATCGGTGTCCCATAACATTCCGAGCTCGCGCATCGCCGGCAGGACCGTGAACCCTTCGCGAAAACGCTGCACCCTGCCGCCTTCATGATCGACCGCAATCAGCAGCGGCGGCTGGCGCTGCGAATGGATGTCCTGCGTCAGCCGGGCCAGTTGCCCGGGCGAAGCGAAGTTGCGCGCGAACAGGATCACGCCGCCGACCAGCGGGTGCGCGAGGCGCCGCCGGTCCTCTTCGCTCAACTCGGTCGCTGCGACATCCAGCATCACCGGCCCCAGTGAAATATGGCGTGCGGGGTTCATGATTTTTCCAGCACGACGCAGGCGCAGGCCAGACTTTTTTCATCGCTGATGGTAACAAAGTGCCCCGTAATGCCTTCGTCGGCGACGAGTTGCGCGAGGTCGGGATGAAATTCAAGACTGGGTTTGCCGCGCCGGTCCTGCACGACGCTGATGCATTGCAGCGTGACGGGATAGCGAAAACCGGTTCCCATCGCTTTCGAAAACGCTTCCTTCGCGGCAAAACGATTGGCGACGAATAACACCGGGTTGATGGTCCCCGCGTAACGCGGCCACTCGCGCTGCGTCAGCACGCGGCGCGCGAAGCGCTCGCCGTATTTCTCGAGCAGGTGCGCAACCCGCTGCGGTTCTACGACATCGATGCCGATGCCATAAATCATGGTCCGCCGCTTTCCGCGCCGGCGCCCCCGGCAATTGCGGCAAGATAACGGCGTACCGTCTGCGCGAGTCCGGCCTCGAGCGCATCGGCAGTCAACGCGTGCCCGATCGACACTTCGAGCACGCGCGGCACGACGGACAGGAACCGCGGCAGGTTGTGCTGATTGAGGTCGTGCCCGGCATTGACGCCGAGTCCCGCTTGTTGCGCGGCGCGCGCCGCATCCGCATACCGCGCGAGGACGCGCTCCTCCTCGGGAGAAGCGAACGCACGCGCGTACGGTTCGGTGTACAGCTCGACCCGGTCGGCCCCCAGTTCGCGTACCTCCGGCATCGCCGCAGGCAGCGGATCCATGAACAGGCTTACGCGGATGCCAAGCGCTTTGAGTTCGGCGATTACCGGCTTGAGCCGCTGCTGATCGCGCCTGAGGTCCCAGCCGTGATCGGAAGTGAACGCGCCCGGATCGTCAGGGACCAGCGTACATTGATGAGGGCGCACCGCGGCGGCAATTTCCAGCAGCGTGTGAAACGGATTGCCTTCGATGTTGAATTCCACGGCGGGGCGGCTTTTGAGCAGACCGGCCAGTTCGTGCACGTCGGCGACGCGGATATGCCGGCCATCGGGACGCGGATGCACGGTGATGCCATGCGCGCCGGCGTCCAGCGCGATGCCGGCCGCGCGCGTCACGCTGGGTATGCCCAGTGTGCGGGTGTTGCGCAGCAGCGCAATCTTGTTGAGGTTGACGCTCAGGCGCGTCATAGTTGTTGCAGGTCCTTCAACAGCTGGCGCGTGTTGAGGGTCTGGTTGCCGAGGTAATGATTGATCAGCATGCGCATCAACGCCTTGCTTTGCTGCAGGGTCACGGGGTCCGAATAGTCGTCGCGCGTTATGTCAAGCAGAGTCTGCCCGCTCAATTCTAACCGGTTTTCCGTGCCGCCAGCATCGCCCTGGACCGGCCCGCGCTCGATCAGGTACTGGTAGTTGCGCCCGGCTTCTACCGGCTCGCCGCTCGCCGCGTCACGCTCGAGCGCCAGCGCGTAACCGAGTTCCTTGAGTAACTGCTTTTCGAAGCGGCGCAGCATCGCGGCGTGATCGCTGCCATTGCCGAGCGCGTGCAGCGTCTGGAAATAACTTTCGTACAGCAGCTCGTGCGGGTCCTCGCGCGGCAGGAGCTTGAGCATCAATTCGTTGAGGTAAAAGCCGCACAGCAGCGCCGTGCCTTTGAGCTGCGGCAATCCCCCCTGCCATTCGGCCTTGTGCAGTGTGCGCAGCTCGGATTTTCCCGCCCAGTTCAGCAGCAACGGCTGGAATGCGAGCAGCACGCCACGCAGCGCCGAGCGCGGCCGGCGCGCGCCGCGCGCCACGAGCGCCATGCGGCCGAAGTTCCGCGTGAAAACCTCGAGCACGAGACTGGTTTCCCGGTACGGATAGCTGTGCAACACGAACGCCGGCTGGGCGTCCTGTCGCGATTTGTGCGCGGCAACCATCGCGGCGCCGTCCCGGATCACCCTTCAGTGCCCATAACCAAGTTCCTGCAGCAGCTGCTCATTCTCGGTCCATCCGCTTTTCACTTTTACCCACACCTCGAGGTGGACCTTGCCGCCGAACAGTTTTTCCATGTCGATGCGGGCCTTGGTGGCGATCGCCTTCAACTGGCCGCCCTTGGCGCCGACCACTATGCCTTTCTGGGATTCCTTGTCGACGATGATCGAGGCCTGAATCCGGCGCAGCGCGCCGTCCATCACAAAACCGTCGATCAGCACCGCGCTGACGTAAGGCAACTCATCGCCGAGCAGCCGAAAGAGCTTCTCGCGGATCAGTTCGGCGGCCAGAAATCGCTCGCTCGATTCGGTGATTTCGTCAGCGCCATAAACCGCCGGCTGCTCCGGCAGGTAGCCGCTGATGGCGCGCGCGAGCCCGGCGATCGAGTGGCCTTTGGCCGCCGAGACCGGCACGATTTCGGCGAACGCGTGCTGCTCCGCCATTTGCTTGATGAACGGCAGCAGCAGGCGCCGGTCGGCAAGCTTGTCGGTCTTGTTGATCACGAGCAGCACCGGCCGCGCGGCGGGCAACAATTGCAGCAAGGCCCGGTCCTCGGGGCTGAAACGCAGCGCCTCGATCACCAGCAGCACCACGTCGACCGCCGCGAGCGACTGCGTGACCACCCGATTCATACTGCGGTTGAGCGCGCTGCCGTGCCGGGTCTGGAAGCCTGGCGTGTCGACAAACACGAGCTGCGCATCGTCGAGGGTCAAAATCCCGCTGATGCGCTGGCGAGTCGTCTGCGGCTTGCGTGAGGTGATGCTCACCTTCTGGCCGACGAGCCGGTTGAGGAGCGTCGACTTGCCGACGTTCGGACGGCCGACGATCGCGACGTAGCCAGTGCGGAATTTCCCGGCTTGCGGCATTACCGGCTGCCGAGCTCGTAGGCGCGGCTTGCCGCGGCCTGTTCGGCAGCGCGGCGGCTGGTCCCCTCGCCCTCGGTACGGATGTTCAGCTCGGGGATCACGCATTCGACGCGGAAGCTCTGCTCGTGAGCCTCGCCTGCGGTCGAGATCACCGTATATTGCGGCAACGGCACGCGACGCGCCTGCATCAGCTCCTGCAGCCGCGTTTTGGCATCCTTGGCCAGTTTGAACGGATCGGCGGCGCTCAGGGATTGCCCGAACAGGCGCAGCACGGCCGCGCGCGCCGCCTCGAACCCGCCGTCGATGAATACCGCGCCGATCACCGCCTCGAGCGCATCCGCCAGCATCGAGGGCCGCCGCGCGCCGCCGCTCTTCAACTCGCCTTCGCCCAGCCGCAACTGCGTGCCGAGGTCGATTTGCTGGGCGATTTCAAAAAGACTTTGCTGATTGACCAGGCTTGCGCGCAGGCGCGAGAGTTCTCCCTCGGCAAGCTGGGGGAAGCGGCGAAACAGCTCCGCGGCAATCACGCAGTTCAGCACGCCGTCGCCAAGGAATTCCAGCCGTTCGTTGTGGGACGCGCTGTAGCTGCGATGGGTCAGCGCCTGACGCAGCAGCTCCGGATTTTCGAATGGATACCCGCTCGCGCTGGTGACGGAATCCCGGTCCATTCAGTCAGGCAGCGCTTGTCCGTCAGGGATCATTTGGCGGAGCTCGGCGCAAAGTCGACCAGCAGGCTGATGTTGGCCACCAACGGCACTTTGACCGAGTAATTCGCGCTGATCACGATCGCATTGCCATCTTTCTTGACCTCGATGTCCTCTTCGCTGATTGACGTGATGCTGTCGATCAGGGAATAGCGCTGGTACGCGCTTACGATATCCCTGCGATTGCCGCTCCTGAACTCCGGGTTCTGGGCCAGCGTCTTGAAGGTCTTCTTGATCGTAAAGTACTGCATATAGGGATTGAACAGTTTGAATCCCAGCGTTGCGGCCATGCCCAGCAGGACCAGGACGACGATCAGTCCGGTCAGAGTGATGCCTCGCTGTTTCTTCACGGTAACCCTCCTTTTAATTGATGGATTGCCCGATGCGCTTGAAATGGTCGAAATTCCACCAGATCATGAATGCCTTGCCGACGATGTTCGCCTCCGGCACGAATCCCCAGTAGCGGCTGTCCGAACTCGAATCGCGATTGTCCCCCATCATGAAGTAATGTCCGGGCGGCACCGTGCACGAGAAACCGGATTCATTGTAGGCGCAATTGCCGTGAAACGGAAACCGCCGGACGTCCGAGAGCCGCACCACCGGAATCTCGGGGAGGATCAGGATCGCATGATGGTGCGAGCCCAGGGCTTCCTCGAATTTCTGCGCCGCCACGAAGCTCAGGCCGGTCTCGACGTAATTGTACTGGCCGTCGGTCCGGGTCACGAGCTCCCTGCCGTTGATGGCAAGCCGCTTGTTGCGATAGGTAATCTGATCGCCGGGGACGCCGACCACGCGCTTGATGTAGTCAAGCGACGGATTCTCCGGGTAACGGAACACCATCACCTCGCCGTTCTGCGGCAGGCCGACGTCAACCAGCTTCAGGTTGACGATCGGCAGCCGGATGCCATAAGCGAATTTGTTGACCAGTATGAAGTCGCCCACCAGCAGCGTCGGCAGCATCGAGCCCGACGGAATCTTGAACGGCTCGACGAGGAACGAGCGCAGCAGAAATACGATCAGAATCACGGGAAAAAAACTTTTCGGATACTCAACCCACCACGGCTCCGCTGCGCCGGGCGCTCGCGAGCGCCTCAGGACGAAATGATCCAGCAGCCAGACGGCGCCGGTTGCGATGAGCAACAGGAACATGATTAACGCGAAGTTCATCTACTTCTCCACCTGCAGTATCGCCAGGAACGCTTCCTGCGGAATCTCGACGTTGCCGACCTGCTTCATGCGCTTCTTGCCCGCTTTTTGCTTTTCCAGCAGCTTTTTCTTGCGTGTGATGTCGCCGCCGTAGCACTTGGCGAGCACGTTCTTGCGCATCGCCTTGACTGTCTCGCGCGCAATTATATGCGCTCCGATCGACGCCTGCACCGCAATGTCGAACATCTGCCGCGGGATGAGTTCCCGCATCTTCTGCGCCAGATCGCGGCCGCGATATTGCGAGTTTACGCGGTGCACGATCAGCGACAGCGCATCGACGCGGTCGCCGTTGATCAGGATGTCGAGTCTGACCAGGTCGTCGGCGCGGTACTCCTTGAACTCGTAGTCGAGCGATGCATAGCCGCGGCTGATCGATTTGAGCTTGTCGAAGAAATCCATCACTACTTCGTTGAGCGGCAGCTCGTAGGTCAGCATCACCTGCCGCCCCACGTACAGCAGGTTCTTCTGCGCCCCGCGTTTCTGGTTGCACAGCGTGATCACCGGGCCAACATAGTCCTGCGGCACCAGGATGGAGGCGGTGATGATCGGTTCGCGGATTTCTTCGATTTTCGACGGGTCGGGCAGCCGGGACGGATTTTCGATCTCCATCAGCGTGCCGTCGTTGAGCAGCACCTGGTAAACCACGGTGGGCGCGGTGGTGATCAGCTCCATCCCGTACTCGCGCTCGAGCCGCTCCTGCACGATATCCAGATGCAGCAGGCCGAGGAATCCGCAGCGGAAGCCGAATCCCAGCGCCTGCGACGACTCGGGCTCGTAGCGCAGCGAGGCGTCGTTCAACTGCAGCTTTTCGAGCGCTTCGCGCAGCGCGTTGTATTGATTGGGATCGACCGGATACAACCCGGCAAAAACCTGCGGCTTGATTTCCTTGAAGCCGGGCAGCGGCGCCGCGGCTGGCCGCGCGGCGAGCGTCACCGTGTCGCCCACGCGAGCGCCCTTGAGTTCCTTCACGCCGGCAATGATGAAGCCCACCTCACCCGCGGCCAGAGCGTCCCGGGCGCGCGACTTGGGCGTGAATACTCCGACTTTTTCGCACAGGTACTGCGCCTGCGTCGACATCAGCAGGATGCGGTCCTTGGGCTTGAGCTCGCCATCGAACACGCGCACCAGCATCACCACGCCGACATAATTGTCGAACCAGGAATCGATGATCAGCGCCTTGAGTGGAGCCTCGCGGCTGCCCTGCGGCGGCGGGATGCGCGCGATCACCGCTTCAAGTATGTCCTGCACGCCCTCGCCGGTTTTCGCGCTGGCGTGCACCGCGTCCCTGGCCGGAATGCCGATGATGTCCTCGATTTCGGCAATCACGCGGGCGGGCTCCGCCGACGGCAAATCAATCTTATTGAGCACCGGTACAACCTCGACGCCCTGCTCCGTCGCGGTGTGGCAATTGGCCACCGTCTGCGCTTCGACGCCTTGCGACGAGTCCACCACCAGCAGCGCGCCCTCGCAGGCCGCCAGCGAGCGCGAAACCTCATAGGAAAAATCGACGTGTCCGGGCGTGTCAATCAGGTTGAGCTGATAGACACTGCCGTCGCGCGCGCGGTACTCGAGCGCCGCGGTTTGCGCCTTGATGGTGATGCCGCGCTCGCGCTCGAGATCCATCGAATCGAGCACCTGCGCCTCCATCTCGCGGTCACTGAGTCCTCCGCACAGCTGGATGAAGCGGTCGGCAAGCGTCGATTTACCGTGATCGATGTGGGCGATGATGGAAAAATTGCGGATGTGGTTCACGGAGTTGCCGGGTACGGACGCTGCGGGCTTGCGGCTCGCATATAAAAAAGGGCACGCTGCTCGTGCCCTGATTCGGTTAAAGCCCGTATCTTAGCCGATTTTGCTCAAATATTCATCAAGATAATAGGCGCGCCCGCAGACGGTGAGTTTGGGCGCGCGTTTATTCAATACGAAACGGAATATAGAGCGCGTTCGGCCCGCGCCGCACCAGCAGCGCGACGATGTGGCCTTTTTCAAATTTCCCCATCAGCTGTCCGAAGTGCTCCAGCGTTTTCACGTCCTGATTATTGACCGCCAGTATGATGTCGCCGCGGCGGATGCCGGCGCGCGCCGCCGCACCCTGTGCGTCCTCGACGAGGACGCCGCCGCCAATCTTGAGTTGACTGCGTTGCTCGGCAGTGGGCTCCGACAGTGTCATACCGAAGCGGCTCACGGATTCCGGAGGCGGCTTGCCGCCGGGGCCCCGCCGCTGCGGGCGCTGTGCCGTGCGCGCCTCGTTCTGCATTTCACCGACTACCAACGAAACGTCGCGCGTGGTCTTGTTGCGCATCAACTGCACGGCCGCCTTCGCGCCGGGCCGGGTAGCCCCGACCAGCCGCGGGAGGTCGTCGGATGAGTTCACGTTTTTGCCGTCAAACCTCAGGATCACGTCGCCGGCCTCGATTCCCGCTTTATCGGCCGGGCTGCCTTTTTCGACCGAGCTCACGAGCGCGCCGCCCGGTTTGGGCAGGCCGAACGACTCCGCGAGTTCTTTGGTGACCGGTTGAATCACGACGCCGATCCTGCCGCGGGTCACCTTGCCAGTCGTCTTGAGCTGCGATGCGATGTCGTTGGCGACATCGATCGGGATCGCGAACGACAGGCCCATGAAGCCGCCGGTGCGGCTGTAGATCTGCGAGTTGATGCCGACCACCTCGCCTTTGAGGTTGAACAGCGGGCCGCCGGAATTGCCGGGATTGACGGCGACGTCGGTCTGAATGAAAGGCACGAAATTCTCCTGCGGCAGCGAGCGGCCTTTGGCGCTGACGATGCCGGCAGTCACGCTGTTCTCGAAACCGAACGGCGAGCCGATTGCGACCACCCATTCGCCGACCTTGAGCCGGCCGGGATCGCCGAACCTGACCGTCGGCAAGGCGCTTCCCTCGATCTTGATCAGCGCCACGTCGGTGCGGCGGTCGCTGCCGATCACCTTGGCTTTGAACTCGCGCTTGTCGGTCAACTTGACGGTGATCTCGTCGGCGGTCTCGACGACATGGGCGTTGGTCAGAATATAGCCGTCGCCACTGATGATAAAGCCCGAACCGAGCGAATTGGACTGAAACTCGCGCGGGCCGGGACTGGGAATGAAGCGCCTGAAGAACTCATAGAACGGGTCGTCCTCCTGCAACTGCGGGATCTGGGGCACCCCAAGCGGGTTGCGTACTGTCTGCGTGGTGCTGATATTGACGACGGTCGGGCCCTGCTTCTCGACCAGCTCGGTAAAATCGGGCAGTTGCGCCGCGGCCGCAACCGGCAACAGCATCAGCATGAAAAGCGCGAATCTTCTTAACATTTGACGTTCTTCTCCTTTAGCAAAGCATTTCGGGGATTCGCCTTGTCGCTACCAGGCCGCCGCGGCGGCGCTGTCACTCCCGGAAACTGAGCGACTCGGCAATCTGTTTGACGGTGCGCGCGGGGGTCTCGCCCACCACTGTCACCATCCGGTCGGCATGTGACGTAACGTAGATGTTGACGGCCCCCTGATACGTCGGGCCCGCCGGCGCCGGTGATTTCGGCATCGGCTCGATAAAGACCGAAACCGCAGCGAGCCCGTCGGAGTAAACGAGGTGCGCTACTGAAACCGGGCGGCCGGCGATCGAGCGCTTCATCTCGGTGACCTTGTTGAAGCCCGCGGGCGGATTCCTGAGCACCCAGCCGGCATCGGCGCTCGCGTCGGTCTGCTCGAGTGCCGACTTGTCAACCCGCCATGTCTGGCTCTTACCCGCGTAACGGGACCTGAGCATGTCCCGGTTGACGCCGCTGCCGAGCACGAGTTGCGTGAACGCGAACGATTCAACCATCTCGTTGCGGTCGCTGTACATGCGGGCCCGCAGTGGCAGGCCGGTCTTCAATTCAACGCAGAACTTGTGGCCGTAACGCAGGTTGTCCCGGGGTTCGAGAACGATCATCTGGCAGTCATAGCCGGCCACCCGGTCCTGCCGGCCCTTCCTGATCACGTAATTGTCGGAAATGCCGGAAACCTGTTCGGGCAACGCCACGGGGAAACGCCGCGCCATGCGCTTTTCGATGACCACGGTCTTCGTTTCCGGCAGGTAGCAGGTGACGTTCTCGTTATTGCGCATGATTTCGCGCGGCGGCCCGTCGAGAATCTCAAGTCTTTCGAATTCGCCGCCCGTATTGACGAGATGCGCGATGCGTGAAGTCTCGGCCTGGTTCCCGTGCTGATAGACGAAGGTGCCCGCATAGTTGACTTGACGCGAAGCGACGGCAATCTTGTTGAGCCATGCCACTGCATCGGGTGTTGCCCCGGCTTGAGCCGCGACGTTGCCGGCACAGCCGATGCCGCCGAGTAGCACCAGAAAAGCCGCAAAAGCTGACCGCATGCTGTCTTACCCTCAGCGGCCGTCAGCGACGGACACGGTTCTCACGTACGGCGCAACACCCTGCAATGCCGTGCTCGGGGAAAATTCCTGGTGCGCCCTCAGGTATTCATTCATTCTGCCTTGATTCGCGACCGCTGCCGGTGGCGGCGGCGCCGTGGCCCGGACGCCCTCGGTCACAGCGGGTTTCGGCGCGACTGCTACCGTCGCGAGCGGCTGGAGAGGATTCTCAATGGCGACCAGTGTCAGCACGACAGCCACCGCGGCGAGCGAGGCAGCGGCCGACAAAGCGAGGTTCATGGGCTTGCGCCAGTGGTAGCGCGGCGCCAGCACGGTGGGTTCTTGCCGCAACCGGCTGCGCAGGCGCAGCGTAAAATCATTTGGCAGCATCGGGTCGCCGCGCATCGCGTCGCCGATCAGATGGAAGGTATGCCACGATTCGAGATGTTCCTGGTGTTGTCTGAGATGCCGTATCGCCTGTTCGGTTTCGTGCGGCCTGGTTTCGCCATCCATGAAAGCTGAGATTCGATCCATCACCATCTCCTGTCCTTGGGCGTGTCGAGCTGGGGTCTCAGGCGCTCGGCGATTGCCTCGCGTGCCCGGAAAATTCTCGACCGCACCGTGCCGATCGGGCAATTCATGATCTGGGCTATTTCCTCGTAACTCATGCCGTCGATTTCGCGCAGCGTGATCGCAGTCCTTAATTCCTCAGGCAATTCCTGCAGCGCCTGGTTCACCGTTGCGGCGAGCTGCCGGGTCATCATCTGATTTTCCGGCGTATTAAGGTCCCGCAACTGATCGCCTTCCTCGATACCTTCCGCTTCGTCGCTGTCAACCCCGGTCACGGTCGGCGCACGGCGCCCCAGCGAGACCAGATAATTCTTGGCCGTGTTGATGCCTATCCGGTACAGCCAGGTATAAAACGCGCTGTCGCCGCGGAATGACGGCAAGGCGCGGTAGGCCTTGATAAATGCCTCCTGCGTTACATCCTCAACTTCGGTCGCATCGCGGATAAAGCGCGACAACAACCGCGCCAGCTTGCGCTGGTACTTGACTACCAGCAGCTCGAAAGCCTTCTTGTCACCGCGTTGCGCCCGCTCGACCAGCTGCTGGTCGACTTCACGATCGCCCATGAAACCGGTCCCTGAATTCTTATGCTTTGCAGGCGCTAAGCCCGCGAAAACAAAGCGCTAAGTATACCCCAGGCAGCGTTTTCAGGAACCCGATGCGCAATCGTCATGCGAACAGACAAGCGAAGCCCTGAATTAGTTCATTCCGCGATGTGGGTATTGATGACCGTGCGGGGTGTGCGCGCGTTACTATAGAATCCCCGTTTTCACGCGAGTTGCAATGGCGCATCGTTTTGACGTCCTGATCATCGGCAGCGGGCTGGCCGGCCTCACTCTGGCGTTGCATCTGGCGCAAAGCCGCAAGGTCGGGCTGGTAACCAAGCGGCAGTTGCTCGACGGCGCGAGCAATTGGGCCCAGGGCGGAATCGCCGCGGTACTGGCGAGTGACGATACCACCGAGAGCCACATCCGCGATACCCAGATCGCAGGCGCCGGGCTGTGCGACGAAGGCGCCACCCGTTACGTGATCGAGCGCGGCCGCGCCTGTATCGACTGGTTGATCGGGCAAGGCGTGCCGTTCACCCCGGAAGCCGGCAACGAGTTCCCCTACCACCTGACGCGCGAAGGCGGCCACAGTCACCGGCGTGTGATCCACGTCGCCGATGCGACCGGGCACGCGGTACAAACTACGCTTGAAGCCAAGATCAGAGCGCACCCCAATATCGAGCTGCTCGAACACCATATCGCGATCGATCTGATCACCGGCGCCAAGCTCGGCCTGTCGGACAATCGCTGCTACGGCTGCTATGTGCTCGATACGGCCGGCGCGCATGTGAAGACGCTTTCCGCCTTGACTGTCGTACTGGCGGCAGGCGGCGCCGGCAAGGTCTACCTCTACACCACCAACCCCGATACCTCGACCGGCGACGGCATCGCCATGGGCTGGCGCGCGGGCTGCCGGGTGGCCGACATGGAATTCATCCAGTTTCATCCGACCTGCCTGTCTCACGCGCATCGCAAGCCGTTTCTGATCCGCGA
>Ga0082335_1003191_pt1 | contig 27582 bp, 20 predicted proteins | sample Subgrocontami58m_FD_72375 | JGI IMG/M metagenome (GOLD analysis project Ga0082335, IMG submission 72375) | Subsurface groundwater microbial communities from S. Glens Falls, New York, USA - GMW37 contaminated, 5.8 m (SPADES assembly) (version 2) ...
CGCGGGGCGCCGATCCCCCCGCCCACGCCGGCCGCGAGCCCGACGCCGACTCCGGCGCCAGTGTCCACGCCCGCACCCACGCCCACACCGGCGCCGGCGACGACGCCGTCTCCCACGCCTGTCGCCACTCCGACGCCGTCGCCTGTTCCGGCGAGCGCGGCCAAGTGGCCGAAAAAGATAGACCTTGCCGTGGGAGAGAGCGCCATCTACACCCTGCAGGATGGCACAACGCGAACACTGAAGCTGCTGGGCTACAACATCATCATACCCCGCTACAAGGTGGAGGCCACGGTCGAAGTCAGCGGGAACGGCAAGACCACGACGCACACCCTGCGCGTCGCGATGGGCGGCGTCCCCGTGGCGATCAATGGCCTGAACGTGTTCGCCTACATCTGGAAGGAGGCGAACGACTTCGGATTTGAGCCCGTGGGGCAACAGGGTGGGTTCCCGCTCACCGCGGGCAAAAACGTCGGCTTCGCCGTCAACGACGCCCGCTACCCCATGTTCCCGAATTTGGACCAGTACGTGTATCCAGTTGAGGCGGCTTTCAACGAAGGGGCCTACCTCCAGTCGTGGCTGGACCCTGACGGCTGGGCTCACTCCGGGTATGACATAGGCCTCACCGCGGGGCAGCGCATCCTGGCGCCCACTGACGGCTATGCCTACTTTGACACGTGGGGCGCCGAGGGAGGCGTCACCTTCACCAAGGAGAACCTCGGAGAGTTCAGTTCGCCCACGACGTGGGGCTTCACGCACATGAAGGCAGGATCGAACCTGGTGCCCAGCGGGACCTTCGTCAAGAAGGGCACGCCTCTCGCCAGCGTGACCGGCGTCATTCCTTACCACACCCACGCAGGCGGAAAGAACGAGTTCGACTTCGGGACATGGTTGTACTGGGCGGAAGTGTGGAACAACCAGCACAAGAGTGACTTCCCCGCCCCACGTTACTGGCTGGGCCTTGGGTCATATCCCGGCGATATGACCGGCAACCACATCGCTTCCAATGAGAGCGGCGATCTGCCTGCGACTCTGGCCCCGCGGAACGGCGCCGCCGACAAGGATAACAGCCAGACGTGGAGGTTCACAGACAACTTCGTCAGCGGCGTGGTGAGGATGGGCGAGGTCCTGAGCGCGTCGCCCTACTCCGGCTACAGCGACCGCAACGGCACGAACTCTGTCGGCTACGTAGCCACGTATATCTATTCGCCCGTTGACCACACGAGTGACAACGTTGTCCACATGAAATGGGGTCTCAGCTACGGCGGCCACGTATGGCTGAACGGCAAGTCCGTCTTCAGCGGGGTCGAAAGCCGCTACTCCACGTACAACGTCGCCACGGAGAGCCCTCTGATCATTGACAAGTACGACCTGCCCTTGCCCCTTCAGAAGGGCTGGAACACGTTGATCGTCAAGACCAACCAGGGAAGCAGGAGCGGCACCGCATGGCTGATGTCCCCGAAGATCGGCGATGCCAGCGGCAACCTTCTGCCTGATCTGGTCTTCAGCACCCGCGACATCAATCTGCAGGCTACTCCCGCGGGGGATACCCAGGTGAACCTGAGCTGGACCGCGCCCGGTTTCCACGGAGTGTTCGTGGATACGTACAAGCTGGACGTGGCCACGGACGCGGGTTTCACGAACATGGTCATACAGGACCGCGACCTTGGCAAAGTGACCAGCTACTCTATTACGGGACTGCCGACCGGTACCAATTATTTCATCCGCGTCAAGCCCTACAACTCCAGTAATCTGGGCGGCAGCGTTTACTGGCAGGACATGGACGCGGCCACCGCGACGACGGGCGGCGCTCCGGCGCCCGGCCCGACACCCACACCGGCGCCTGTCGTGACGCCGACGCCCACGTCAACGCCTGCCCCCTCGCCCACGCCTGCGCCCATGCCCTCGCAGAACATCGCACCGGTAGCCAATGCAGGGCCGGACCGCATCGCTGACGCGGGGAGTCCGGTGGCGCTCAGCGGCTCCGGGTCCTCGGACCCGGACGGGACCATCGCGTCCTACAACTGGAGTTTCGGGGACGGCACATCCAGTTCGGGACTGCAGGTCACGCACACCTATGCTCAGCCCGGCCAGTACACCGTCACGCTGACCGTGACGGACAACAGCGGCGCCAGCGGCTCGGACATGGCGCTCATAACCGTACAGCAGCCCGTCGCGGCGTTGCTGCCGCTGCGCATCAACACAGGCGGCAACTCGCTGACGGACGGCCAGGGCCGTCCCTGGCAGGCGGACCGTGCCTATGACGCGACGACGGGCTGGGGATATCAGGATCCCAGCGGCACATCTGGTCAGGTGGACCGCCGACAGGCCAATCCAGCCCTGACCATAGCCGGCACGCAAGACACGGGTATCTACGCTACGGAACGCTGGGGTATGTCGTCGTACAAGATCAACCTGCCGAACGGCAGGTATGACATCCGCCTGCACTTCGCGGAAACTTACAGCGGCATTACAGGGCCGGGTCAGCGCGTGTTCAGTGTCACTGCTGAGGGGACGGTCGTTCTTCCCAACCTGGACATATATGCCCTGGCGGGCCCCAATACGGCCCTGGTGAAAGAGGTGAAAGGCGTTCAGGTAACCGACGGCAGCCTGGACATCGGTTTCGTGTCCTCCGTGCAGAGCCCCTTGGTCAACGGCATTGAGGTGACGTCCACCGATGCCGGATGGGTTGATGGGAGCCTCTCGCCCGGGCGGGACCCGCAGGACGGCGCCGTGGGCTTGTACGTCAGCCTGGACCGCGTCTTTGATCCAAACACCGGTCAGAACCTGCCCAACGTGCAGCTTGGCGGTTACAAGGCGCGGCTGGTGTATCCGCCTGCCGCCGCGGAGGTGGTGGCGGTGCGGCCTCTCAGCCCAATGACATCGGGCACATTCACCGTTGACCCCCAGGCTGGTGTCGTCAGTCTCAACGCCACCGCTTCGGGCGGCGCGGCGTGGCCTCGCAACGTGGCGTTCGTGGTCTTCAGGCTCAAAGGATCAGCCACGCAGACTGTAAACGTCCAGCTGAGTTTCCAGTCTGTTACCAGCGCGACGGGGAACACTCTGGCGCCGTTGCGCAGCGATACGTCTCCCTTGAGCCTCAGCCTTGTGCGGGGCGACGTCCAGGGCGACGGCCATGTTGACCTGGCCGACGCAGTAGCTGGGATGCAATATCTGGCCGGCCAGACGTCCAACGCCGGGACAGGACCCGCCAGTGTGAACGTGGTCAACTTCGCATCCATCAAGCCGGATGGCGCCATTAGCCTGGACAACGTGGTCATTCTCGTGGAGTACTTGGCGGGTCTCTATGACGGCTTCTTCAACCCTGTCGCCGGGACAACAGCAGGGAACACTGATATCCAAATCGCGGTCACGTCCCTGCTCAGTTCCCTCACTCAGTACCTCAGTTCCGGCAGTCCCGTGACACCCACGCCCACGCCGGTGGCGACGGCCACGCCGACGCCGATGCCCGTGGCGACCGCCACGCCAACGCCGACGCCCGTAGCCACAGCCACGCCCACGCCGACGCCCGTAGCGACAGCCACGCCCGCGCCGACGCCCGTGGCGACGGCCACGCCCACGCCGACGCCTTCAACGGCCTACAGCAACTACTTGCTTCCGTCTAAGTCTCCTCCGGGTGGCCTGGCGCCGGCCCAGACACCTCAGTTCGTCACCTTCGGCTCTGACGACAACTGGATGCCCGAAGGCGTGGACTGGTTCGTGAACAAGCTGTACGCCGGAAAGTCAAACCCTCCCGGCACGAGCAACTCCGCCACGTATGATGGCAAGCCCATCCACGGGAGCTTCTACCTGATTGGTGTCCACGAAACGTATGGCAGCGCCCTCTGTAACGCGCTGCGGAGCGCTTATCTCCAGGGCAACGAGATGGGCAACCATACGTACAACCACGTCGGCGGCCTCACGCTGACCGGGTGGCTGTCCGAGATCAGCAAGGCCACTAGCTGGATGACACGGGCTGCCAACTGCAGCGCGAGTATTACGGGCCTGGGCATCCCTGCCTCCGACATCCGCGGTTTTCGAGCGCCCATGGATGCGTACAACGACGCCATGTACAAGGCCCTGAAGCAGCTCGGGTTCACCTATGCGGCCAGCACCGCGACGGGCTGGAACTCCTACGATGGCTCCAGTGTCTACTGGCCCGGGACTCTCGACAACGGTTTCCCGCTCGCCTCGTGGGCGCCTCAGACGGGCAGCCAGCCCGGTTTCTGGGAGGTGCCCCAGAACTACATGAATGTGCCGCCCTCCCTGCAGACAAAGCTGGGGATCGGCGCCCAAATCGGCTACTGTGACAAGGACTGGTTCGATGCGGGCGTTGAGGGTCCGGATATAACGACACTCCTGAGCTACAACCTGGACCAGCGCCTGAACGGCAACCGTGCCCCCTTGAGCCTTTGCGTACACAGCCAGGAATGGAGCACGGCCTCCTGGGCGGGCGCACCTGGCGCCAAGACTCTGGCGCGGCAGCAGGCTCTGCTCGACTTCCGGGACTACGCCCTGAGTAAGCCCGCGGTCCGCGTCGTCAGCCACTACGATGTCATCAACTGGATGAGGAACCCTGTGGCGCTGGCGACGGCCACTCCCGCAGCCACGCCGACGCCGGTGGCGACAGCCACGCCTGCACTGACGCCGGTGGCGACGGCCACGCCCACGCCCACGCCGGTAGCGACGCCGACGCCGACGCCCGTGGCGACGCCCACGCCAGCGCCGGCCACGGGCCTCACGGTGCAGGCCCAGATCGCCGCTGGAGCTGACGATGCGCACCATACGCCTGCCGGGTGGCCTGGGTTCAGCAGCACAAGCACAAGTGTCTACGCGGGAGCGCCGGGATCCAGCGGGCCGGTGTGGGGTGGTTGGAGGTGGACAGGGTTGGGCATTCCGGCCGGCGCCACCATACTGGACGCGTATGTGGAGCTCGGCCAGTCCGGGTGGGGGTACGCTGTGACGACCAGGCTCGCACTGGAAAACAACGCCAGCCCCGCATCGTTCTCCTCGGGGTCCACGCCGTACAACCGATGGCAGAACAGGACCGCATTCAATGTTCAGTGGATGTGGCAGAGTTCGGCGCCCGACAGCTGGGTCCGTACGCCGTCGCTCGCGGGCGGAGTGCAGGAGCTTGTCAACAAGTACAGTGGTCTCAACAGCCTGGTGCTTCTTGAAGACGGTGAGGGAGTAACCCAGGGGCAATATCACGCCTGGAACGCCTTCGAGGTGGGGTCAGGCAAGGCAGCGCGGCTCGTTATACGCTACAAGCTCCCATAACGGCTGACGTCCGAGAGGACGCGAGCCTGATCCAGTTGTGGTCAGGAAAGGCGTATCTGGGAGTATGGCATAGGACTGCCGATTGACCAGGCAGGGTTCTTACAGCCATATTTGGTGGTTTCTCCCGTGCGGGTGACCGTCTGCTCCGGTCACCCGCACGGCTTTTCTCGCCCGTTCAAGCGTCATGCGCGCATCTCCCATGTTATCTCTGGCGATCGCACAATCGTGCTTGCCATTGCCAGTGCGTCAGCAGGCATTTGGACGAGGGCGGCTCGCCTGCTCTGCACAGGGTGTGGGCTTGGCTGTATTCGTCCGGGATTTATTCTGGCAACACGTTCACGAACGTGGACGCGCCACGCCAGCCGAGAGCAAGACTCGCCGCCAGTGGCAGCATGTGTGACTCGGACGCACGCGTTGCAGGGTTTCGCAGACTAGTCTCTAGATGCTTGTTCATATAGGCGAAAGCAACGATGGATGGCCAGGTTCAACAAGTTTATGCTGACCGTGCCTTCGCAGCTTCAAAGGTCGGGGTGAGCACTATGTTATTAGGGTCGGGACCATTTGACGGGGTGACCAGTGCGAAGCGGTGTCGCGTTCCGCACAACGTGCTCGTTCAGGAAGTCAATGGAGAGGTGGTCCTGCTGAACACGGACACAGGCAAGTACTACGGTCTGAACAAGGTTGCGTCGCGCATGTGGCATCTTCTGTTGAGGCACGGCCAGGACGAGGCTGTCATACAGACTCTGGTTGATGAGTACGCTGTGCCCGGTCGCAGGCTGAGAGAAGACCTTGACCAACTGATGCAGCAGCTAGTCAGCGCCAGGCTGCTCGTGCCCTATGTCGAGAGCAGTCCTTAGGACGGTCGCGACGCGGCCGCGCTATTGGCTTCGCCTGGCGCAGGCCTACTGGCTGTTGCTGCAGAGCTGGACTCGTGGGAGGGCATTTCCTGCGCTTGTCCTCTCGAACAATGATCAGATCGAGCCCGAAGCCGCACTTCCCCTGACGGAGAAACAGAGGCAAGAACTATCAGAGGAGGTGTGGCTCATTGATATCGCGTCCAGACATCCCTATTCCTGGGCGGTATGTCTCCAGCGCTCCCTCGCCCTTTTCTGGTGGCTCGAAGCCAGAGGCGTCCACTCGCACGTCCGACTGGGAGCCAGAAAGCAGGGAGCGCGACTGGACGCCCACGCCTGGGTGGAATATCGCGGCGAAGTGCTGAACGACAGTCCACACACCCCCACCCTGTTCGCCACCCTTCGACTTCTAAAGCGCGAGGAAAAGTTCTCTGCTCCGGATGGAGGAGCCAAATGAGTGGCATCGGTGGAATCTGGAACATTGATGGTGGTCGCGTCAGGCAAGAGGAACTGGCTGCCATGGTGACGGCCGCCGCCCACAGAGGTGTGCACGGCTCTCATATGTGGATAGGCGGGAGCGTCGGGCTGATGCACGCTCTGACGGCAGTCACTCCCGAAGACGCGACACAAATGCAACCGCTGGAACTGGGGAATAGCGTCATCTCGTTCGACGGACGTCTGGACAACAGGCCTGAACTGAAAAGTCTGCTGAATCCAACCCGTCCAGACTGTACGGATGCTGAACTGGCTATCCGCGCGTACCTCCGCTGGGGCGAAGGCGCTCCGGGCCATCTGATAGGCGACTTCGTGTTCGGCATCTGGGACCAGTTGAGAGAGCAGCTTTTCTGCGCCAGGGACCACATAGGAATCAAGGTGCTGCACTATTATTTCGACGGCCACACCTTCGTGTTTGGGTCCGAGTGCAGGCAGCTCTTCGCCAACCCGCGAGTTCCTCAGGCCCTCAACCTCAACCGGCTTGCTCTGTTCCTTGCCCTGAAGGAAGTGCCGGGCGACGGTACGTTCTTCAAGTACATCAATCGGTTGCCTGCCGGACACGTGATGACAGTCCGCCGTTCTGGTCTGACAAGCCGAGCCTTTTGGAAGCCGGAACCGACGCCGTCCGAAAGTCTTGCCTCGAGCAGCGACTATGTGGAAATGTTCAAGGACGCCTTCCAGGAGGCAGTGCGCTGTCGTTTGAGGGCCACGGGCCCCGTGGCCGCCACGGTCAGCGGAGGAATGGATTCGACGTCGGTGTTCGTGACCGCAAAATATTTGAGAGAGCGTGAGGGCGTGCCGACGGGTAAGCTGCACAGCTTTTCGTGGGTCTTTCCAGGCATTCATCAGGTGGATGAAACGCCTTACATACGCCAAGTGACAGGCGAGCCCGGGCTGAGCACGCACTATGTAAACGGTGATGGCTACTGGGGGTTGAAATTCGATAGGTCTCACGTGGGTATCATGGACGGACCTCAGATAGCTCCATATGAGGCCCTGATACGCACCACCGTGAAACAGGCCGCCGGCCTGGGCGCTCGTGTACTGCTCACGGGTCAGGGCGGCGAGATTCTCACTGTCGGGCCAGAGTACGTGGTGGGCCTGCTGGCTGACGGGCGATGGGGGACATTTCTGCGCCATATCAAAGCGCTTCCTCCCCGAGGCCGGCGGACAGTTTGCAAAAGCTGTCTTCAAGAATGGCTTCCAGGACGAAGGAATGTCCCGGCGATCGCCGGTCTTGTCCCCCCGTGGATTGATCACCGGCTTCTGGCCGCGCAAGACGGAAACAAGTCAAGAGTCAAGAACGCTTCCCAGCGGATACCTGACTGGAGGCATTTCAGCGGCCTGTGCGCAAGCGTGGAACTGACTAGACAGTCCTTGTGGCCCGTGTGGAGCGATCAGCTGGGAGCCGAATTTGGACTGGACATGCGCCATCCCTTGTGGGACGTCCGACTGGTCAACTTCATGCTGTCTTTGCCGCCGGAGAGGAACTTTGACGGGCGCTGGGGCAAGCTGATCCTGAGACGAGCGATGAACGGCCTGCTGCCTCCGGACGTCTGCTGGCGCAGAGACAAGACCCATTTCACCGCTCTCTTTGACTTGGGAGCCCGAGGCATGGAGAGGGACCGGCTTCTCGATATGTCATCCGACCTGCGCCTGGCTCGGGTGGCCGTCGTGGACCAGGACAGATTCAATGCAGAGTACCGCCGCTATTTGGCGGGCGACGCTACGTATAGAGACCACTTCTGGGCTGTGTTCGTCGCGGAGCAATGGTTCAGACAGGTCACTTCCCTTGACCACCACATCAGCCCGGCCAGACACAAACTTGGGACCCCGGTGCCGGGAGCATGAACTACCGGCACTTGCACGTCACCTGAGCGGCCAGCACAAGGCGGAGTAGAAAGGAAGGACCACATGACCCGACAGGCGTACGAAACCCCAGTGCTCACCGAGTACGGGACCATCTACGGTTTGACCAAGGGGGTGAAGACCATAGGCGTATCCGACGGCTTCATCCTGCAGGACGGCACCGGCCTGGAGAACGTCTCCCCGGCGTAAAGGAAGCAGGTGGCGTGGGGGGTCCGTGTCCCCAAAGACCACCCCGGAGAGCGCTGGGGCTTCCTGAAGGGCCCACGCTCTCTGGGGTGGGGGGCGCTCATCCTTTGAGGTGCAAGACAGTGATCTACCGAGTTCATGGTATGCGCCTGGCAAGCGAGCTGGAAATACCAGGCATCCCGCCAGCATTCAAGTCGGAGAAGGCTGACACAGTCTTTGAGATGCTGGATTTTGGGGAACGACCTGTATGGGACCATTTGGCTACGAAGAGACTCGTCGCTGTCTGCGGTGGCCAGGGACAACGGCTTCTTGAGCTGTTCCGCTCGCCTCGCTACTACATTATCAATTTTCGGGACTCCCTTGAATTCTGGGTATCTATCAATGGACATAGAGTCCTCTGCTTCCAGCGGCGCCCCACTTCACTTGACCTGGTGAGGCAGGTCTTGACGGGATGGGTATTCACTCTGCTGCTGGCCCTCAGGTCCGTGGGCGGGCTGCACGCCGGCACCGTGGCGATTGACGGGAAGGCCATTGGTGTAGCGGCAACCTCGGGCGAAGGCAAGTCCACTCTGGTGGCCGCCCTGGGCCTGGCAGGAGCCACGGTCTTGGGCGATGAAGTGCTTGCCTTCCAAGGCCGCAGCGATGCCATCTACACCATGCCCGGATGCAGGGAGATTCGGGTGTCGTTAGAGACGCTCCGCCATCTGGAGACCATCTTCACTGCGCGGCGCGCGTCCGTGCGCCCGTCTCAAGACAAGGCGGCCGTCTTCTTTGGCGATGAGGTCTTCGATCCCCGTTGGGACAGCATGCCTCTGGACCGCATCTACATGCTGGAGAGGAGGGACCCGTCCTCCGGTAACAGGGTTGAGGTCAGCGAGATCGGTCCAAGAGAGGCCCCGTGGGCCTTGATGGGGTGCACGTTCATCACGTCCAGATTTCATCCGGAGTTCCTGAACCAACAGTTCAAGAGAATCTGCGAACTGACAGCCAGGACGCGCATCCTGAGATTGTCCTTTCCGCGTGACATGAACCAGGTGCCAAAAGTCGTAGAGGCGGTGATGGAGCGCGGGCGCTGTCCAGCGTGAAAGGGAACCGCCGACCTGACCCCATCATGCTTGTGTGATCGCTGCTTGAAAGCCACTTGAGGTGGTTACCGAAATGTATCATGACCGAAGAAATGGGCAAGTGAAGGGTCCTGTCCCCGGGCCGGACATGTGTCCGGAGGAAGGACCTGCGATAGAAGTCCTGGGAATCACCAAGCGCTTTCCTACTAGCGTGGGATACAGGGCGCTGCTGACGCCGTGGAGGCGCGCTACCAGGACTGTCCTGAATGACGTCAGCCTTCGCGTAGGACGGGGAGAGGTTTTCGGGCTTCTGGGGCACAACGGCGCGGGCAAGACGACGCTTCTCAAGCTCATGGCAGGTCTTGTACTGCCCGATGAAGGTCAAGCAAGAATCTATGGATGCGACGTTGTGCGCCACATCGCGTCCGCGAAAAAACTGGTCCGCTATGCGACCAACGATGAGCGCAGTTTTTTCTGGAGACTCACGGGATGGCAGAACCTTCGATTCTTTGGGATTCTGAACAACGCTCCTGTTGACCGTATCAGGAAGAAATCAGAAGCGCTGGCGGAACTGCTGGGGATGAGAGAGGCGTTGAACATCCGCGTTCTTTATTTCTCCACCGGAATGCGGCACAAGCTGGCCCTGATGAGAGCGCTCGTGGACGCTCCCAGGGTGCTGCTTCTCGACGAGCCCACGCGAAGTCTGGATGCCGCGGCTGCCCAGGAAGTCCGTCGTTTCATAAGGGATGAGCTGGTTGGACACGAGGGGATCACGGTGGTGCTGGCGACGCATAACATCCCTGAGGCCGTCAAAATGTGCGACAGGATGGCCGTGCTTCGAAAGGGGGAAGTCGTGGCCTGTGACACTCCGGCAAACCTGTTCCGCGGCTACGGCCACGCCGGTCAGGTGAGCTTGTATTGTGACTCCCTGCCGCCCCACATGCAAGCGAAGTTGGTCAACCTTCCGGGAGTGATGGAAGTTGCCCTGGATAGCAAGGCGGAGGGCGACGGCGCCCGGCTTCTGAAGATAACTCTGGATAATCCTGGGCTGCGGCTGCCCGGTCTGCTGTCTTTCATATTTGCTTCGGGAGTCAAGGTGAGTCGCTCCGAGCTTGTGGATGCGGAAGTGACTGACGCTGCTTACCAGTTGCTCCGCTGAATCACGAGCCACGAGGTTTCCGAATGAACAGGTATAGTGTAGCTCTGAAGCCCCTGGCTTTTCTGGCTGTTGATGTGATGGAGGCCGCCAGTTACCGTTTCGCGTTTGTGTCCCAGTTCGGCGGGATCTTCATGTTGCTGCTCGTAACCTTTTTCTTGTCCCAGTTGGTGGGCAAAACCATGCTCCCGCAGCTCGAGCCGTACGGTGGCGACTATTTCTCCTTTGTGCTCATAGGCGTGTCTCTGGCAACCTACACATCCGTGTCCCTCGACGTATTCCAGCAGTCCATGAGGCGCCTGCAGGTGACGGGGACGCTCGAGGTCATGCTGGGCACTCAGACAAGCCTGTCCACCATCGTCCTGTCCTCCAGTCTGTATGGATTCCTGCTGGGGACGCTCCATGTGCTTGCTTACTTCGGCGCCGGCGTCGTCTTGTTCGGGGTCAGCGTTGTCACGGCCAACCTTTTCTCGGCCCTGCTGGTCCTGCTTCTGACCGTGTTCAGCACGGCCGGCATAGGTCTGGTGGCAGCCAGTATCGCTGTCGTCATCAAGAAGGGAGACCCGGTGACTGCGCTGTTCAACGCCGGCGCGATGGTGCTGAGCGGGGTGATTTATCCGGTGAATGTTCTCCCGCCAGCCCTCCAGTCTCTGTCGGTTTTTCTGCCCATTACCCACGGTGTGGAGGCCATGCGCCTGGTGTTACTCAAAGGGGCGTCCTTGCAGCAAACACTCCCGCATCTGCTTATTCTCGCCGCGTTTGCCGTGGTGCTCGTACCCGCCGGCCTTCTTCTGTTCCATATCGCTGTGAACAAGGCCAGGCGTGACGCCAGTCTGGGGCATTACTGAAGGGGCGACGCCGGACGTCCGGCGTCGGCGACCGCGGCGCGCCAGGCGCACGCATCTCGCGAAAATGGGCCCAGGGGAAATGTGCAGATGGACCGGATGACGGTATCTCCGACGGCCGACTTTCTCACCTATTGTTGCCGCGAGGCCGACGCGCGGAACCCAGAGGGAGTCCTCCTGCGCGCCTCCAGGGTGCACGACTGGGAGAACATCGTCGGCCTCGCCGGGAAGCAGGGCGTGACGCTTCTTCTGCTGCCGTTGTGGACGGACCTTGCGGAACGGGGCATAATGCCCGCCTTCGTGGCGACTCAGGCGCAGGGGATGGCCTATGCACAGGCCGCCAAGTTAATGCGTCTGCGGGTTGCCTTGAAGCAAGTCCTGTCTGGTTTCGTTGAGAGCAAGCTGCAAGTCATGGTCCTCAAAGGGGCCGCTCTGGCCTCTCTCTGTTATGATGGCGCGTTCCTCCGCCCTTCAGGGGACATCGATCTGCTATGCAGGGAGGAGGAATTCGAGAAAGTCCGGGAAGTCCTGTTCTCTCAGGGCTTTTGCATGCAAGAGGAGGGGCCTCTGCCGCGTCGATGCACAACTCTGGAAGCCTATTATGAGCGTCACTTCGTACACCGCAGCGGCATGGCGCGAATTGATCTCCATCTGGACTGCATCACCCTGGGGATGAAGCCTCGAAACACCGAAGCCCTCTGGAGCAGGGCGATGCAGTTGCGGATTGACGGTGCGAGCGCTCTTGCTCTCAGCCCTGAACATCAGGTCCTGATGCTCAGTGTCCACCTGCACCGTCATGGGTTCAGCAGGCTCATCTGGTTCAAAGACATTGACCTCATTATGAGACGCTTCCAGCGGGACATAGACTGGGATGAGGTCGCCAGAACGGCCCGGGCGGAGGGGGCGGCGTCCACTCTGTGGTACACGGGGCACTTCCTGCAGCGGATGCTGGGCACGCCCGTGCCGCGGGAGATAGCCTCCGGTCTCAGGCCGAGTCTCCCCACTCGATGGGTCTTTGCCCGAATCTGGCCCGAAGACGTTGTGCTGAACCTGCAGGGCCGGACTCGCCGCCGGGCCGTCCAGTTCAACGTGGAAGAGTCCTGGCGCGGCATGGTGCCCAGTCTTGTCCTCATGGGCAGGCGGCGAGAGAAAATGAAGGTGCTGCTTCGCTGGATGCTGCCGTTCCGAGGCTCCCGCTCGACTGGCGTGGGGTAAAAGCATCTCCTTCCACGGCCCCGCGCTGAGGCTCTTTTTCTCGCGGACATCGCGCGCTTGATCCAGAGGAACGGACTCGCCTTTTCCGCCGTGGCCAATGTTGTCCCCATGGGCCGGACGGCTTCTTTTCTTCGTGCTGCGGTCCCATCCCATGCCTCTTGATTAATCATTTCGGACGATGACGTGCTCAAATGCATCCGGTAGTCTCTGGCATGTTGGCCACCGTCTATGTGGCGCGCGGGAAAACATGACCTACGGAGCCCGGCTTCCCAGACCCTCCACTGAATTGACGTCTGACTTCCCTCCCTGTCTTCTTGTCCGGGCAACCGCGGGCGCAGCCGATCAGGGTGACTTACGTGAAGCCGTGCTCGTGAAGACGGCGTGGTGTTACCGGACACAAAGTCGAGTCTGAACAGGAAGTGGGGAGAAGAGTGCGCAAGAGGATCCTGATTGTGGACGATAGTGTGCTGGCGAGAAAGACAATGCGCATGCTGCTGGGGTCGGTATGCTGCAGCGTGGTGGGGGAGGCGGCCGATGGCTTTGAAGCCGTGGACAAGGCGCGGAAGCTGGCGCCGGATGTGGTCCTGATGGACCTGTTCATGCCAGGGATGGACGGCATAGCGGCGACACACGTGCTGAGCCATGACCTTCCGGACACCCAGATCATTGTCGTCTCGGTGTCGGAAGCGGAAGAAGACATGCTCAAGGCGATGCGCGCGGGCGCTCGCGGGTACATCGTCAAAACCGGTGACCCGCAGGCGATGCTACTGGAGCTGCGTCGAGCTCTGTCCGGTGAGCCACCGCCGATGACGCCCCGCACGCCTGGTGCTCCAGAACGTCCCTTCGGGCATTAGCGAAGCCTGGCAGGACGTCCGGGTCTGAGCCATGTGAATGCCTGCCATGCGTGCTCCAGCCAGGCGAGCGAAAGTGTGTCCGGGCGGAGCAGCCAGGGTTTGCATACGCTCCCATTTCTTTTGCCCGTCCAGAGGCATGTTGTGCTACAATAGGCGGGCCTGGTCTCGGTGCAACCGTCTGCTTGGGGAGGCGTTCGGCTCCGGGGCGTTCATCGCCCGGGAGGTGGGTGTGACGCTCTCTCTCAAGACGCTTCCGGCAAACATTCAACCTCGGTCAGCTCCCTCGGCTCATGGGTCGGGCAAGGCGCCCGGCGCGGCTCATTCCACTCATCGTCGTTGTCCGGTCATTTCGGCATGCTCCGGTCTTTGACTGTTCCGACATCACGACGTTACGCCGTGATGTCGTGAGGTGACGACCATGACGCCAGCACAGAATAGCAACATACGTGTTGTCGAGCCGCCTCAGGGCATGGCCGTGGACGACGCCGGGCTTTTCCGCGCCCTGGCGCAGGCATCTCCCGCAGGCATCATCGCGCTGGACCTGGAAGGGCAGGTGCGGGTGTGGAGCGCGGCGGTGGAACGCATCTACGGCTGGACGGCTGAAGAGGTCATGGGCAAATTTCTGCCCGGCCTGCTCAACTACGGACCAGAACTCTTCCCCGCGTGTATCGCGAAAATCAAGCAGGGCCGCTCATACGTCGCCCCCGTCAGGAGAATACGCCGGAAGGATGGCTCGGAGGTTGTCGTCACCATCTCCGTCGCCCCAGTCCGCGACGCCCAGGGACGTATCGTCGGCATGGTGGAGATCGTCAACGACGTCACGGACGCCCAGCGGACCGAAGCCGAGCTGGTGAAAACAAACGAACAACTGGGAGCGGTCTTGGGCTCTCTGCCCGTGGTAACGTACGTTGTCCACGACCCGAATGGCTGTCAGGTCGTGTATATGAGCGACAACGTCGCCGACGCAACGGGCTTCCAGCCGGGCGACTTTCTCCAAGAGCCCTCGTTCTGGAAGGACCATCTTCATCCGGACGATGCGCCGCGTGTCCTGGCGCACGCCAAGTACGTCGTTCAAATCGGCAATGTGGACACTGAATACCGCTGGCGTATCGCCGATGGCTCCTACCGGTGGTTCAGGGACGTAGCGCACGTGGTGCCGGCGCAGGGCGCCGAGCCCGTCCGCATGGTCGGGGTATGGTGGGACATTACGGAACAGAAGCGCACGGCGGAGGCGCTGCGCCTGAGCGACGAGCGTTTCTCCAAAGCGCTTTTCGCGAGCCCGATCGGCATGCTGCTGACGACGATGGCGCATGGCTGCGTCGTCGAGGTGAACGACAGCTTCTTGCACATGTCGGGATACGAGAGGGATGAGGTGATCGGGCGGACCGACAAGGACCTGAAATTGTGGGTCAACCCTGGCGCGCGCAAAGCCATAGCCCAAGAGCTGCGCGCGGGCGGGTCCGTTCAGGGCGCGGAAATCGAGTTCCGCCGGAAGTCCGGGGAGACCGCGACGGGCCTGTTCTCGGCCACTCCCATACGGGGTGACACCGAGCCGCTCGTATTCGCGCAGCTCGTGGACATTACCCAGCGCAAGCTGCTTGAAGAGGCCGTGGAGGTGGAGAGGAAACGTCTGCACGCGCTGGTGCAGGCCACACCCGTGGGAGTCATGTTCGTGGATGCCGTCACAACGAGCATCATCGTGGCGAACGACGAGCTGCAGCGCATGCTGGGGTGTTCCATTGCCCACGGAGACCCGCTGGACGTGTGCCGACGGGGAGTCGTGCACAGGCGGACCGACGGCCGGACTTACGCCGCCGGCGAGTTGCCGCTGGACCGGGCCCTGAGCCGGGGGGAGAGCGTGCAGGCCGAGGAGGTCAAGTTCGAGTTCATGGACGGTCGCAACCTGACCGCCCTTGTGAGCGCCACTCCTATGTACTCCACGGCACACCAGATGACGGGGGCCATAGCCATCCTGCAGGACATGACTCCGCTGCAGGAGGTTGAGAAGCTGCGCAGCCAATTCCTGGGCATGGTGAGCCATGAGCTGAGATCTCCCGTGGTTGTGATCAAGGGAGCCATCGCCATGGCGCTTGGGTCTCAGCCCAGCATGTCCGCCGCGGAGCTCCGGGACCTGCTGACCGAGATGAACCACGAGGCCGACCGCCTGCGCGACATGGTGGACAACCTCCTGGACATGACGCGCATTGAGGCGGGGGCATTCTCGGTGGCGCTTGAACCCGTCAAGCTGGACGACATTCTGACCGACGTCCTGGCAGGTGTGAATCGCAGCGTTCCTTCCCGACGCGTCGAGCTCCATGTCGCGGAGGACCTGCCGTCAGTCCACGCCGACCGGCGACGATTGGGCCAGGTCCTGACGAATCTTCTGAACAACGGGATTAAGTTCTCTCCGGAGGACACGCCCATTTCCATTGACGCGCGGCATGATGCGCAGCTTGTGACAGTCCAAGTGGGAGACCAGGGACGCGGAATCCCGCCGGACAAGATCCCGTATCTCTTCAAGAAATTCTCCCAGGTGCACCCCGAAGACAGACGTGTTTTTGGGGGGACGGGCCTGGGGCTTGCCATCTGCAAAGGCATCGTGGAAGCGCACGGCGGCCGCATCTGGGCGGAGAGCGAAGGCACCGGCAAAGGCGCTACGTTCAGCTTCACCATTCCCGTTGCGGCTTCGGAGGTCGAGAGCGTTCTGCCCGGGGGACAGCTCCCCTTGTGGACGCGTGTCCGTCCGGGGCGCGCCAGGACGCAGGTGCTGGTCGTGGACGATGACGTGTACCAGCTCCGGTACATGCGCCGGTCATTGAACGATGTCGGTTGTCGCCCCATCCTCGTCAGCAATCCGTTTGAGGTCGCGGACATTGTGGGCAAGAAGGACCCCGACCTCGTGTTGCTTGACCTGAAGCTGCCGGGCATGAGCGGTTTTGACGTCCTCAAGCGCATTCGGGAGTTCTCCGGCGTGCCGGTGATTGTCCTGACCGCGAGCACGAGCAACGACGACACGATCCGTGCGCTCAAGATGGGCGCCGACGACTTCATGACCAAGCCATTCTCATCGTCGGAGCTTGTCGCTCGAATGGAGGCGGTGCTGCGACGGCGGGCGCGGCCGGACCAGGGGGAGCACCGCGCGCCATTCACGGTCGGCGATCTGACCATTGACTTCGCCAAGAGGCGGGTCAGCCTGAGGGGTCATGTGGTCTCTCTGACAGCGACTGAGTACAAACTGCTCACGTGCCTGGCGGCCAACGCGGGGCAGGTGGTTACGCATGAGCAGATCCTGCGGCAGGTCTGGGGAACGGAATACTCCGGTGAGACAACGCTGGTGCGAGCGATCATGCGCAATCTGCGAAAGAAGCTCGGCGAGAACGCGCAGAAGCCCCACTACGTCTTGACCGATCCCCGGGTGGGGTATCGCATGGCTGCGCCCTGAGGTCTCGCGGCGTCGGGATGCCTGGGGAGTATACCGCCACGTGCGGGTTGTTTCAGACTCCAGCCCTGGCGGGGCAGGTCCTGCGCATGTTCATTCGAAGGTTTGCGGAGGGGCAGGTCTGCTGTCCAGAGCGCCACGCCGAGACCGCGGTCTCGGCGTTTCCATGCGCGGGGCGCGTCCCCACACGCGCGAGGTGAAGGGCGCGAGAGAAGTCCTTCTTCGCCACTTGCTCGGCGCTGGCGCTGAAAAGGCGTGTGGGGTGGCCGAGCGGACAGGATGCGTCGGCGCTTGATGCGGGCGTCCTCCGTCTTGAAGGCCCTGCGCTCACGAGTGGGGCGGCTGCGGCGTTCCGGCGTGTCGCAGCGGTTCCGGCGCGAATCCGTTCGCCTGGACGTTTGGCCGCACCATGTTTGGTGCGGGGCGGCCAAAGGCATGGTCCAACCCGGCTCGCGCCGGAAGACCCCCGGCAGGGGTCGCGTTCGCAGGCAACCGGCCTGTCTTGCCTGGCAGCCCGTTGAACTGTTCACGCTCAGTGCCCCCGAGCCCGCGCCGCAGTCCGAACACCGCGATTTGCGTCCGGTTGTTCACGTTGAGCTTCTGCATGAGACTTCGTACGTGGGCGCGCACGGTATTCTCAGAGACGCATAGCTTTTGCGCAATCGCCTTGTTGCTGGCCCCTTCAGTGATCAGCCTCAGGACATCCCTTTCGCGCTGGCTGATGCTCCCGTAGACGTCGGAGGGCGACTCCAGAGAGCGAGAGCCACGAGCCACCGCGGCAACGAGCTTCTCGGTCATCTTGTCAGACAAGGCCGTTCCACCGGCCAGGACCCTTCGCAGCTGCACCGCCATGTCATGCATTTCGGCGGACTTGGTTACGTAGCCACGGGCGCCGGCGCTCACCGCTTGAACGACGTCGTCTTCGTTTTCCGACGCGGAAAGCATGATGACCCGGATGTTCGGAAACTCGCGCCGCAGGACGCTTGTCGCTGCAATCCCGTCCATGCCCGGCATATACAGGTCCATGATGGCGACGTCAGGGGCGAACTCCCGCGCTTTTTCCACCGCCTCAAATCCGTTGCTTGCCTCCGCCACCACCTCGAATCCGATTGATTTCAGAATACTGCACACTCCCTGCCGGACCAGCGTGTGATCATCAGCGACCAGGATACGATTGCCCACATGGCCTCCTTTCGGATTGACACATCCGCTGAAGCGTCCGCCTCAGCCTGTTTCGCTTCTGTTGTTCTGAGCATCTTGACCCGTCGCGCCACGTCCGTTACGAGGCTCCATCGAGGCGCCCGGGCGTGCTGGCGGCACGGGACGACATCTTCTTGTATATCGGCGTTGGCTGCATGCCATGCTCCTGCATGTGTGCGAGTGGGGGCGCGCCGGCGCGAGGCTTGAAGGCGACGCGATGTGGATACAAATGACATGTGAATCGCTGCACATCAGACTAATCCTCAGTCGTGAAATGTGCGTGAAAAAAGGCGTTGAAATCATGACAAAAAGCTGACAAGCAGTACTTCAGTCTGGGGACAGCAGTACGTTCGTCTCCATGCACTGCGAAGAACACGATCGTGTAGCCGGGGCGGGCCGACCCGTGGCCCGATGGCGGTTGCGCGTTCGGCGCAGAGAGGAGATGGGCGGACTGTGGCATGGGAGTGAACTAGTCCGAATTAAGCAGGCGACCTGAGTGTGCGCTATCGTCATCACAGAGCATGGCTGAAATCTGGCTGGTTGTAGACTGGCAGGGATGGCACTCCGGGACCTGCTCAGGCAGACGCATTGCTGCTACACGTGGAGGAGAAGAGATGACCACCACAGCGCAAGTTCCAGGTTGCTCCACCCCGACCCCCATGATGGACCAAGTCATTCAGGACCTCTTCGTCATCACATGCGCTTTCTGCGGAGAGCCCACGGACGGCCATGACCGTTGCGGCGGGCCTCGCGGCTTCTGGACTCTGGACGGCTGTGGCATCCTGACCTGTGCGGACCCCAGCGTCAAGACCAACGGCAAGTACTGCGATTCGTGCACGGAGGCGCGCGAAGCGCAGCGGCAGGCGTGGTTTCATTTCCCGGTAGACATGGCGGTGTAAGCCGACCCACGATATGGGCAAACGCTGGCTCACTGGCGCAATGCCGGGGTGTGAGTTGGCCTCCGCCGAGTCGTTTGTTGAAACGATGGTCTTGTCAGCATTTTTGTGGCATGTGTCAGGCGGCCCGCGCCGGTGCAATCGTCCTTTTGGAGGTAGTGATACCAGAGTGCTGATCAGTACGCTGTTTGGCGCGCATCGCGCGCTCACAGGCGCACTGGACAGGCAGAGAATTCCAGACTGGCAACGCAAAGGGGGGTGAATTGCATAATCCATTGACGCTAGGCCAGGTCATGCAGGAGGGCGCCTCTTCCCATATGTTCGGCGACTACTTTACCCGAGGGCCGCGCTTCCACAGACTGTCGCAGGTCATCTCAAGTTCAACCACTCGCCGGCTGTTAATCATTGGCTGCGGCAACGGCTATCTGGAGACCATTCTGGACTCTCGCCTGGTTACGCTGTCTATCGATATCAACACGACTCACCTGGAGCGCGCCGAGCATGCGAGCGCCGGGAACCCGAACCGCAGCTTTCGTCATATGGACCTGTATGACCTGGCCTCCACGGTGCCGGCCGGCGCCTTCGACGGCGTGGCGGTGTCCGAAGTGCTGGAGCACCTGAATGACGATTCCCGCGCGCTTGAGATGGTACGGCATTGCCTGACGCCAGGCGGCACTTTCTTCCTTGTGGTGCCCAACCTTCTCCGGTTTCAGAATCGCCTTCGCCGGTCCCCGCGCTTTATGGCGTCTGATCACCTGCGGGAGTACACATTGGAGACTGTCGTGGCGCTGGTAGAGAAGGCGGGGTTTTCGGTGCGGCACCATGAAGGTGTGGACTTCTGGCTGCCCAAGGACCGCCTCTGGCAGACGGTGTTCCCCATTGGCAACCCGGTCCGCCGCTGGATCAGCGCACGGTGGCCTCGGATTGCGACGTGGTTCCTTCTGGTGTGCCAGTCCAGGCCCACCTGATGAGTGGCGGCGCGCCTGTCGAAGCCGCAACCTCACTCCCCCCAGGTCCGCCTCTCCCTCGGAGAGGCGGAGCGTGACGTTTTTTAGGGACGCTCTGCGGCCCCGCCAGGGAACCCGCGGATTCGCATCACCTTCCGACCACCCGCGCGCTTGCAGAGCGCCAGGACTCCTTGCCGTCTCCCCCCCGTTTCGCGCGGGCGGGCGCTTTTTGCTATACTGGGCAAGCTGACACCCGCGAACCTTCGCCCAGGAGAGACGCATGTACCGACTCCAGGTCAGATGCCCCGGCAAGTACGCGTTCGACGTCGTGGAGGTCCTGTCCGACGTCATGGACACGGAGATGGCGCTTCCCACCATTGACATGACGGGCACGTCGAATGCTCCGACGGATATCGCCATCAAGGCGCAGAGCCTGGGCCTGGTGGACTCTCTGCACAAGTGGCTCTCGTCGCAGGCCCCCGCGGACGCCTACGTGGAAGTGCTGGCGGGCAGCGAGGCCGTCAGCCTGAAGGGGCGCGACCTGGCCGCCGCGAAGGCCGCCATTGACAAGGCCTCCGCCGGGGCGTAGAGAGGGTTCCGCCATGTCGCCTGACAGCGTATCGCCGGGCAAGCCGCGCCTGACCGCTTCGGAGAGGTACAGCCCGCCCGAGATCGAGAAGAAGTGGCTGACTCGCTGGGCCGCGGACAACCTCTACGCGGCGCGCGACGACGACCCCCGGCCCAAGTGGTACGCCCTCACCATGTTCCCGTACACGTCCGGGGACCTGCACATAGGCCACTGGTACGCCATGGCCCCCTCCGACGTCCACGCCCGCTTCAAGCGCATGCAGGGCTTCAACGTTGTGCACCCCATGGGCTTCGACTCCTTCGGCCTGCCCGCGGAGAACGCCGCCATCAAGCGCAACATCCATCCGTTCAAGTGGACGATGGACAACGTCGTCAACATGCGCCGCCAGCTCCGCACGCTGGGCGCCGTGTACGACTGGTCGCGGGAGGTCATCACCTGCCTTCCCGAGTACTATCGCTGGAACCAGTGGCTGTTCCTCCAGTTCCTCAAGAACGGCCTGGCCTACCGCGCGAAGGCCCCGGCCAACTGGTGCGACAACTGCAAGACCGTGCTCGCCAACGAGCAGGCTTCCAACGGCGTGTGCGAGCGCTGCGACGGCCCCGTCGTCCAGCGCGACCTGGAGCAGTGGTTCTTCCGCATCACGAAGTACGCCGAGCAGCTTCTTGATTTCAGCGGGCTTGTTGACTGGCCGGAGCAAGTGACCGTGGCGCAGCGTAACTGGATAGGGCGCAGCGTGGGCGTGGAGATCAGCTTTGGGCTGGACGCGTCGGGCGTCGCGGACAAAGAGCTGCGCGTGTTCACCACGCGCCCGGACACCATCATGGGCGTGACGTTCATGGTGCTGGCGCCGGAGCACAGACTGGTGGCCGGGCTGACCACCGCCGACCGCCGCGCCGAGGTGCAGGCGTACGTGGAGCGCACACGCCGCGCCACGGAGATCGAGCGCCTGTCAGCGGAGCGGGAGAAGACCGGCGTCTTCACCGGCGCGTACTGCGTCAACAGGTTGAACGGCGACCGCGTGCCCATCTTCATCGCGGACTACGCGCTGGCGTGGTACGGCACGGGCGCGGTCATGGGCGTCCCCGCGCACGACGAGCGCGACTTCGCCTTCGCGAAGAAGTACGGCCTGCCCGTCAAGGTGGTCATCGCGCCGTCCGAATGGCGCGGCGAGGAGCTGGCGCAGGCGTACATCGAGCCGGGGCGCATGGTCAACTCCGGCCAGTTCGACGGGCTGACCAGCGACAAGGGATGGCAGGCCATCGCCGACAACATCGAAGCGAAGGGCATGGGGCGTCGCGTGGTCTCGTACCGCCTGCGGGACTGGCTCGTCTCGCGACAGCGGTACTGGGGCACGCCGATACCCATCGTGTACTGCAAGGCGTGCGGCATCGTGCCCGTGCCGGAGGACAGGCTGCCCGTGCTGCTGCCGGAGGACGCCGCGTTCAAGCCGACGGGCGAGTCGCCGCTGGGCTATCACCAGGCGTTCGTCAACACGTCGTGCCCGACGTGCGGCAAGCCCGCGCGCCGCGAGAGCGACACGATGGACACGTTCGTGGACTCGGCGTGGTACCACATGCGCTACACCAGCCCCCACTACGACAAGGGCATGGTGGACCCCGTCGCGGGCAAGAAGTGGCTGCCCGTTGACCAGTACACCGGCGGCGCGGAGCACGGCACCAAGCACCTCCTGTACGCCCGATTCATCGCCAAGGCGCTGCACGACCTGGGCGTCGCGCACTTCAAGGAGCCGTACCTGCGCCTCTTCTGCCAGGGCATCATCCTGGGCGAAGACCACGAGAAGATGAGCAAGAGCCGGGGCAACGTCGTCAACCCGGACGACTTCGTCTCCACGCTCGGCGCGGACGCCGTGCGCTGCTACCTGATGTTCCTCGGCCCGTGGGAGCAGGGCGGCCCGTGGAGCACGCAGGGCATCATGGGCATCTCCCGCTGGCTGGGCCGCGTGTGGGACATCGCCACGCGCGACCCGAGCGAACTCGCCACGAACGGCGCTTCGGCTGACTCGGTGGCGGAGCGCGAGCTTGTCCACTGGACGCACAAGACCATCAAGCGCGTGAGCCTGGACATCGAGAAGTTCCGCTTCAACACGATGATCGCGGCGCTGATGGAATATTGCAACTACCTGAACAAAGCGTGGGAAGCGAAGGCCGTTTCCACCGAAACGTGGCGGAAGGCGGTGGATGCGCTGCTGCTGCTGCTGGCGCCGAGCGCGCCGCACATGGCGGAGGAGCTGTGGGAGCGGAATGGCCGCGCGTACTCCATCCACAACCAGCGCTGGCCCGCGTGGGACGAGGCGCTGACCGCGGAGGACGTCATCACGCTCGTGGTGCAGGTCAACGGCAAGGTGCGCGACAAGCTCTCCGCGCCCGCGGGCATCACGCGGGAGGAGGCGCAGAAGCTGGCCCTGTCCAGCGACAAGGTGAAGCAGCACACCGAGGGCAAGGCCATCGCCAATGTGGTGTACGTGCCCGGCAAGCTGGTCAACGTGGTGGTGAAGTAGGCAGCAACGAGAGTTTTGGGACATTGGCGGTGTCTCGTCCTGCGATGTGTAGTAGGAAGAGAACATGACGGCAATAATCCGAACCTACGGTCTCCTCTGGGACAATAGATTAGTAAATTGGAAAGGAAAAAGAGGCCGCGGTGGTACACCTCTTCAGCTTCTGGGGTCAACCCGCTCTAGAGAGGCGAAAGAGGACCACTGTATAGATTTTTCAGAGCAAGTTGGGTTTTATGCTCTTTATGATGAGGACAAAAGGGTTATCTATGTTGGGCAGGCAGGTGGGGGCAACAATCGCTTGGGAAACAGGTTAAGGAGGCATCTTTCCGATGAACTAATGGGAAGGTGGCGATATTTTTCTTGGTTTGGGCTGGGCTATGTCAAGAAGCAAGACAACACCTTGGATGCAGAAGCCAGTACTTTCTCTACGCAGTATCGGGCGGAAATTCTTGATCCCATTGAAGGCATTTTAATCAACCTGGTAGAACCGCCACTGAACCAACAAAGAGGGAATTTACGCAGCCACGACGTGAAAAGGTATTACCAGTATGGCTTTTACAAAAAATGGATCGGGGGCGATGGGCCTCATCAACCATAAAGTTGCAAATGGTGTACGTGCCGGGCAAGCTGGTGAACGTGGTGGTGAAGTAGGGGGCGTGGGCCTCACCCCCTCGGTCCCCCTCTCCAAGTTTGGAGAGGGGGAGGAATAATGAGGGGACGGGGGACACCCCCGTCGGCCCCCGGCACCGATGCATCGGTGCACCCTCCGCTGGCATGGGCCGAACGAGGACAAGCAGCACGCAGCGGGTGCAGGGCCGCAGCCCCGCCGGAGGGTGTGGGAGGTGTCCTCCCACAATCGTTCTTTCTCCCCTTCTCCTGCAGGAGAAGGGGACGGGGGATGAGGTATTCACCTCTATGGGCCACGCAGGATGCGCAAGCAGGGGCTTGCCCGAAACGTACCACTCGATGTTGTGTAGATAGAGCATGCCAGTCACGACCGTCCTCTCCCTCGTCGGCAACACGCCGCTCGTTGAGCTGCCGCGCCTCAGCCCGCGGCCCGGCGTCCGCATCTTCGCCAAGCTGGAGGGGCAAAACCCGTCCGGCAGCGTGAAGGACCGCGTCGCGCTGGCGCTCGTCGAGGCGGCGGAGCGTCGCGGCGACCTGAAGCCCGGCGCCACCATCGTCGAGGCGAGCAGCGGCAACACCGCCATTGCGCTGGCGATGGTCGGCAAGCAGAAGGGCTACGGCGTGCGCGTCGTCATTCCGGAGGGCGTCGCGCCCAGCATCAAGGACATCCTTGAGCTGTACGGCGTGGGCATCACCTGGTGCGAGCCGCGCGGCGGCATGAAGGGCGCGGTCGACCTGGCTCAGCGGATGGCGGAGGAGCACGGGTACTACCCCCTGCGCCAGTTCTTCGACGAAGCGAACACCGAGGCCCACTACCAGACGACGGGCCGCGAAATCCAGGACGCTCTGGAGCGGGTGGACGTGTTCGTCGCGGGCATCGGCACGGGCGGCACGGTCATGGGCGTGGGACGGCGGCTGCGCGAGCGCGACCCGGACGTGCGGGTCATCGGCGTGGCGCCGCGCATGGGCGAGCGCCTGCAGGGGCTGCGGAGCCTGTCGGAGGGGTTCATGAGCACGCTGCTGGACCTGAAGGCGCTGGACGGGCGCTATCTGATGGACAGCGCGACGGCCACGCAGGCGGCCCGGCGCGTCGTGGAGACGGAAGGCATCCTGGCGGGCGTGTCCTCCGGCGCGTGCCTTGCGGCGGCGCTGCGCGTGGCGGAGAAGATGAAGCGCGGGAACGTCGTGGTGATGTTCTCGGACGGCGGCTGGAAGTACCTGCCTGCGCGGCCCTGGGACGCCGCGGAAAAGGGCGAGGCGGCGCTGGACGAGACCCACTGGTGGTAGGGGGAGACCATCCCCCTGTGTTCCCCTTCCTGCCAGGAAGGGGAATGAAAAGGGAACGTTTCGGGAGGACACCTCCCGAACTCTCCGGCAAGGAACCTGCGGTTCCCTGCACCTTCCCTCCGGTGGGCTGCGGGCGCCCGCGCCGGACGTGACGCTACGCCGAGGCCGCGGCGACCGTGGCCGACCGGGGGTGGATGCCCTGCTGGGCCAGCGCGGACTGGAACACCTCGTAGTAGTGCCAGCCGATGATCTTGGCGCGGCCCAGGAAGACCGTGGGCGTCGCGGTGACGCCTATCTTCGCCGCCGTCAGGACCGCCTCCATCGCCCGGAGCGTGTACGCCCGCTCGTGCAGCGCGCGGCCCAGCTCCTCCGCGTCCAGCCCCACCTTCGCGGCGGCCTCCATCAGCGTGTCGGCCCGCGCGATGTCCTTGCCCTCGACCCACAGCGCATCGAACACCGCCGACTTGAACGGCAGGGCCAGGCCGCAGTCCTCCGCGTACTCCAGCGCCTCGAAGGCGTAGAAGCTAAACTGCTGCTTGTCCGGCAGGCGCATGGGCGCGGCCTTCTCCGGCTCCATCTCGCGGAGCCACGCCAGTGTGGCCTTGCGGCGCTCCGGGTCGGCGGCGTAGGGCCTGCCCTCCGGCGGCATCTCCGGGTGGAGCCAGTGCGGACGCCATAGCGGCTTCACGCCATAGTCCCTGATGAGATTGTCCACCTGCGCCTGCGCGATGTACGAGTACGGGCAGGTGAAGTCGGCGAAGAAGACGACGCGGAACGGCTGCGCCGCCTGGTCCTCCGCTACGCTTTGGGGTTCCGTAATGCTCTGTGCCTCCTGAATCACGTCGGCCATGTACCCTCCCTCTGGCGGCTAGTGCCTCGTTGCTCCGAGTTCTCGCCGTTACTTACGGCAGACACCCTATTCCCCTCTGTCCCCCTTCCCCTGCAGGGGAAGGGGGAGATATAAACTAAATCTGGGAGGACACCTCCCAGGCCCTCCGGCGGGCTGCGCCCTGCACCCGGGGACTTATGCAACGAATTCCGGTTCGGGCACTAGGCTCTGTTGACATTGTCCCGCTCACCCTGAGCCTGTCGAAGGGCGAGTGGGCGACACCCCTTCCCGCTCATGGTTCGACAAGCTCACCACGAGCGGGAAAATGCAAATGTCAACACAACCTAGATTGCCTTCGCCATCGCCTCCGCGCCGAGCGTCGAAAGCTCGTCGCCGGCGAGTCCGCCCTCCCGCGCATCCTTGTCGAACGAGAAAAGCATCATGGTCGCGCCCGCCGATCCCGTCGTCAGCGGCGAGGGCTGCTCGTCGCCCTCCACGTAGCGCAGGCCGGGCGACGCCAAGGAGCGGCCCTCCACAACCACGCCGCCCTTCAGAACCACCTCGTACCGCCCATAGAGGGGCGCGCTCACGGGAATCGTCATGTCCGGCGGGCACTCCAGCATCATCGCCTCCGGCCCCGTCATGGGCGGCAGGAGGAACTTGCAGCGCATGTCCTCGTGCCCGGCGATGGCGACCCACTCGGTGTCCTTCTCCATGCCGGATATCTGGCGGCCCGTCAGGTTGATCATCCTCCGGGCGTCGCGGTTACCCATCGTCACGAGGCCCGCGCGCCTCGGGTGCAGCACGAGGACGTGATGGTCGCCGCCCACGGAGAAGGGGCCGTACGGCACGCTGTGGTCTGTGTAGTGCACCGCCACGGGGCGCAGCTTCATCGTCTCCTTGGGCAGGTCCATGAACCCGCCCAGCAGCACCTGGAACTGAGAGGTCAGGTGCATGTGGGCATAGACCTTGATGCAGGGGTCGAAGACGAACCGGAACGCCTCCGGCCCGCCGTCGTCGCCGCTCAGCAGGACCTGCCCGCGGAACGTGACGCCCTCCGTCTCGCCGCTCTTCCACGGCAGCGCGGACGGGTCAACCACGTACTGCTTCAGCACGCCGGGCCTCTCGTGACCGCTCCGCTCTGACGGCGGTGTCGAGCCGTGTTATTGATTAGATGCACGTGATACTCCCCTGGTAGCATCTTAATCAGGGGATGGGTGCTGTGTCAACTCAAACGCACGCGACTGCGCGAATCCGCGGGCTTGAGGCGCGGCGCGACGGAATCAGCCCTATCCCGTCTTCTCGCTGAAGGTGCGATAGAGGAACACGAGCGACGGGACGAGCACGACCGCGCCGATGACCAGGGAGACGAGGAACGGGACGAGGGTCGTCGGCCCGGCCGCCAGGTCGGAGATACGCTGGTCGGGCGGGATGAGGT